>ERZ780060.90-NODE-90-length-33695-cov-5.222533_pt1 | contig 33695 bp, 29 predicted proteins | sample MGYA00511176_ERZ780060 | MGnify/ENA primary metagenome ERZ780060 (study PRJEB29588, sample SAMEA2148374) | human gut metagenome | biome: human gut; feature: human-associated habitat; material: faeces | place: Denmark | collected 2008/2010 ... | reverse complement strand
GCGGTTTCGGCGGCTTCAGCGGCGGCGGCTTCTCGATGGAGGATATCTTCTCGCAGTTCGGCGACATCTTCGGCGGCCACTTCGGCGGCGGAGGGTTCCGCTCGTCGTCGACGGGCGGCGGCCGGCGCGTGAATCGCGGTTCGGACATCCGTATCAAGGTCAAGCTGACGCTCGAGGAGATTGCCAACGGCGTGACCAAGAAGCTCAAAATCAACAAGACCGTAGCGTGCGACAAGTGCGGCGGCACGGGTGCCAAGGATGCCAACTCCTATGCAACCTGCTCGAAGTGCGGCGGTACGGGCTATGTGACGCGCGTCGAGAACACCTTCTTCGGCCGCATGCAGACGCAGGGTGTCTGCCCCACGTGCGGCGGTACGGGCAAGGTCATCACGGCCGCGTGCGACCAGTGCAAGGGCGAAGGGACGCTGCGCGGTCAGGAGGTGGTCGAAATCAAGATTCCGGCCGGCGTGGGCGAGGGCATGGTCCTCACCGTCTCGGGCAAGGGCAATGCGGCACGCCAGGGCGGCGTGAACGGCGATTTGCAGGTGCTCATCGAGGAGGAGCCGGACCCCGAACTGACGCGTGACGGCAACGACCTGATTCACAACCTGAACATCACGGTGACGACGGCCCTGCTGGGCGGTACGGTCGAAGTGCCGACCGTGGGCGGCCGCGCCAAAATCAAGATTGCGCCGGGAACCCATGCGGGCAAGGTGCTGCGTCTGGCGGGCAAGGGTCTGCCCGACGTGAACGGCTACGGCCGCGGCGACGAGCTGGTGGTGGTCGACATCACCATCCCCTCGAAGCTCACCTCCGAGGAGAAGCGCCTGGTCGAGCAGCTGGCCCAGCAGCCTTCGTTCCAGAAGGCCGAATCGGTCAAAAATCAGAATATCTTCGAGCGGATGAAGAGTTTCTTCCGTTAGCGGATAATAAATGGCGGGAAAAATTCGTACCTTTACCGGGTAAAGGGGCGGATTTTTCCCTTTTTTGTGCAACCACCAAACACTTGAAGCTATGTCCGGTTTCGGTCCCTACAAGAAGCATCCGAACAAATTCAACTACATACCGCGCTACTACGACCCCGAAAAGGAGGCCCGCGAGCAGCGCCGTGCCGAACTGCTCGGCAAACGGTCGGAGGACGAGGAGCGCGAGTACCGCCCCGGCCAGCTGATTCGCACGCAGCGCGAGGCACGTGCCGCACGCCGTTCCGAGGAGGAGCGGTCGGGCCGCCGCCAGATTTGGAAGATGATACTCGGCGTGGTCGTCATGCTGCTCATCATCGTGCTGCTCTTCCCGCGTCTGGCCCGCCTCTTCTTGTGGGTGCAGGGCTCGGCCCGCGAGCGTCAGGAGCAGGTTGTCGAGCAGCGCCGGCCGGCCAATGAGCTGGACCAGCGCGGTGTGAGCGACGTGGAGTGGCAGGCGCAGCCCATCACGGTGGTGCCGAACGATTATCAGGGGGAGGAGTAGACGGATGGCAGACAAAATCAGACTTCTGCCCGAGGTTGTCGCCAACCAGATTGCGGCCGGCGAGGTGGTCAACCGCCCCGCTTCGGTGGTGAAGGAGATGATGGAGAATGCCATCGATGCCGGAGCCACGGAGGTGAAGGTCAACTTCCGCGACGGCGGCCGCGACCTGATTCAGATTGTCGACAACGGCTGCGGCATGTCGCCCGTCGATGCCCGCATGGCCTTCGACCGCCATGCGACGAGTAAAATCCGTTCGGTCGAGGATATCTATGCGCTGCACACCTTCGGATTTCGCGGCGAGGCGCTCGCCTCGATTGCGGCCGTCTCGCAGGTCGAGCTGCGCACGCGCCAGGAGGGCGACGAGGTGGGTACGCGCACCGAAATCAACGGCGGCGTCTTCGTCTCGCAGGAGCCCGTGGCCTGCCCCGTGGGGTCGCAGTTCTTCGTGCGTAACCTCTTCTACAACGTGCCGGCGCGGCGCCGCTTCCTGGAGAAGAGCACCACGTCGTCGAACCAAATCAAGGCCGAATTCCAGCGCGTGGCGCTCTGCAATCCGCAGGTCGCCTTCGAGCTCTACTCCAACGACGCCCCGCTCTACCGGTTGAGGGCGGCGACGCTCGCCACGCGCATTGTCGACGTCATCGGGCGCCACATCAAGCAGAATCTGCTGGAGGTCTCGGCCGACACCTCAATCGCCTCGGTCGAGGGCTTCATCGGCCAGCCGGCTGCCGCCAAGAAGCGCAATACGGAGCAGTTCCTCTTCGTCAACGGCCGCTACTTCAAGAGCAGCTACCTCTACAGCGCCATCATGAAGGCCTACGAGAAGCTCATCCCCGGCAACTGCGCGCCCTCCTATTTCCTCTACCTGACGGTTGACCCGGCGCGCATCGACGTGAACGTCCATCCGCAGAAGACCGAGGTGAAGTTCGCCGACGAGGAGGCCGTATGGCAGATTATCAACGCTGCCGTGCGCGAGACGCTCGCCAAGACGGGCGCCGTGCCGATGATGGACTTCGACAGCGACCGTACGGTCGAGATTCCGGTGCTGCGCCGCGGCGCGCTCTACAGCGAACCCCCCGCGCAGTCGAACCTCGACTACAACCCCTTCCGCGAATCCTACATCGACCCGACGGCTCCCGACCCCAACGAGGAGTTCACGGGCTTCGATGTCCCCTATACGGTGCCCGACGCCTCGACGGAGGTGGCCGACAGCGCCGCCTCCTTCGCGCCGCGCGCCGGAGCCCGGCAGCCGGGCGGTGCCGGCATTCCGGCATTCCGTCCTTCCGATGCCGGCCCGGCTGGGGAGCCGGACGAGGCCGATGCGGCCCCCTGGCGGAGCCTTTCGCCGGGTGCCACCGCTTTTGACGCATTCGACGGCGGAGCCTCGGCCGAGGAGTTCGACGACATCGTCTCGCCGAGTGAGCAGGGCACCGCAGGGGAGGAGGAGAGCGAGCTGGAGTTCGTCTCCTCGTCGGTGGGCGAGCAGCAGCAGCTTCAGCTCGACGGCGGGGCGCCCGCCTTTGCCGGGGCCATTCCGCTGGCGGGCGGATACGCCGCCGCCTCGTACGGCGGACGGCTGGTGGCAGTCGACCTGCGGCGTGCCCGCGAGCGGGTGCTCTACGAATACTATCTGGCGACGCTGAGCTCGGGTGCGGCGCCCAGCCAGCAGCTGCTCTTCCCCGAGCATCTGCTCCTCTCGGAGGAGGAGTATGCGCTGCTCGAGGAGCATTCGGTCGAGGTGGCGGCGCTGGGCTTCGACCTCGACTTCGGGGGCGGCGGCTCCATCGACGTCAAGGGGCTCCCGGCCGAGATTTCGGCCGAAGGGGTCGACATGCTGCTCTACGAGCTGCTGCAGCAGTTCGACACGCCGGTGGGGGCGGCTGACGCCCGGCGCGAAAAGGTGGCCGCCGTCATGGCCCGCAGCGCAACGCGCGGGGCGAAGGCCTCCTTTGCCCGGGAGGAGGTGCAGGCGCTGCTCGACCGCCTTGCGGCGTGCGGCAACCCCAGCTTTACCCCCTCGGGCAAGCGCATCATGGCCGAGTTCACGGCCGAAGATATTCGCGCGCGGCTCGGGTGACTTCGCCGATAATTTGTTACCTTTGCATGCCGGCCCGGCACGGCGTTGATGCGCTTCCCGAGGCTGGACAACGTTAGAGAAGTAAAAGAGATTTTCCGTTATGAACCGCACTTTCCAGACACCCCCCGTGGTGCTCAATCTGATAATCATCAACGTGCTGGTCTACATGGCCACGGCGCTGCTGCCGCTGGGGAAGTGGATTTTCGGCTTCGGCTCGCTCTTCTGGGTGGGCAACCCGCTCTTCCACACCTACCAGTTCGTCACCTACATGTTCCTGCATGCCAACTTCGAGCATGTCTTCTTCAACATGTTTGCGCTGTGGATGTTCGGCCGCACACTCGAGTACGAGCTCGGCTCGCGCCGCTTCCTGGTCTACTACATGGTCTGCGGCATCGGCGCGGCGCTCATCCAGATGCTCGCCGCATGGGCCTCGGGCGAATACTACATCCAGCTGGTCGGCGCCTCGGGTGCCGTCATGGGGCTGCTGCTCGCCTTCGGCGTGATGCATCCCAACGCGATGATTGTGCTGCTCATCCCGCCCATCCCGATGAAGGCCAAGTGGTTCGTCATCATCTACGGCGTCATCGAGCTCTTCCTGGGCTGGACCGGCTACGGCGGCAACGTGGCCCATTTCGCCCACGTGGGAGGCATGTTGTGGGGATTCCTGCTGCTCCACTACTGGAAGCGGCGCGGAAACATCTATTTCTGATTTCTGATGTTCAACCCTGCGGAGTATGTCCGAATATTACGATGAATACCGGAGCGGCAACGGCCGCAAGCGGAGCCGCCGCGGTGCGGTGATGCTGCTGCTCGATGTCGTGATGACGGTGCTGGCCTATCTGGCCGTCGTGGCGATGGTGCTGACGCTGTGTGCGCCCTACGTCCACCCGGCGGGCTCGCGGTTTTTCCCGATTCTGGGGCTGGGTGCGCCGCTGACCTACGTCGCCACCGTGCTGCTGGCCCTCTACTGGGTCATCCGCTGGCGGTGGGGACGCGCCGGAATGCTGCTCGTCTGCGTCGTGGCGGGGCTCTTCCGGCTGGGGCTCTACTACAAGCCCGAGTTCCGCCGCGCCTACGAGACCGAGGAGTACGGCCGCGATGCCTTCAAGGTGCTCTCCTACAACATCCGGGGCTTCTACTATCCCAAAGTGGGGTGGCAGGAGGGGCCTATCGCCGGCCTTCTGGGCGAGCAGGAGCCCGACATCATCTGCCTGCAGGAGTTCGACCACCGGAAGGCGGCCGAGAGCGAGGCCTTCTCGCAGCTGGCCGGCCGCTACCGCATGACGCTCGGCAACCGCACCGAGGAGCAGAACCGCGCGGAGCGGGGCAGCCAGCAGGCCATCCTGAGCCGCTACCGGATTCTGCGCTCGGGGACCATCATCCCCCGCACCTCCATCTGGGCCGACCTGCTGGTGGGCGAGGATACCGTCCGGGTCTTCAACAACCACCTCCATTCGACCGAAATCACGGTGCACGACGCCAAATACCTCACCACGCACCGCTACGTTTCGGATACGGCGCGCGAGGAGAAAATCCGCAGCATCCTCTCCCGCCTGTGCCGCAACAGCGTGCTGCGGGCCGAGCAGGTCGATACGATTCGCAGCGTGATGGCGGCGACGCCCTACCGGATGATTGTCTGCGGCGACTTCAACGACACCCCCATGTCGTACGTCTACCGCCGCATGGCGCGCGGGCTGACCGACGCCTTCCGCAGCTGCGGCCGCGGCTACTCCTATACCTTCCAGGGCTTCTTCAACACGCTGCGCATCGACTACGTGCTCACGTCCGACGGACTTGAGCCCCTCTCCTACGAGGTGCCCCAGGTCGATTATTCGGACCACCTGCCGGTGGTCGTGCGCCTCAGGCGAAACGATGAAAACGACTAAAACCAAACCGATATGATTCTCGACACACTGCAGAACAGCGCCCTCTACAACGCGCTTTCGCCCCGCATGGCCCGGGCCTTCGAACACATTGCCCGCATCGACTGGACGACCATCGAACCGGGTACCCACGAACTCGACGGCCGCGACATCTACGTCAACGTGATGGACGTCGAGCTGAAGCGTCCCGCGGATGCCAAGCTCGAGGTGCACAACGCCTACATCGACATCCAGGTGCTCATCCGCGGCGAGCGTGAGGCCTTCGGCTGGAGCCCCCGCACCGACGTGCGCAAGCCGCTGGGCGAGTTCGACACCGAGAAGGACATCCGCTTCTACGACGACGAGCCGCAGTGCTACTATACGCTGCGTCCGGGGCAGTTCACGATTCTGCTGCCCGAGGATGCCCACGCTCCGATGGTGGGCGAGGGGTCGATTCGCAAGATTATCGTCAAGGTCCGCAAGTAGCGCCCTCGGTGGCCGTTGACCCTCCACGTCCGCGATGAACGCGATGAAGATTTTGTCCGGAATCCTGCTTGCAGCCCTCGTGCTGGGGTGCGGCGGCTGTGCCGGGGCTCCCGAAGAGCCCGTGAGCACGCTCCTCTTCGCCCCCGGCGACGGTGGTTCGAAGTATTACCGCATTCCGGCGCTGGTGACGGCCGACGACGGCTCGCTGGTGGCCGTGGCCGACCGCCGGCTCGAGTCGATGGGCGACCTGCCCAACAAAATCGACCTCGTGGCGCGGCGCAGCACCGACGGGGGCCGCACCTGGTCCTCCGTCATCCCGATTGCCGAACACCGCGGCGACTGCGGCTACGGCGATGCGGCGCTGGTGAGCGATGCCCGCTCGGGCGAGCTGCTCTGCATCTTCGCCTCGGGGCGCGGGCTGTGGGAGTCGACGCCCGAGGCGCCGATTGACATCAACATCTGCCGGAGCGGCGATTTTGGGCAGACGTGGTCCGCGCCCGAATGCATCACGCCCCAACTGTGGGGCGCGGCCTGCGCAAATCCCCTCTCGCGGGGGTGGTACGGCGCCTTTGCCGCCTCGGGGCGTGCGCTGCAGCTGCGCGACGGGACGCTGCTCTTCGTCGTGGCGGCCCGTACGGGACGCGAGGCCCCGCCGCTGGTCAACTATGTCTGCATGTCGGAGGATGGCGGCCGCAGCTGGCGCCTGCTGCCCACTCCGGTCGATATGAACGGCGACGAGGCGAAGCTCGTCGAGCGGGCCGACGGCAGCTGGCTGATGAGCATCCGCAATCCGGCCAAGGGGCGGCGCAAGTATGCCCTTTCTGCGGACCGCGGCGCGACGTGGAGCGAGCCGCAGTGGTGGGAGGATATGCCTTCGCCCGCCTGCAACGGCGATATCGTGCGCTATACGCTGCGCGTCGAGGGTGCCCGGCGCAATCGGATGCTGCACTCGATTCCGCTCGATTCGGTCGAGCGGCGCAACGTCTCGGTGCTGCTCAGCTACGACGAGGGGTGTACGTGGCCCGTGCGGCGGAGCGTCTGGAGCGGTGATGCCGGCTATTCGTCGCTCACGGTGCTGCCCGACGGCGATATCGGCCTTCTGACCGAGGTGGGCAACTGGGAGCGCGGCTTCGAAATCTACTTCACGCGTCTGACCCCCGAGTGGCTCACCCGCGGGGAGGATGACGGGCGGTAGCACGCAAGGCTCCGGGAGCCGTCTATCCGTAATATGCAAAAAAAGAGCGTGGGCAAGACCAACAGGTTTTGCCCACGCTCTTTATGTGTTCCGGGTCTCTTCCGGCTTCGGTCCGGCAGTTTCCGGTCCGGCAGCCCTTCCGCTTCCTGCCTCCTGCCTTCCGCCCGGCACCATGTTCGCGCCGGGTCGCCGGCCCTGCACCGGCTATTTGCCGATTGCGTAGTAGCGGAACCCCTCGGCGATGACCTCCTGCTTGTCGAAGATGTTGCGCCCGTCGACCAGGATGTTGTCGCGCATCGCCTCGTGCAGCCGCGACCAGGTCGGCATGCGGAACTGCTTCCATTCGGTCATCAGCGCCACGGCGTCGGCCCCTTCGGCCGCCTCGTATATCGAGCGGGTGTAGATGACCTGCTCGCCGATGCGGCGTCGGCACTCGTCCATCGCCACCGGGTCGTAGACCCGCACGGTTGCTCCCGCCTTGAGCAGACGGTCGATAACCACCAGCGCCGGAGCCTCGCGCATATCGTCCGTCTCGGGCTTGAAGGCGAGTCCCCACAGCGCCACGGTACGCCCCTTCAGCTCGCCGCCCAGCGCCTTGCAGAGCTTCTCGTAGACAATCGACTTCTGCCGTTCGTTGACCCGCTCGACCGCCTCGATGACCTCCATCGTGTAGCCGTATTCGCGCCCCGTGTGGGCAAGCGCCTTGACATCCTTCGGGAAGCAGGAGCCTCCGTAGCCGCAGCCCGGATAGAGGAACTTGGTGCCGATGCGTGCGTCGGCGCCGATGCCCTTGCGGACCATCTCCACGTCGGCGCCCACGTGGTCGCAGAGGTTGGCGATGTCGTTCATGAACGAGATGCGCGTGGCCAGCATGGCGTTGGCGGCATATTTGGTCATCTCGGCCGAGGAGATGTCCATGAACAGCACGCGGTAGTTGTTAATCAGGAAGGGACGGTAGAGCTTCGACATGAGCGTGCGCGCCCGCTCGCTCTCGACGCCCACCACCACGCGGTCGGGCGACATGAAGTCCTTGATGGCGGCACCCTCCTTGAGAAATTCGGGGTTCGAGGCGACGTCGAACTCCACGTCGCAGCCGCGGCGGCCGAGCTCCTCGCGGATGACGGCCTTGATTTTGCGGGCCGTGCCGACGGGCACCGTGCTCTTGGTCACCAGCAGCGTGTATTTGCGGATGTTGCGGCCGAAGGTGCGGGCCACCTCGAGCACGTACTTGAGGTCGGCCGAACCGTCCTCGTCGGGCGGGGTGCCGACCGCCGAGAAGACCACCTCGACCTGGTCGAGGCACGAGCAGAGGTCGGTGGTGAAGTGCAGCCGGCCTGCGCCGACATTGCGTGCGACGAGCTCGTCGAGCCCCGGCTCGTAAATCGGAATGACGCCCTGCAGCAGGCTGTCGATTTTTTCACGGTTGGTGTCCACGCAGGTGACGTCGAGTCCCATCTCGGCGAAGCATGCGCCCGAGACCAGTCCCACGTATCCGGTTCCTACGATTGCGATTTTCATTGGGTTGCGGTTTCTGCCCGAAAACGGGGCATCCGCTTTACCGCCAGGCGGAAAGAATGCGGCGGCCGTTTCTGCCCGTGAGCAGACTCTTCGGGACGGGTTCCGGCCGGCAGACGCACTGCGGACGTATCGTTTTCGTTCGGTTGAACAATTGGGTTCGGATGGCTCCGCGCAGGTGCGGAGGCGTATCGGAGGGGGTTATCCGTCGGGGGGGGCGGACGGTCGGCCGATACCCGGCAAAAGTAGCTCATATTCCCGAGAAATGCAAATAAATTGCCCTGAGAGCCGGACCTTTGCATCTTCCAAAGAAGCCCCGGTGTCCCGACAGCCCGACGCCCGACGCCCGACGCTTCGACGCTTCGACGCTCCGGCAGCCCGATGCTTGATGTCTCGGAGTTCCGGCACCGTCTTCCGGCTGCACACCTTGTCGCGACCCATCGGCCTCCGCTTGCCCGCGGGGAATGCACAATGCGCCGACGGCCGCCCTGTCCGGACAGCTGTCGGCGCGGTATGGTATGCACTCGGAGCTTCGGCGTGCCGGCGGTCCGGACCGCCGAAGCAGGGGACCGTCGTGTGGCGGGTGCTCCGCAGCGGTTAGTGCGGGTAGAGCGGATTGCCCGTCTCGTCGACATCGACCCAGTCGGTGACGCCGACCGAGGGGAAGGTGACCGTGTTGGCGTCGATGACGGCCAGATACTGGTAGGAATTTCCGGCCTGGAGCTCCCCGTCGGGTACGGGAACCTGGACGGTGTAGACGTGGGGCGTGGGGTCGTAGTTCATGTTGAGCGTCAGCGTGAGCGTCATCGGCGAGGTGGTCTGCAGCGGCAGCATCGTATATTGGAGCTTCATGCCGTTGATGCCCATCGCGGCGGGCTGCGTGGCGTATTCCGTGGCGGGGGTGATGATGCCGGTGGTCAGGTCCATGCTGGCGCCCGGCTGCGGCACGGTGATGGTTGCCGAAGCGATGGATTGCAGCACGACCCCCGTGCCGGCCTGGATTTCGAAGCATACCTGCGTGGCCGAATGGTTCAGCACAATCGGCACGGTCACCTGCGAACCGTCGATTTCATAGTCGGCGCACCCCCACCAGAGGTAGTCCACGCCGTTGGAGAGCGCCACCGAGGTGCCCATCTGGAAGGTCGGCGGCACCAGGTCGTTGTTCGTCGAGACGGCGTAGAAGTCGAAGGTGCCGTTGCTCAGGTACATCTTGTAGCCGCTCTGCCCCGTCAGCATGCCGGCCTGCTGGGCCGTATAGGTGCCGCGGGCCATCGGCGAGGTGGAGTGGGTCTCGTCCGTGCCGCCGTGATAGGCGAATATCCGCACGACGGTCCCCTCGGCAATGGGGGACATCGAGCGGGTCATGTTGATGCTTTCGACCGTGGCGTGGAACCCCACGAGGTTGTCGGCCGCAGCGGTACCGTCGTCCGACGAGCCGGAGGAGCCTTGCGAGGAGGTGTTGCCCCCTTCGTCGATGGTGATGGTTGTCTTGGAGCATCCGCCGAGCAGCAGCGCCGCTGCCGCAAGCAGGGAGAGCATTCCCGTAAATCGAGTTGTTTTCATGGTGTGTGAATCGGATATAAGGTGTTTGCCCGATTCACGCAACATCTGTGCCGCAGCGCAACGGAAGCAGTGGAGCTGGTCCCAGCCGTCTTCGTGAAAGACGTGGGGCCCGCCCGGGGGCTCCCCCTTTACGCCATCCACGCATGCTGGGGCGGAAAAGCGGGGTTGAGGGTATGCGGGCGAAGGCCGCTCTGTTCGGGGCAGCCTACCGGAGCAGCTGTTCGATGAGGGCGGTCAGCTCGGCAAACGTCTCGGGCGAGTAGCCCGCACGGCTGGCTACCACCGTGCCGTCGGGGTCGATGAGGATGTTGCGCGGCACATAGCGCGTGGCATAGAGGCCGTAGATGCTTCCGTCGGGGTCGACGCCGATGGGGAAGTCATAGCCTTGCGTGGAGGCAAAGGCCCCGACCGTCTCTGTGCTCTCCTCGCGGGCAACGGGCAGAAAGAGGAACTTCCTCCCGTCGAAGCGTCGGGCGAGCTCCTGCGGAACCTCCGCCATCTCGCGCCCGCACTCGGGACACCACGTGTTCCAGAAGGTGAGCAGCACAACCTCGCCCCGCAGCGACGAGAGGGTCGTCGACGTGCCGTCAAGCATCTCGACGGTGAAGTCCGGGGCGGGCTCACCGTCGCCGACGAGCGTCGTCGCGGCGATGTCGTCGTCGTTGTCACGGATGCATCCCGAATTCGTTGCAGCCAGCAGCAGTACGGCTGCCAGGCAGAGTTTCGCAAGTGGAAAGATACGAGGAGTCATGATTCGGCCGGTTTTGGAGCGCCCCGCCCGCCGTTTCGGGACGGGTGACGCCCTTTTCAACTTTCCAAGATAACAATTTTTTTTGAGAAAATGGATGGCAATAATGATAAATGTATACGATTCCGGCCATGTTCATTTTGGGGCGAAATTTGGTACGTGAAGTCGGCGCGTTTTTGCTCTTGTCACGACGATTATTTTTTAATACATTGAAAATCAATGTATTAAAAATTGAGGGGGGGGGGATTTTTTTGATTTTTAACAGACCAGAACTTGTTTTTTTGAATAGTTTGTCTTATATTCGTAAGACGGAATCGTTTGAAGGGATGAACTGTCCGATGCGGGAGATGAGCGTGGAGCGGTAAAAATCGGACGAAATGGAACTTTTTCGTGGCTATGTTCGCAAAGGTATTTTACTCCATAGCTCATTTTGTCTTTATTCTGCATCTGCTTTTTGCCTGCGTGTTGTGGCTTCGCGCCCGCGGGAATGTGAAGATGCAGGCGCTTGCGCTGCTCATGGCGCTTCTGGCGGTCTTCTTTCTGCTCAAGCTGTGGGCTTTCGGCCTTGTGCTGCATCCGCTCGATTTGCGTCCGGCGCTCATGAGCGGATATGTCACCATGGTACTCTGCATGGTGCCCCGAATCTGGTTTACCTCGCCCCGGACCGTGTTCCGGAATTCGGTGAGCGTCCTTCTGCCAGGGCTCTTCCCGCTGTTTCTCTATCTGATAGCCCGTCTGTCGGGGGTGCAGTTTCATGAATTGGAGTTCGACGTTTCGCTGTGGAGCGTGCTTTCGCGCCCCGACGTCTGGCTGCGTCTGTTGATGTTTCTGACGATTCCCTGGTATGCCATCCGCTCGTTCCGGATTCTGTGTCGTGTAGCCGTCGAGAAGCACTCGGCCTGTGCACGGGCCTATGCGGTGGGGTGCCTTGGGTTCATTCCCGCATACCTCTTTGTCTTTCTCGACGGTTCGATGCCTTCGCAGCTCGGCGTGCAGCTCTACTTCCTGCTTTTCGACGGTGTGCTGGTCTATCTGGTGCTTTTCGGCGTGCACGAATGCTTCGGGGCGGAAAAATTCCCCCCCCGGGCGTAAATGCCTCTTTGGAGTCTGTAACGGATTCTTTGCCAGCTGATTGTGCGGACGGATGCGGGCCGCTTCCAGCCTCTGAATCCGCCTCTGAAACGGGAGCTGACACCCCCGTGCAGCCCGGAGCCGTTCCGGAGCCCAAATCGATAAGTCCGCTCTATGCGCGTCTGGAGAGTTACATGCAGCACGACGAACCGTGGCGGAATCCCGAGCTCACGCTGGCCGATGTCGTTTCAATGCTCTATACCAACCGCACTTCGCTGGCCCAGGCAATCCGTGAGGCCGGGTATGCCGGCTTCAAGGAGTATGTCGGCTACTACCGCATCCGAGAGTTCAAACGTCTGGTCGGATTGGGCAGGGTTGAGTCTCTCGAGCAGGGCTTTCGAGCCGTAGGTTTCCGGTCCAAAACCACGGCTTTCCGCAATTTCTCCCGCTTCGAAGAGATGACCCCCATGGAGTATGTCCGCCGCCATTCTCCGGTCGCTGTCAGAGAGTAGTTTTTTGTCTTTTTGGAATCACCTTGTTTTTACGGTACCGTTTTGGCCTTTTTACTGCTAAAATGGAACCAAATCATTGTCGTTTTTCCTCTGAATTGAGTAAACGGATTTATAATTTTGCCCTCACGAAAGTACCTCCGATAGAACGTTGTTCCATCGGGGGCAGCTAACTTTTCGAAAAGGGTATATGAAAAAAATTCTGTCCATTTTCCTTTTTGCGGTGTTGTGCGGCGGGCTTCACGCGGTGAAGGCCCAGCAGACGGAGCGCTCTACGCGCGTGGAGAAGGTGGCCGTTAAAACCAATTTGCTTTATTGGGCGACGACGACTCCCAATGCCGGATTTGAGTTCGGGCTCGGAAAGAAAACGACGCTCGACATTTCGGGTGGATACAACCCCTGGACGCTCAACAGCGACAAAAACCGCAAGGTGAAGCACTTCCTGGTCAAGCCGGAGTTCCGCTACTGGCTCTGCGAACGCTTTCAGGGACACTTCTTCGGCGTACATGCCGGTTACGGCGAATATAATATAAGTGCGGTGCACATTCCGCTCATCAATACCTCGGGCGACAACCGCTATCAGGGCTGGGGCGCCGGCGTGGGTATCTCCTACGGCTATTCCTGGATTCTGGGCCGCCGCTGGAACCTCGAGGCGACCATCGGCGTGGGGTATGTCTATTTCGACTACAAGCGTTACGACTGCGTGACCTGCGGACCGTTCCGCGAGGCGGGCACCAAGCACTATTTCGGACCGACGAAGCTCGGCATTTCGTTAATTTACATGATTAAGTGATGAAGACGCTCAAGTATGCCATCGGTGCGGCATGGGTGCTCCTTCCCCTGCTTGCCTGGAGCCAGAACCGGGTTGAGCTCTCCGAGCAGCGGATTGAGCGCAACCGCCAGCAGATTACCGTACGTTTCACGGTGGAGTCCGACAAGCGGACCCCCGCCCGCAACTTCAAGACGGTGCTTTCGCCCTATCTATTCGACGGCGACGATACGCTCCGTCTGCCCGAAGCCGAGGTGGTCGGCCATCGCCGGATGCTCCGCGACCGTCAGGAGCGGCTACTCCGCGGCGAGCGCGGCGAGGCGCCCGATGCCAACCGCGTCGAGGCGGGCGAGGAGCTGGTCTACAGCTGCACGGTCCCCTACGAGCGGTGGATGAAGGATTTGTCGCTCGGCGTAGGCCAGCGCTGCGAGGGGTGCGGTGAAAGCACGCCGCTGGGTCGTCAGGTCGAACTGGCCGACGTGAAGGTCTACGAGGAGCCCGACCCCGCCATGCCGTTCGAGGCGCGTCGTGCCCCGCAGTTGAAGGAGGCCAACGGCCGCTGGCTCTTTTCGAAGCGCGACATGGTCATCCACTACGAGGTGGCCAGCACCTCTATCGACGTCGACGCCTTCGACAATGCCGCAACGCTCGAGGAGATTATGGCGGCGCTGAATACGGTGCTCGACGACCCCGACCGTCGGCTGAACCGAATCGAGCTGTCGGGATACGCCTCGCCCGAGGGTCGTCTGCAGCTTAACATCGAGTTGAGCCAGGGACGTGCCGAAGCGCTGCGCGACTACCTGATGCAGCAGCTTCCGGAGCTGAAGCGCGAGAATTTCGAGCTCATCAACGGCGCCATCAACTGGGAGGGGCTGCGCCGCAAGGTCGAGGCCTCCGACATGCAGTACCGCGACGAGGTGCTCGACATCATCGACAACGTGCCGGCCGAGAAGGGGCGCAACCACCAGCTGATGGGGTTGCGTGCGGGCAATCCCTACCGCTACATGATGAAGCACTTCTTCCCCGAGCTGCGCAACGCCTGCTACATTTCGGTCTACTACGACGTGCTGGAGGATACGGCTGCCGACACCATCAACCGTGCCATGGCGCTCATCCGCGAGGGCCGCTATGCCGAGGCGCGCGAGATGCTGCGTGAGGTGGAGTCCGACCCGCGGGCCTTCAACGCCATCGGCGTGAGCCTGATGATGCAGCAGCAGGAAGAGAAGGCGCGCGAGTGGTTCTCCCGTGCCCTTGCCGAGGGCGACCCCGCCGAGGCGGAGCTGGTGCGTGAGAATCTGAAGCAAATCGAAAACTATTGACAAGACCTGAGCCTTCCCGGCCGAAAGGTGTGGAACACATGCCGGCCATCGGCCGCGAAGGGGGATGCAAGCCTGCAGTAAACCAAACAAACAATAATTTACAACAACCTTTAATTTATCAAGTTATGAAGAAAATTTTATTCGGAATCATGGCTGTTGCCATGATGGCTTCCTGTTCCAGCGAGGAGAACGTCGGTGGCGAGCCGGGAACGGGTGAAGTGAAGAAGGTCTCGATTGTCGTGAAGAACGCGGCTCTGACGCGTGCCTTCGCCGACGCTGAGGATACGCCGGTTGCCAACAACCTGAAGTTCATCTTCACTACGTCGAGCGGCGTGATTACTGAGGACTTTGACGAGGCTTCGTCCAAGGCTTCTTATGGCCCCTACGAGGTATCGACCAGCGCTCAGAAGCTCTACGTCGTAGCCAACGCCCAGGGCGTAGCCGAGATTACGGCCACCAAGGGTGCGAACATCAGCACCGTTGAGGGAACGCTCTTCTCGCTCGAGAACCAGACCATCGCAGGCGCCATCCTCTATGGCTCGAACACGGCGGCCTTCGAGCTCGACCCCGATGCCGGTGCCAACCACTACAAGACCTCGGTTCAGATTGCTCCGAGCGTAGCCCGCATCCAGATTGCCAAGGTCTCGTCGAAGCCTGCTCAGGGCGACGCCATCGTTGCCGGTGACGTGAAGGGCTTCACGCTCAAGGGCATCTATGTAGACCACTACTACCAGAACGCCACCATCGCAGGTGAGGGTGATACGATGATTGACCTCGACTGGTCGACCACGCCGTCGTTCTCGAGCTGGATGTGCACCGAGTTCACGCCCGCAACCACGGCTCAGCTTCAGGGTGTCAATGCAGAGGTTGTTCCCGAGGACCACACCTATTGGGACTATGCCGTAGCAGCCGGTGAGGCATCGCACATCGTGCTCCACCTCGAGACGGTTACCCGTCGCAACGTGCTCGATACCGACGACATCACGGAGAACAACCAGTATGTCGAGGTGCTGACCTTCAACAAGTCGGGTGACCCTGTGACCAACTTCGAGCCGGGTACGATTTACCGCATCAGCAACATCCAGTTCTCGACCGACAACCTGACCCCGCAGCCGGGTATCGAGGCCAAGTACGTTACGGCTACCGTTGAGGTGCTGAAGTGGAACGTCGAGGAGATTACTCCCGAGTTGTAGTCCATCCTTTCTGCCTGTGTCATACGGGGTGCGGAGCGGCGAGCTCCGCTCCGCACCCTTTTTCAAAAAAAGCTTCACATTAAGATTCGCACGAATGTCAATGAGATGTAAAATAACCGGACTCGCCCTGACGCTGCTGCTGTCGGGTGCGGCGGGGTGCATCAGGGAGGACCTTTCGGGCTGCCGCCCCGGGGTCGGCGTGGTGTACGAATATTCGTTGAACAGCGAGCAGGAGAACCTCTTCGGCTCCGAGGTCGACAAGGTGACGACCTACGCCTTCGACGAGAATGGAATATTCGTCGGTTCATACTCCGACGCGGGCGAACATCTGACCAACGACTACCGGATGGTGCTGCCGCTGCCCGACGGCGTCTATACGCTCGTGGTGTGGGCCGGACCTCTGGGTGACTACATCGTGGGGGACAACTCCACGTCCGATTTCTCCGCACCGGAGGCCGGTGTGACCCGAATCGAGAATTTCATGTTGAAATACCGCGTCGACGGTGAGCCTGCCGTGGACTCCGACGTGGATGATTTGTACCATGGCATCATCACAGGGGTGGTCTCCGACTATACGCGGAGCAACACCTATACCGTGTCGCTGACCAAGAATACGAGTGACGTGCGTGTCACGCTGGTCGATACGACACCCGGAAATACGACCGACGGTTCTGCCGCAGGTCGGGCTGACGACCGGTTCGAGGTCTACTGCACCTCGGCCAACGGACGCTACAACGCCGACAATACGCTGGGGGATGGAGCCCTCACTCTGACATATACTCCCTACGACCGCACCGATGCGGGGCAGGAGAGCCGGCAGACGATGTCGATGCTTCGACTGATGGCCGACCGCTCGTGCCAGTCCATGCTGGTGGTGCACGACAAGGAGCAGAATACCGATATCTACCGCAAGTCGCTCATCGAAGCCATCATGGAGAATCCCGCGCTTGCGACCCAGGAGGACCTCGACCGTGAGGACCTGTTCGACTTCCGCATCAAGCTGGAGATGAACGTGGTCGCCGAGGTGTGGATTAACGGCTGGAAAATCGTCGATATCACTCCCGACCTTTGACGCGGGAGCGTTGGAACCTGCTAACATGCGTATGTCATGAAACATGCATTGAAAATAGGAATATGGCTGCTTGCGGCTCTCACGGTCTTTTCGTGCCAGAAGGAGCGCGGTGCCGGTGCCGTGGGCGAGCGCGACCTCTTCGTCTCGCTCGACACGCGTGCGGCCGACGAGAACGTGGCGCAGAACGACAACCTGTTCCGGAGCCTGGTCTTCTACTTCTTCACCGACGACGGCACCAACAGCAAGACCGTCTTTAGGAGCTTTACCCCCGGACGGGATACCTACGAGGAGGTCTTCCGTCTGCCTGTCGAGGCGACGCGCGCGGTGGTCATCGCCAACTACGAGGACAGCGACCTGGAGCGCACGCTCTCGCTGACGATGAACTACGACGAGCTGACGAGCCTCGTGGCGACCAAGTTGCTCGACTTCCAGCCCGACCAGCTGCTCATGCTGGGCGAGGCCGCAGTGCCGCAGAGCGGTGCGATGAGCATCGAGCTGGTGCGTCTGGTGGCGCGCGTCGACGTGCATGTCTTCGGTACTCCGGAGCTGGTTACGGGGCGCTCGGTGAAGGTGCGCAGCGTGCAGCTGGCCGGTCAGGTGCTCAATACGACGATGCGCCCCGGTGATGCGGGCATGCCCGCCGCGCCGGTCACGCGTACCCGCACGAAGGACGAACTCGACTATACGGTCGGTGTCCGCCCCTCGGAGGTGACTGCCGCCACGGCCCCCGCCGCGCGCTTCTACTCCTTCCAGTATGTGCCCGGGACGACGGCTGCGGACGATGTTCCCGAACTGACGGTCGTGCTCGATGTCGACGGCATGGAGATGACCCGCACGTGCCGCATTGCCGATGCGGCGCACCCCGACTGCAAGCTGCTGCGCAACACCATCTACCGCGTGCTGGCCGAGGTCAAGTCGTCGGGTATTTCGGTTTCGGTCGACGTACTCGACTGGCAGACCGAGGAGTCCGACATCGAGTGGGGCGACGTCTCGACGGCGACCTTCGAATGCGGTCCGATGACCCCGCCCTCGACCGCTGACGGCGAGCTGACGGTGGTCTACGACCAGATTCCGGGCGACGCCCGCATGCAGTCCTTCGAGTTCTACATCACGGCGCCGGTCGGGGCCCTGTGGAACGCTTCGCTCACCAATTCGACCGATTTCGCCTTCTCGGACATCAACGGCGGCGTGCAGAACGGCGTCGTGGTTGCGGGCGGTCAGCCGGCCTACATCCGCGTCATGGCCACCTCGCCCTACCGTCAGGTCCAGGGGGCCGACGGCTCGATGACCGACCCCTCGACGCGTCTGGTCATCTCGCTCCAGAAGGCGGGTTCGTCCGACTTCGAGGCCCTGCTGATTAACCCCGACCTGCTCTACGGCAGCACCGATGCCCACGTATACCAGATTGTCCAGAAGGAACAGTAAAGCATAGGAACGCATTATGATACGAATATACCGATATTCGATGATTCTCGCGGCCGCGGCGCTGGCCCTCACGGCCTGCTCGACGGAGGAGCCCCGGTCGCAGTGGCAGCCGGAGCGCGGACGCATCTACCTGCAGTTCCCGACCGGGGATGAGGCTACGGTCCAGGGCGAGGAGGCCGGCACCGGCTCCGAAAGCCGGGTCGAGACGGCCGACGTCTTCATCTACGACGGCGAGCAGTGCCTCCATTACGAGCGGCTCTCCATTCCCCAGAACGGCGCTCCGGTGCCTCTGAGCCAGGTACTGGCAACCGATTTCGTCGTGGGCCAGCCCTACGAGGTGCATGTGGTGGCCAACTACCGCGACGGCGAGGACGGCAACGCCTCCTTCCCCGAGGAGGAGGCCTCGTGGCCGAGCCGTTCGGAACTTGCCGAGATGGTGGCCGTGACGTCGCAGCTGACGAGCCGGACCGAGTCGACGCTCCAGTCGCTGCTCATGGAGGGCGAGACCTCCGCGCAGCTCAACGACGGCACGGGCAATCTGGTCGAGGTCACGGTGCCGCTGACGCGTGCGGCCGTGAAGGTGTGCGTCGAGGTGACCATCGGAGCCCCCGTGCGGAGCGATGATACGGCGGCGGACAACCCCGGCGGATATGTCGAGACGACGTATGCCTTCTTCGGCGGAACGCTCGGCCGTCTGCACAATGCGGCCGACCGGGTGCGCATGGTCGCCGGACACGAGCTCTCGCTTGCCGAGCTGGAGGGCCATCTGGTGACGAACGAGGCGTGGACCAGCTTCGAGGTCATCGGCGACAGCCGTTCGACGCTCTCCTTCTACTGCTATCCCAACGACTGGAGCGGTGCACATACGATTGACCAGGAGACCTTTGTCAACGTTGACATTCCGATTACGGTCCGCACGCAGCGCTATACGGCGGCGGGCGAGCCGCTGGGTGAGGCCACCGTCGAGCAGAAGTCGCACAACTACTATAAGGTGCAGCTCAACTACGGTCAGGATGCCGATGCGAACAACAAGCTGCTGCGCAACCACCTCTACCGCGTACGCGCGACGCTGCGCACGCTGGGCTCCTCGACCCCCGAGGTGCCTGTCGAACTCGACCCGCAGTGCACGTTCGAGATTCTCGACTGGCAGAAAATCACCATCGACGTCAACCCCGACGACCTGCAGTTCCTCGTGCTCAAGCGCAATGCGCTCACGATGGCCAACACCACGCAGGATTCGGTCTACTTCATCTCGACCAGCCCGCTCGACATGGCGACGACCAAAACGCGGGTCATCGAGGCCTACTATTTCGACGACTACGGTCAGAAGCAGCAGGTTGCGGCCGGCGAGTTCTACCCGACGCTGAGTCAGTCGGACGAGGCCGGATATACGGGCTATCTGAAGATTGCAAGCGCGACGCCGACCAACAACGTGCCGAAATACATCCGCATCTCGGTGGAGAACCAGCAGGGCGTGACCGATACGCTCTTTGTGGAGCAGTATCCGCTGGAGTACTTTACTTCGGAGCAGTCGTGGTACTCCTATGTGGATGACGGAACGCTGGGACAGCCCAACAGCAGCTGCTTCAGCTATGAACAGGCCCCTACGCGCAATTCAACCAGTGGCGATAGAATTTACGCCGGTTCGGGCGGCGGTTACGTAATCGGCTTCTGGGACCTGCAGTTCTTTTCGATGGTAGTCTATTCGACCAATGCAACGAATGGAGAGTCGGTAATTTATCAATATTATTACAACAATCCGATAAATGTCTGGTGGCACGATAACGACTGGAATCTTCAGTTGTATACGGACTGGAGCTTTTTGGGTGGAAGTCCTGTTACGGTGAATCTGAATAATGCGCGCATCTATCACCTGCATATGACCTCGACCAACGGTCAGCATCGTTTGGGTATTCCCCAGACCGATTCCAATGGTTATACGGTCAATACTCCGGACAACAATCTGCTTGTCTCTCCGTCGCTGATGGTTGCCTCGCAGTTGGGTTGCACTAAAGCATGGGGTAACCGGAGCGAGGTTGAACAGCATTGCAAACAGTATGTAGAGAAGACTGCGGCCGGAGTCGTCTACGATGACTGGCGTCTGCCTACCCGCGCCGAGATGGATGTGTTGACCTACTATCAGCGACCCGGTACGACAGCAGACCCTAACCCGAGTGTCGTGAAGCAGACCTTCCGGGCCTATTGGTACTGGTGCGCCGACGGTCCCTATGAGAATCCGTACGGTATCAGTAAATACGATTTCGGTTCGGAGAGCGGCATAGACTGGGGTGGTTACGAGACCTCGCAGAGTGAGCCCGCCGTCCGTTGCGTGCGTGACGTGAAAGCCGACAAATAAATGTAAAACCTCGAAAAGCGTATGAAACGTCTTTTTGTACTGATAACGACTTTGGCTGCGGCAGCCCTGGCGGCCTGCAGCGAGGACCCGACCCGGTCGGCGGGCGGACCGACACCGTCGGCCGACGGAACGGTCACCCTCACCGGTACCGTGACGGTGCCCGACATGACGGTCGTCCAGACGCGCAGCGTCGACAACGACGGCTGGGGCATCCAGTCGCTCTATGCCTTCTGCTTCGGCGAGGGAGGCATGTTCATCAGCCGCGTGCGGGCCGACGTCAAGACGGCGCCCCCCGTGCTGGAGGGTGAGTTCACGCTCCAGATTCCGTCGAGCACCCGCATCATCCACTTCGTGGCCAATGCCAACCTCGACAACTTCGACGATGCGCAGAACGTCGGCAGCTACGTCACCTCGGTCATTCCGCTGCTCGAGTCCACCTCGGGCAAGATGGTCTACTGGTCGGAGTACCGCCACGAGGGCGACTTCACCTCGGGCGAGAGCATCCACATCCAGATGGTGCGCAACCAGGCGCGCATCGAGGTGCGGGTCGACGAGAGCCTGGCCGGCGAGTTCGAGACCGACGGCTTCTCCATCTGCAACACCTACGCCAACGGCACCGTAGCGCCGTTCGACCCCGTGTCGCTCACCTTCGGGTGGAATGCGACGGCCGGTGACGGCTCCTATCCCAACCTCTACGTGACGCTGCCCACCAATGCCGTCAAGGCGACCGACGCCGCCGATGTCGACCATGACCAGTACCGCTACATCTTCGAGGACCCCAACCCCGAGGGCGACCAGACCTACCTGATTGTCAAGGGGCGTGCCGTGGGAGCCCCCGAGTGGTCCTACTACAAGGTGCTCTTCCTGCGTGAGGACAAGACCCCGTGGCCCATCTACCGCAACATGTTGTACGAGGTGGTTATCCGCAAGTCGCTGGCCAGCTCGCCCGCCTATGCGACCTTCGCCGAGGCGAAGGAGGGTGTCCCCGTCAACGACGTCTATGTGGCCGTCTCGCCCGAGGTGCCGACCATCTCCGACGGTCAGCGCGTGCTCACGGTCGAGCGGACGACCCACCTGCTCGACGGCAGCGAGGGACGCTATACGATTGCCTATCGGTATTGCAACCTCGACGGCTCGACCACCGGGCTCACGGCCCCCTCGGTAAGCTGGCTTTCGAACGACCGTGTGGCCCAGACCGACATGGTGGTCAACAACTACGATACCCGGACGGGTGAGGGTACGGTCGAAATAGTCCCCTTTGCCGCCGGTGCCACGGCGCGTCATGCCGAGCTGAGCATCCGTGCCGGAGCGCTCTCGCGTACGGTCTCGCTGATGCTGGTCCGCCCCTTCGTCTTCACCCCCGTCTGGATTAGCTCGGGCATCAACGGCAGCGTGAGCGACCAGGATGTGACGCTGGTCTTCCAGATTCCGGAGGATTATCCCCAGGAGCTGCTGCCGCTCGAGTGCCGCATCTCGGCCAACGAGATTACGGGTACCTCCGAGACGCCGCTGCGGTTGATTTTCCAGAAGGACTACCCCGATGAGGAGTGGTGCGAGCAGACGCAGTGGCCCTACAAATACGTCTACGAGGCCCAGACGACGGGCACGCACCGGATTTACTTCCGCACGACCCGGGCCCTGAACGACAACAACAGCACCGTGCTCCTCGAGGCGGAGCATTTTGAGCCCGTGACCAAACGCCTGCGTGTGACCAACGACAGCCGGAAGCTCGAGTTCGTCGGCCTGCGCGACTATACGGCGCGCATCCAGTACGCCCTCGTGCCGAAGATTGCCGGTTCGGAGCTGACGCTCCAGTTCCGCTTCGTCTCCGAGACGGGCGGCGCCGTGACCGGCGACCCCGGAACCACGGTGCGCATCTATACCAACAACCTCGACCCGGCCGAAGGTCAGACCGGCATGGAGGAGATGGCGAGCGACCCCGAGATGGAGGCCAACGGCCGCTACCTGCGCTATACGCCCCAGGCTTCGGACCGCAATGGCGAGGGTGTCTATACGCTTCGCTTCCGGACCCGTGTGGCCGTAAGCGACGAACCGATTCGCATTGCCGATGATCATACGCAATATGCCTCGGCGACGATGGAGCTTGCGACCTACGGCTACTTCCCCTTCCACTTCGACGTGCGGGGCGAGGATGGCACGCAGATGATTCCCTATGGTCCGGGCGTGCCCGTGACCGTCAGCTTCGATACGAGCGGCTTCACCTCCGAAACCACCGAGTTCATCTCGCCGGGCAATGCGCAGTACACCTGCTTCATCGCTACCCGAAACCTCGAGCCCGACCCGGCCTATGGCGACCAAGGGCTCACGGCCGTGAACGAGACGGGGCGTGTCGGCTACGAATATCTGGTTACGGCATCGACGCAGCATACGTTCCACTTCGTGACGAAGGAGATTGTGAGCGGCGAGACGGTGAGCATCTCCTCCGACGAGACCATTTCGTTCACCTCCGAGAGCGTGACGCTGACCAACCGGCCCATCGAGGGCGTCATGAGCTACGGCGAGACCTCGAATCCCGGCGATGCGACCGTGCAGCCGGTTGAGGAGGAAGCCTTCGTCACCATCGAACGTACGGACGGTACGCGCATCGGTTACTTTACGGTGGGTGCTAACGGACGCTATACGCTGACGCTGCGCGGCGAGTATGATTTCGAGTGGAAGACGGGCAACCTGACGATTCTCTATTCGCCGCTCAACAGCTCGGAGCGCTACGGCGCCGTCACCTCGCTCGAGGCGCTCTTCGCCTCGCCCGACCTCGTGCTGAGCAAGAACTGGACGATTCAATAGAGGTTCCGGAAGGCGGCTGCGGCGGTCCGGTGTGGCCGGATGCGCGTGCGGTGCCCCGGAGCATCAACTGCCGATAAGAGCGGAGAGCCATCCCGAAAGGGGTGGCTCTCCTTTTGTCGTTTTGTGGGGCAGGGGCCGAGCGTGTCGGCCGCCGGTGTGGCTGCGCCGCGCGGGGTCAGAAGACCCGGACGAGCAGATGGCCCAGGTGGGCGGCCAGCATGCCCAGGGCGAAGCTCAGCAGGGCGTAGCCTGCGAAGTGGAGGAACTGCTGCCCGCCCAGCAGGGCGTAGTTCTCGTGGATGAAGGTCGAGAAGGTGGTGAATCCGCCGCAGAAGCCCACCGTGAGGAAGAGCCTCAGCTCGGCGTTGAGCAGGTTCCCCCGTTCGAAGAGACCGTAGAGCAGCCCGATGGCCAGGCAGCCGGCGACGTTGACCGCCAGCGTCCCCCACGGAAAGCCCGAGGCGGCGTGGCTCTGGATGAGCCGCGAAAGAAGGTAGCGTGCAATACCGCCGGCAAAACTTCCGGCACCGATGAAAAAGAGGGTCTTTACCATAGCGTGAAGTGTCTGAAGGGCTCCGTGCGGCGGGTTTTGCCGCACGTCCGGGCCGACCAATCTGTTGTGAATTTATGAACCGCCATAACGACTGCCTGGGTGGAGCGTGTGCTCCACGTTTATGCAGGTATCATCAGCACATCCCGAACGGGCGGCGGTTTGAGGCAGATACCATTGCCTTTGCGGCTGCAAAGATACCGCTTCGGCGTGAAAAAACGAATTTTTCCCGGCTAAATCTGCTGTCTTGCGTGCCGAGGGAGACAGTTCGGCCGGGAGGAGTCGGTCGAAACCGCCGGGAGAGGTATTTTCCAGAGCAGCCGAGCGGTGGGGTGGCGGAGCGGCGGAGCGGGGAGTTCGGGGTGATTTGTCCTGAAAAAACTTTACAGTTTACGCTAAACGTCCTGACAGGACTTTACAGTTCTTTGACATAAACCTGAAATAGCTTGACAGTCGGGATGAAAATAGCATTAGACTGACCAGGTTTGACAAATAGGTCTTTCCAAAAGTACGACATATTCTTGACATGGAAAAATAAATGAACCGTTTCTGGCTTGACATATCTAATCAGATCCCGGACCATTGCCTGCTATTCCTTGACTTTCCGCCCCCGCAGGCAATGGGACGAACACCTCCTTCCCCTTGCTTTGAGACAGGTAGTTTTTCCACTTGCGCTGGGTCGCGATTCCGCTGCGATGCACCAGATCCGGCGTCAGATAACTGAGGCTCTGATGAGGCCTTAGGCTGTTGTACAGACCGATGATTTGCTCGACATACGCCTGGGCCTCGGACCAGTTTCGCAGAGGACGTTTATCCAGCCATTCGGTCTTTAAGATGCCGTTGACCCGTTCGGCCAGGGCATTTTCCAGAGGATCGCCGCTTTCCGTCATGCTGATCAGAATATTGCGTTTGTTCAGTTCCTTGATATACGCTTGATGGCAATATTGGACACCGCGGTCCGAGTGATGGATCAACGAGTGCCCCTCGGGTAAGGTGCGCAGCGCCATCTGTAAGGCTCGGAGAGCTCCGGCTGACGAGAGGTCGCGGGAAAGATCCCATCCCACGATCTTGCGCGAGCAGGCATCGGTAATCAACGCCAGATACACAAATCCATAACCAACACTTATGTAGGTGATATCGCTGACCCATAGCCGATTGGGTGCAGTAGGCGTATAGTCCCGAATCAGATTGGGGTATTTGTGGAATCTGTGGCGCGAGAAGGTGGTCTTGCGCTTGCTGCGCGGCCGATGAACCAGCATCCGGTTCTCGGCCAGCAAAGCGGCAAAGGCATCGCGACCGATGGAGATTCCCATCGCCTCGAATTTGGGACGCAGGTAGATCCGCAGTTTGTTAGCTCCCATGCGGGGAAAATCGACGCGGGCCGCACGAGCCAGCGTCAGGATGATATCCGACTCCAACATCTTGGTTTGCTTGTATTTCAATTGTTCGTAGTATGCCTGACGGGTATAGCCAAACAGTCCGCAAAGTGCATGCAGTCCATATTGTGGATGATGCTCCTTGACTACTTGGACTGTTTGGCTCCAGATTTTTTTCGGATCGAGATCTTTAAGTCGGATTCCGCCAGATCGATCATCGTTTCCAGAACGGCGCTGCGCATCTGCTCCTGTTTGAGTTGGGCCTCGAGTTCAAGAATGCGCTGGGCCATCTGCTCGGGGGTGAGGTCGGGCTTGTTCATGGTCGGGCTGAGGTTGGATACCGCATTAAAGGTAGCACTTTCCTGACGAATGGACAACTCTCCCAGAAATTCATGCCGATAAAGCCGGGACCAGCGGCTGACATTGGCAGCACTGGTATTGAATTCTTTGCCGATCTCAACATGGGATTTGTTACTCGTGTAGTAGGCCTTGGCGACCATGCGTCGAAAGGCCGGTGTGTAGACTTTTTGTTCTACCATAGCTTTACTCTTTTTTATTTAACTTCCTTTTTCTCTGTAAAGCTATTTCAGGACAAGACAGGAAGAAGAGGACGGTCGGATGGCAGGGCCGGGCGACAGACGGGGCAATGTGGCAAGGTAAGGTAGCGTGGTTGTGTGGCCGCGCGTCAAGGCAGGGTAGGAATGGGCGGCAAGGAGAGAACGGCCGGAGGGGCAAAAAAGGCCGTGCGGCGGCCGACCCGCTGTCATGCCCGGCCGGCACGGCCGCGGATGCGGCGGAAGGGGAGGCCGAGCACGCCGAAGAGCGCCTCGCCGAAGATGCCGCTGCTCATCTTCGAAGAGCCGCGGCGCCGTTCGGTGAAGATAATCGGCACCTCGCAGAGCCGCATGCCCAGTTTCCAGGCCGTATACTTCATCTCAATCTGGAACCCGTAGCCCTTCATGCGGATGGCGTGCAGGTCGATGGCCTCCAGCGCCCGGCGCGAGTAGCAGACGAAGCCTGCCGTGGCGTCGTGAAGCGGAAGTCCGGTGACCAGACGCACGTATTTCGAGGCGAAGTAGGACATCAGCAGCCGCGACATCGGCCAGTTGACGACATTGACCCCCTCGACGTAGCGCGAGCCCACCACCACGTCGCCCCCCTGCTCGGCTGCCCGGCAGAGGCGCACCAAATCGTCGGGGTTGTGCGAAAAGTCGCAGTCCATTTCGCAGATGAGGTCGAAGCCGCGGCTCAGCCCCCACTCGAATCCGGTCAGGTAGGCCGTGCCGAGCCCCTGCTTGCCGCTCCGCTCGATGAGGTGCAGCCGCTCGGGGAACTCCTTCTGACGGCGGCGCACGATGGCGGCCGTGCCGTCGGGCGAGCCGTCGTCGATGACCAGCAGCTCGAAGGGCTCGCTCAGCGAGAAGACCTTGTCAATCATTGCGGAGATGTTCTCCCGCTCGTTGTAGGTCGGTATGATAACCAGTTTGCGCATGGGCTGTGCGGCGTTTTCCGTGTGATGCGGCCGCGACGTTTCGACCGCGATTTTACAAAGATAGCATTTTTTTGCAGAAGTGGAGCACCTCGGCCCGTTTTCTCCACACTCGCGCCGGATTCGGCGCCGGGATGGGGCATCTGCGCCCTGTGACCCGGGCGGGCTTTTCTGCGCTTCTGTTGCTCGACCCGGTCCGGCCCCTCCGCCCGGCGGACGCTACGGGCGGTGCAGCGTCCCGAGCCGCCGGATTTCGGCCCGCTGCTCCGGTGTGGTGCGACGCGACTCGAGGATTTTGCGTAGGCTCATCCGGAAGCTCCATGCGGGCAGCCCCGGCTCCCCGGCCAGCCAGGCCCCGGTCCGCTCCGGGTCGGCGGCGTAGCAGACCGAGACGGCCCAGGCGACCGCCATGCGGGCGTAGTAGCCCTCGTGGCGGACGCTGCCCAGATGACGGAGCAGCGCGTCGAGGTGCTCCCCGTCGGTGAAGTTGTTGAGCCCCGTCACGGCGGCGAAGCGGACCTCGTACTCGCCGTCGGCGAGGAACAGCGGCTCGATGAAGTGCCACATGGGTTCGCGCTCGGCAGGGCGGAGCCGCCGGCAGAAGCTGTCGCAGAGGCTCCAGTTGTCGATTTTGGGCAGATGTGCCGCCGTGAGGCTCAGAAACTCGTCGACCGGACAGGGCGCATAGCCGATGACCATCCCCTGCAGCATCCGCTCCTCGAAGTAGTACTCCTCCGCACTGCGGAGGTATGCGCGCCAGTCGCCCCGCACGATTTCGCGGGCCAGCCGCCGCAGCGCGGGGAGCCGCACGCCGATGATGTGTTCGACGCCGGGCAGCAGCGAGGCGCTGAAGTCGCGGTAGGCGGGTTCGCCCAGCGCAAGGAGCCGTTCGCGGATGTTCATTGTTTTTTGCCGAATTTGGGGGTGATGCCGATGAAGAAGGAGTAGTTGAGCCGCGGCATGGGGCGCCCCATCACCGTCTCGTACTCCTCGTTGAAGAGGTTGTTGATGCACCCCTTGAGCGTGAAGTCGGCCCAGCGGCACGAGAGCAGCCTCTCGAGCGCCACGTCGCTCATGAAGTAGGGGGGCACGTAGCCCAGATGGTCGCGGTCGTTGCTCGACATGGTGTAGCGGGTGCTGTACCAGCACCATTTGTAGCTCAGCACCCAACGGCGCCACTGAAGCTGGGCCGTGAAGGCGGCCGAGTGCTCGGGGATGTAGACCAGCTGCTTGCCCACCGACTCGTCGGCCGGGCTGAAGGGGTCGCCCCGGTTGATGGAGCGTGTCCAGGCGTAGTTGCCGTCGAAGCGCAGGCTCCAGCGGCGCCCCAGCTCGGCGCGGGCGTCCACCTTCAGCTCGAGGCCGTAGCTGTGGACCCGCTTGACGTTGACCGGGGTGTAGATGCCCGACTTGGCGCCGTCGCTCAGCCAGAGTATCCAGTCGTCGATTTCCGAGTCGAAGAAGGTGAGCGACCCCTTGAGCGAGCGGCTCGGGCCGCCGAGCGAGAACTCGCCCCCCGCATCGAAGGTCCACCCCTGCTCGGGGCGCAGGTCGGGATTGCCGCCCGGCTGGAAGTAGAGGTCGTTGAGCGTCGGGTAGCGGTAGTTGCGCGCCGCCGAGGCCTTCAGCACGACGTTGCCCCGCTTCGAGGCGAGCCAGTCGACGAAGAGCGCCGGTATGAGCGGCGTCGTGCGGTCGCCGTAGAGCTCTTCGCGCAGGTTGAGCGCCACGCCCAGCCGCGGTACGGGGCGCCACTTCACGGCGGCGAATCCCGACAGCTCGAAGCGCGAGCGGTCGTCGAGCTGTCGGACATACTCGCCCGTCGTGTTGTCGATGAGCGAGAAGTCGCCGCTGTTGACCATGTGCTGCGAGGCCGTGACGTCGAGCGTGAAGAGCCACTTCTCCCGCAGGGCGTATTCGGCTCCGGCGCGGGCGAAGAGCGAATGGACGTAGCTGCGCGAGTCGGTCATCGTGAGGAAGTTGCCCTGCCCCTCGGGGTCCTGCAGCCGCTCATAGCGCAGGTCGGTGTAGGTGTAGCCCGCCCGCAGGTCGAGCTTCAGGCCGTTTGCGAGCCGCTCCCAGCCTGCCGTGGCGCGCAGCGTCCGCTCGTCCTGCAGGTCCTTCTTCGACTTCTCGTCGTTGCGGTCCGAGCTGAGCAGCGGCAGGCCCCGGTGCGAATCGAGGTACCAGGCGGCAATCGAGAGGCGGCTGCCGTCGCCGAAGGTGTGGTAGAGCTCCTGCAGCAGGTGGATGTCGCGGAAGCCGCCGTTGCGGTTGCGGCGGAGCGGGTAGCTCGTGCCGACGATGTTGCCGTCGGCGTCGGTCTCGAACTCCTTGGTGTGGTAGTTCCGGTAGAGGAAGTCGTTCTCGGAGGTGCTGCACAGCAGGCGCGTCGAGGCGCTCCACCGCGCTCCCGTGTAGCTCAGGTGGAGAAACTCGTCGAAGGTGGTGAAGGAGCCGATGCCCTGGATGTAGCGCATGTGGAATCCCTCCTCGTCGCCGGGGCGCGTGGCCAGCGTGATGGCGCCGCCCAGCCCGCCTCCGGTGATGCCCACCGAGCTGGCGCCGTGGTAGAGCGTGGCGTTGTCGATGAAGTAGGCGGGGATGAGCGAGAAGTCGACCTGGCCGAAGAGCGGCGAGTTGATTTTCATGCCGTTCCACGTCACCTGCGTGTGCGAGGGCGAGGTGCCCCGGAACGAGGCGGTGGCCAGCGTCGCGCGGCCGTACGACTTGATGAAGATTGTCGAGCCGGAGGTCAGTGCGTCGGCCAGCGACGAGGAGATGTTGTCGCGCAGGACGATGCTGTCGAGCTTCGTGCGCTGGACGCCAATCTCCTTCATCGGGCGCGTGCCGGTGATTTCAACCCGTTCGATGTCGCGCACGTAGAGCGAGTCCTCCGGCGCGGCGGCCCGTGCCGCGGGTCGGAGGGCGGCCAGAAGCGCAATCGAGAGAAGCAGGCGGCGGAGCATCGTAGGCGGGGCGTTGCGGATGGGTTATTCGGTGACTTCGCGGTAGCAGGCCACGCCGCAGACCTCGGTCGAGACTTCGCCGATGAGCGGCGCCGAGGCGTTGATGCCGCTCTGGACCTTCACGAAGTCAATCTGCGGCAGGTTGGCGGGCGCACCGTCGGCCGTCACGGCGTCGGAGATGTTGAGCGTGTTGTAGCCGCCGATGAGGTCCTGCGACGAGTAGTTGTCGGCATAGCCCCATGCGAAGGGGGCCGTGGTCCTCGACTCGGTCCCCTCGACCTCCTTGCGGACGATGTTGTCGGGCAGCCGCACGCCGGTGAAGCTCACTTCGTCGGCCTCAATCCATGCGGGGTAGTAGCTCTCCTGCGTGTGTTCGCCGATGCGGGCGATTTCGCCCTTGCCGCCCTTGTTGTCGCGCCAGGCGACGGGCTGGTTCGCCCCCGCGGGGCGGGTGTAGGTGATGGAGTAGCCGTGGGTGCTGCGGTCGTACTCGCTGCCGCGCAGCTCGTACCACGTGTCGTCGGGAAGTCCGTTGCCGTTCTCGTCGCGCATGACGTAGACCACGCCCGGCTCCGAGGAGTTGACGAAGGAGTTGCCGCGGATGAGGAGTTCGCCGCCGCCGTTCTCGGGAACGGGCGACGAGAAGCCGACGACCAGATAGCCGCCCCAGCCGCCGAGCGAGACATAGAGCCGGGAGGCGAAGCGCTGCATGGCGTAGGCGCAGGCCTTTTCGGGGGTGGTGACGTCGGTGTAGCCGCTCAGCGGCTCGTTGATGAACTGCCCCGGGGCGGGCGTATACTCGAAGACGGTGGCCGCCTGCTCGATGACGCGTTTGGTGGTGGTCGATTCGCCCGAGTTGCAGCCGGCGAGCAGCGCTGCGGCGCCGAGAAGGGTGATGATGCGGGTATGTTTCATGTCGTTATTGATTTTGCTCAGGTTGCCAGAAACAGAAACTGCCGGGGGTGATGCCCACGCGGAGCGTGTCGAGCGCGCGGCCCCGGGCCGTGAAGCGGTAGACGACGCCGTGCTGCACGTAGTCGATGGCGTCGGCCACGTAGACCTCCGAATTGCGCGGGTCGACCCCCAGACCGTAGTAGGTGGTCCCGGCGTAGGGGAGGAAGGGGGTCGCGGGGAGCGACTCATCCTTTACGGACATGCGCCAGACGTCGTGGTCGAGGTAGTAGAGCGTGTCGCGCCGGCCGTTGAGCACCAGCTCCGAGGGGTGGTCGCCGGAGGGGAAGAGGAAGCTCCGCTCGATGACGCGCGTGGCGGCGTCGATGCGGTAGAGCACGGCGGGAATCCCCTCGGTGCGTCCCTCGGTGACGGTCCAGATTTTGCCGTAGCGGTCGCAGACGAGCGACGTGGGCTGCGGCCCCACCTCGATGGAGTCGACCAGCCGTTCCGTGCGCAGGTCGACCACCAGCAGCTTGTTGTCGTACGACCAGCAGTTGACGAAGAGCTCGTCGCCCCACTGGGCCATCTGCTCGGTCGACTTGTGGCCGTTCATGGCGATGCGTCCGCGGATGCGGTTCGAGCGCGTGTCCACGACCGTAATGCGCGGGTCGTAGAGGTCGGTGATGTAGGCCGTCGTGTCGTTGGGAAAGTGGATGTAGCGGGGCGAGACGACCCCCTCGATGAGCCCCGTGACGGTGCAGCTTGCCGGGTCAATGACGTAGACCACGCCCGAGTTGTTGACCACCACGTAGCCGCGCCCCCGGTGGAGGGCCATCGACTGCGCCACGTCGCCCAGCCGCATGCCGTTGGCGCGCGAGAAGACCTCGTTTTCGACCTCCTCCGCATCGGTGCGGTAGAACGAGAGCGAGGCGTTGTCGCTGCCGAAGTTGCCCTCGCAGGTGATGAACACACCCCCCTGCGAGAAGCCGAAGGGCTCTTCGTCGAGCGGACCGAAATCCATGCAGGCGGCCAGCGTGGCGGCGCATGCGGCCGGAAGCATGCGCCAGAGTGCGTGCAGCAGTCGTTTCATCCTCGTTCGTTTCATCCTCGTTCGTTTCGGCGGAGCGGGACGGCAGGCGCGGACGGGCGGAAATGCGCGGACGACGTCGGGCCCCATTCTCCGCGGGGCGCTTATCGATGGAGTGCACCGGCAGGTCTTCTGACTTGCCGCCGCTCCGATGCCTTCCCGCCCCGGTGCGGGGCAGTGGCTGAGGAGTATCGGAGCGTTTGCTGCGGCTTACAGCAGCGGGAACTGTTGCCGAATCGCACGGCATTCCCTTTTCATCCGCGCGCACCGAAGGTGCGCCCTGCGGAACCGATGCGCGACAAAAGTACGCTTTTTTCGGCAGATTGTCGTCCGAAAATCCTCCAAAAAAGTTATCTTTGTAAAAAATAGTGTCCATGGCTCTCGAAATTCGACGGATGACGACCCTCGACGCCGGGTTGGAGGAGGCGCTTGCGCGGCTGCTTCCGCAGCTCTCCGGCGGGCTTCGTGCGCCCTCGCGCGAGGTGCTCGGGCGGCTGCTTGCCCAGCCCTGCTCGGCGCTGCTGGCCGCCCTCGACGGGGAGCGTATCGTGGGGGTGCTGACCCTGGTGTGGTACGACGTCCCTTCGGGCCGCAAGGGTTGGGTCGAGGATGTGGTGGTCGATGCCGGCGAGCGGGGCCGCGGTGTCGGACGCCTGCTGGTCGAAAAGGCCCTGGAGCTGGCCCGGAGCGAAGGGGTGCAGCACCTCATGCTCACCTCCAACCCCGCGCGCCGTGCGGCCCATGCACTCTATCGCACATGTGGATTCGAAGAGGTGGGGAGCACCCTGTTCCGCTTCGACATGAATAAGAAGGTTGACCTATGAAAAAGTTTCTGAAAATTGCGGTGACGGTCATTGCCGTCCTGCTGGTGGTCGTGCTGACGGCCCCCATCTTCCTGCGCGGCAAGATTGCCGAACTGGTCCGTACCGAGGCCAACGCGATGCTCGTCCCGCGGCTCGACTTCGAGCGGCTGGGCATCAGCCTGCTGCGCCACTTCCCCAACGCCTCGCTCGAGCTGAAGGGGGTGACGCTCGTGGGTGTGGCCCCCTTCGAGGGGGATACCATCGCCTCCGTAGGGCGCCTCTCGGTGGTGGTCGACCCCTGGTCGCTGCTCGGTGACGGGGGGCTGGAGGTGCGCAAGCTGCTCATCGCGAAGCCCGACCTGAGGGCCCGCAAGCTCGCCGACGGCAGCGTGAACTGGCTGCTGATGAAACCCTCGGAGGAGGAGCCCGAGGCGGAGGCTGCCGCGGAGGAGGAGAGCACCGACACGGGCTCTGCCTTCAGCCTCTCGGTGCGCGACTTCCGCATCACCGACGCGGCACTCTCCTACGTCGACGACTCGACGCACACCTCGTTCCGCACGCTGCTCCCGCTGCTGCGCCTGCGCGGCGACTTCTCGGCGGCGCAGAGCACGCTCGATTTGCGGATGCGCACCGAGGAGACGACCTTCTCGTCGGGTGTGGTGACGCTGCTGAGCAATGCCGAAATCGAGCTGAATGCCGATGTGGCGGCCGACCTTGAGAAGAACCGCTTCGAGCTGAAGGAGAACAAGCTGCGGCTCAACGCCATCGAGGCGACGCTCGACGGCTGGGCCGAGCAGGGTGACGATGCCGTGGCGATGGACCTCAGTCTGGGCTGCGAGCGCGTCGAGTTCAAGGATGTGCTGTCGCTCATCCCGGCCTTCTATACGCGCAACTACCGAGGTCTCTCGGCTTCGGGCGAGCTGACGCTCTCGCTCTGGGCCAAAGGCGAGCTGCGCGGCGCCGAGCTGCCGGCCTTCGGCCTCGAGCTGGGCGTGCGCAACGGCGGTTTCCAGTATGCATCGCTTCCCAAGGCGGTCTCCGACATCAACATCCAGGCGAGCGTGACCAACCCCGGCGGGGCGATGGACCGCACGG
>ERZ780060.75-NODE-75-length-35823-cov-3.551079_pt1 | contig 35823 bp, 30 predicted proteins | sample MGYA00511176_ERZ780060 | MGnify/ENA primary metagenome ERZ780060 (study PRJEB29588, sample SAMEA2148374) | human gut metagenome | biome: human gut; feature: human-associated habitat; material: faeces | place: Denmark | collected 2008/2010 ... | reverse complement strand
AAAACGGCTTTTATGAGTCTGATATACCGTCAGCTCTTACGGGAAGCTGCGGTCACTGCGCCAAATAACCCTTTTTATGCGCTTCACATATTGACAAATGTATGCTTAAACTGATAAAATAAAATGATTTAAAAGACCGACGAAAAGGAGTCCTTCCGATGATAAAAAGCATGACCGGATACGGACGGGCAACAGGCTCGTTCGACGGAATGGATATAACTCTTGAGCTCAAGAGCGTAAATCACAGATACTTTGAATTTTCATCGCGTGTACCCAGAAATTTCGGCTTCCTTGATGAAAAGCTCAAGAGCTTTTTCCAGGGAAAAATATCAAGAGGCAAGGTCGAGTGTTATGTCCAGATAGACACGGCGGGCGAGGAATCGGCTGTCGTCAAGCTCAACAGTGCGCTCGCAAAAGGTTATCTTGCGGCTTACAAAGAACTTTCCGAGACCTGCGGGATCGAGAATGATATAAAAGTGTCTGATCTTGCAAGAGTGAATGATATCTTCACTGTCTCGAAAGAGCCAGAAGATGAAGAAAAGATTTGCACTGATGTTCTCAGCGTTGCGGCAGAAGCACTCGAAAGATTCATCGTCATGCGTGCTGTCGAGGGCGGAAAGCTCAAGGACGATGTCACTTCGCGCCTTGATTTCATAATCGACAAGGTCGCGTTTATCGAAGAGCGTTCTCCGCAGACCGTAAAAGAATATAACGAAAAGCTCCTCACGAGAATGCGCGAGGTTCTCGGCGATGTCCATGTGGACGAGCAGCGCCTGCTGACCGAGGCGGCGATATATGCCGACAAGGTCGCTGTGGCGGAGGAGACGGTTCGTCTGCGCAGTCATATTGATCAGTTTAAAAAGCTCTTTGAAGAGGATGGCGGCGCCATCGGCAGAAAGATGGATTTCCTCGTTCAGGAGATAAACAGAGAGATAAACACTATCGGTTCAAAGGCTCAGGATATCGAGATAGCGCGCTGCGTTGTCGATGTCAAGGCTGAGATCGAGAAGATCAGGGAACAGATACAGAATATCGAATAACTGCGGAGGTATTATCATAATGAAGCTGATAAACATTGGCTTTGGCAATATGGTCAACGCTAATCGTCTTGTGGCTATAGTCAGCCCCGAATCAGCCCCGATAAAGAGGATAATTCAGGACTGCAAGGAGAGGGGAACACTTATCGATGCGACCCACGGCAGACGCACACGCGCTGTCATAATAACCGACAGCGACCATGTTATTCTTACTTATCTGCAGAGCGAGACAGTAGCAAACCGCCTCAACAATGACGGCGATGAGCTTGATATTGAGGAGGAAGAAAGCGATGAATAATAACAACAACGGTCTTCTGGTCATTCTTTCCGGTCCGTCGGGCTCCGGCAAGGATACCATTCTGACCGAGCTTACCAAGCGCGACATGAATATCAAAGTCTCCACTTCCATGACGACGCGCAAAAAGCGCGAGTGGGAGGTTGACGGGATACATTATTATTTCGTTGACAAGGATTATTTCATGCGCAAGATAGATGAGGGACAGGTTCTTGAATATGCGCAGTACGGCATAAATTATTACGGAACTCCCAAAGCTCCCGTTGATGAACTTCTTGCCCAGGGCAGAACCGTGTTCCTCAAAATCGAGGTTCAGGGCGCGGAGAAAATCCGCAAGCTCTATCCCGAAGCTGTCAGCATCTTCCTCATGCCCCCGTCAATGGCAGCCCTCGAAGAGAGGCTTCGCTGCCGCGAGAGCGAGGACGAGGAAGATATCCAGCGCCGCCTTACCATCGCAGTTGACGAGATAAAGCGCGCCGTTGAATATGACTACATAGTCATCAACGACATAGTTTCATATGCCGTGAGTGATATATGCACTATTCTTGATGCGGAAAAGCAGAAAACTTTTCGCTGCAAAAACATTATAAGTGAGGTAATCAACAATGTTTAATCCTGATCTCAGAGGCGTTCTTAAAAATCACCTGAGCCGTTATTCTCTTGTTACGGCTACCGCAAAGAGAGCACGCGCTATCTCCGAAGATGCCGAGGAGAAGCAGATAATCCTTACCGAGAAGCCCGTCTCCATGGCTATCGATGAGATCCTCAGCGGCAAATATATCATTATCGAGCCGGAAGAGATCCGCAACATCTGACGCTTTTTCACGGAGTGTGACTCAAATGTACGCACAGGTCGCCGTCGAGAACGTCAACTGTACGTTCGATAAGGACTATGATTACAGCATACCGCAGCAGCTCGAGGGCAAAGCTCTCGTCGGCTGCCGCGTTGCCGTACCGTTCGGCATCGGCAACAGAAAGCGCATAGGAATTATCACGCGGCTGACCGATTCGACTCAAGGAAAAAGAATAAAGTCTATCTCAGCGGTGCTCGATGAAGCGCCGCTTCTTAGTAATGAGATGATGTCGCTTGCCCGGTGGATATCCGAACAGACTTTTTGTACATACTATGAAGCGGTCAAGGCCATGCTGCCCGCCGGGATAAACCATAAAATAATACGTTCGTTCTGCGCTGTTCCGGGCGTTGATGAGAGTGTTCTTGCTTCGCTCGACTCCGATGAGAAGCAGGTCTATGACTATCTGCTCTCGCGTTCGGGCTATGTCAAGCCCGAGAATTTTTTGAAAACTCTCGGTTTTGATGTTTCGTCGGATATACCGGAACGCCTTCTTAAAGTCGGACTTCTTGCCGCAAATGACGATGCTGTGCGCAACATCGGGGATAATAACATCCGTATGGTGCGCCTGTGCGAGGGTTCGGACGATGTGTCAATGACAAAGAAGCAGAGTGAAGTTGTCAATGTTTTGAAAGATGTCGGCTCTGTGAGCGTTAAAGAGCTGTGCTATTTCACGGGCTATACGCCGTCGGTCATATCCGCGCTCGAAAAAAAAGGCGTTGTCGAATGTTTTGAGCGCGAAGAGCTTCGTAGCTTCGTCAGCAGATATGCCGTGCGAAGCGCATATGACAGCGGCGAGATACATCTCACCGACGAACAGCAGAAAGCCTATGACGGTCTGCTCGAGGACTATAAAAGCGGTACGGGTAAGACTGCACTTCTTTACGGCGTTACCGGAAGCGGCAAAACATCAGTTTATTTGAAGCTTATAGATGCGGTTCTTGCAGATAATAAGACGGTTATAGTTATGGTGCCGGAAATATCGCTGACCCCGCAGACGCTTTCGGTGTTTCATTCGAGATACAATGACGGCGTTGCGGTTTTTCACAGCGCGCTGTCCGCCGGAGAAAGAGCTGATGAGTGGAAGCGCGTCAAGAACGGCGATGCAAAAATAGTTATAGGCACCCGTTCTGCGGTTTTTGCGCCGCTTGAAAATATCGGACTTATAATAATCGACGAAGAGCAGGAGCATACATATAAATCTGAGCAGACTCCGCGCTATAACGCCAAAAGCGTGGCAAGATACCGTGCCGCATGGCATAAAGGCTTGACTCTGCTCGCGTCCGCTACGCCGAGCATCGAGTCTTTCGCCGCGGCGAAGAGCGGCAAATATTCTCTCTATGAGCTGAAGAACAGATACGGCAAAGCGGTGCTTCCGCATGTCGTTACCGTCGATATGCGCAACGAACAGCAGACGGAAAACCGCGAGCTGAGTCGCGAGCTTATAGAAGAACTGAACAAAAATCGCACGGACGGCAAGCAGTCGATAGTGCTGATAAACCGTCGCGGATATAATACATTTGTCTCGTGCACTGCGTGCGGCGAGGTTGTGACCTGTCCGAACTGCAGTATTTCCATGACCTATCATGCGGCAAACGGCAGATTGATGTGCCATTACTGCGGATATTCCATGCGCTTTACGCAGGAGTGCCCGTCCTGCCACAAGCCTGCGCTGAGATATGCCGGGTTCGGGACGCAGAGAATAGAAGACGAGCTTGAAAAGGCCGTGCCCGGAGCGCGTATTATGCGTATGGATACCGATACCGCTTCGTCGAGATTCGCTCACGAAGAGTGCCTGAATGCTTTCGCGAGAGGCGATTATGATATACTTGTCGGCACCCAGATGGTCGCAAAGGGTTTGAACTTTGAAAATGTTACGCTTGCGGCTGTCGTTTCGGTCGATCAGCAGCTTTATAACGACGATTTCAGAAGCCTTGAACGCACTTTTTCGCTGCTCACTCAGGTCGTCGGCCGCTCGGGACGCGGAGAGCACTCCGGAAAAGCTATTATTCAGACGCTGACACCTGAGAATGAAATAATAAGGCTTGCGGCAAAGCAGGATTACGATGCGTTCTATAACACGGAAATACGCATGAGGCGTTTAATGATATATCCACCGTTTTGTGATATATGCGTTGTCGGGTTTTCCGGCGCGGACGAAGTCAAGACCCGTGTTGCTTCTCAGCGCACGCTCGACAAAATAAAAGAACTGACAGCAGGGGAATATAAAGACGAAAAGCTTATCGTTCTCGGACCTCTGCCTGCGCGAGTGCCGCGCGTCAATAAAAAATACAGATACAGACTCATAATAAAATGCAGAAACACCAAGGGATTTCGCAGCATGATATCGGAGATACTAAAAGATTTTTACGTCGACAGCAAATTTTCAGATGTCTCCGTCTATGCCGACATGAACCCCGAAATAACCGTATGATCGAAGGAGGACAATAAAATGGCGATGAGAAACATAGTTAAGCTCGGCGATCCGACGCTTAAAAAGCACAGCAGGACGGTCGAAAAGTTTGATGACCGCTTGGCTCAGCTCATTGACGATATGAAGGAGACAATGTATGCAAACGACGGCTGCGGTCTTGCTGCGGTGCAGGTCGGTATTCTCAAGAGGGTAGTTGTCCTCGACGTCGGCGACGGCTGCATTGAACTCGTGAATCCCGAGATAATCTTCCGTGACGGCGAACAGCGCGAAGCCGAGGGCTGCCTTTCAATCCCCGGAGAGTACGGTACGACCATCCGCCCGGCAGTGGTGAAAGTCAAGGCTCAGGACAGAAACGGCAAGTGGCAGGTTCTAAAGGGCGAGGGACTCAAGGCGAGATGCTTCTGCCATGAGATAGATCACCTTGACGGAATCTTGTTCACTCAGAGACTCGCAGACCCGATGGAGCATAAGGAGAATTTATGAGAATAGTTTTTATGGGCACTCCGGATTTTTCCGTTCCGTGCCTTCAGGCACTTATAGACGACGGACACGATGTCTGCGCTGTGTTCACTCAGCCGGACAAGCCAAAAGGACGCCACGGCGTTCTGACTCCGCCGCCCGTCAAAGAGCTTGCACTCAAATATGATATCCCCGTATATCAGCCGAAAACACTGAAAACAGACGAAGCAAAAGAGCTTTTTAAGTCGCTCAATGCAGACCTTGCGATAGTCGTCGCCTACGGAAAGATACTTCCCGGCGAATTTATCCATGCGCCGAAGTACGGCTGCATCAATATGCACGCCTCTCTGCTCCCGAAACTGCGCGGCGCGGCACCCATCCAGTGGTCTATAATCACCGGAGAAAAGCGCACCGGAGTCACATCCATGCAGATGGACGAGGGACTCGATACCGGAGATATGCTTATCTCAAAGAGCGTTGAAATAGGCGAAAACGAGACCGCCGAAGAACTCCATGACAGACTGTCATCACTCGGCTCGGAAGTTATGCGCGAGACTATATCTGCGCTTCAGGCGGGCGATCTCCATCCTGTGAAGCAGGATAACGAAAAGAGCACATATGCTCCTATACTTACCAAGGAGCTTTCAAAAATAGATTGGAATGATACCGCACAGCATATACATGATAAGATAAGAGGACTGTATTCATGGCCGGGTGCGTCGGGCGAACTCGACGGCAAGGTCATAAAGATACATTTGTCGCGCCTTGCGGGTGCGTGCAGCGGAAAGCCGGGAGAGATAATTGAAAGCGGCAAACGCCTTGTTGTTTCCTGCGGAGACGGCAACGCCGTTGAGATACTCGTTCTTCAGGCTCCCGGAAAACGGGCAATGCCGGCTCAGGATTTCCTGCGCGGCAATCCGATTGAAAAGGGCGCATTCTTTGAATGACCGTTAGGAGGTTCGGCTTATGGGCTGGATGTATTACTATGATTACTATTTTCTGATTCTCGTTGTTCCGGCGATGCTTATTGCGCTGTGGGCGCAGATAAAAGTAAAGACCACTTTCGCTTCGCAGTCAAAAAGACTCAGCTCGCGCGGACTTACCGGCGCGCAGGCGGCGATGCAGGTGCTCAAATATTACGGAATAAACGATGTTCGCATAGAGCGCGTAGCGGGTGATTTAACAGATCACTATGACCCGAGGACGAATGTTATAAGACTTTCGGATAAAGTTTATAACAACACTTCTATAGCCGCCATAGGCGTTGCCTGCCACGAGGCAGGGCACGCCGCGCAGCACGCAGAGGGCTATATGCCGATAAAAATCAGAAACGCGATTATCCCTGTCTGTAATATCGGTTCAACTATAGGTCTGCCGCTTGCAATATTGGGATATATTCTCAGCTTTGAGCCGCTTATCACATTCGGACTGTTGCTCTATGCACTTATCGCGGTGTTTCAGCTTGTCACTCTGCCGGTAGAGTTCAATGCAAGTCGCAGAGCGCTGAAAGTTATTGAGGAAACCGCTGTCTTGGACGATGATGAGCGTGCGGGCGCAAGAAAAGTGCTTTCTGCGGCGGCGATGACATATGTTGCGTCGCTTCTCGTGGCGCTTGCAAATCTGCTGAGGTTTGTTATACGCTTCAGCGGCAGAAATCGAAGAAATTGAACGGAGTGTATCGTTAATGAGTAAGAGCGCACGCCAGAGCGCGTTTGAAATACTTTATAAAGTCGAGCGCAGCGGGGCGTATTCGAATCTTGCTCTCGATGCACAGCTCTCATCGAAAGACGGTGCCGACGGCGACTCGGCGCTGTTGACGGCGCTCGTATACGGCGTGCTCGAAAGGCTTATTACGCTTGACTATAACATCTCGCTTTATTTGCGTCAGCCGTTGAAAAAGCTCAAGCCGGAGGTGCTCATTGCATTGCGCATCGGCGCTTATCAGCTGCTGTTTATGGACAGAATTCCCGAGAGCGCGGCGGTCAACGAGAGCGTGAAGCTCGCCAAAAACAACCGCGCGCAGTTTGCGGCGGGACTTGTGAATGCAGTGCTCAGAAAAGTGGCTTCAAACGGATTGCAGCTGCCCGATGAATCGGACAGGCTCAATTTCATGAGCGTCAAATATTCCGTTCCGGAGCAGACTGTTAAGCTCTTTGTTGATGCTTATTCTGACAGGACTGCCTGCGAAATATTTGAGGCAATGTCCGAGCGCGCGAAGATATTTGTCCGTGTGAACACTCAAAAATGCACAGCGGACGAGCTTATAGATATATTAGCCCGGCAGGGTGTTGAGGGTAAGAAAATCGATGGCTTCCCGAACGCACTTGAATTGGTGAACGGCGGCGCGGTGGAGCATCTTGATGCATATAAAAAAGGACTTTTTCATGTGCAGGATCTTTCGTCGCAGCTTTGCTGCATGGCGCTCGACCCGCAGCCGGGAGATACCGTATACGATATGTGCGCAGCACCGGGCGGTAAAAGCTTTACACTTGCCGAACTGACAAGATGTAAAGGCAAAATACTTGCCATGGATGTTTATCCATCGAGACTCGCTCTTATCGAAAACGGAGCGGAAAGACTCGGGCTCGATAACATCGCGGTTATTCCAAACGATGCCGCAAAAGTGAATCCAGCCTTGAAGAAAGCGGACAGAGTTTTGTGCGATGCTCCTTGTTCCGGGCTCGGAATACTCCGCCGCAAGCCCGAGATACGTTATAAAACCCTTGAAGATATTGACAAATTACCTGTTTTGCAGTATGATATCCTGTGTTCATCCTCTGAATATGTCAAGGTTGGCGGTCGGTTAGTCTATTCTACCTGCTCGCTGAACCCGGCAGAAAATTCTGAGATTTGCAACAAATTTCTCAGCGAACATAAAAATTTTGAGGCTGTTAGGATTTTTCCGAACATAAAAAGGGTAGACGGCAACGAAAAATATTTAACTTTGATGCCTCAGATACATGGAACGGACGGCTTCTTTATCGCCGCATTTACCAGAACGGAGTGAGCTTTTGAATACGATTGATGTAAAGTCAATGAACTTTACCGAGCTTTCTGCAGCTCTTTCCGAGATGGGACTTCCGTCATACAGAGCGAAGCAGATCTATTCGTGGATCCATCAGAAATGCGCTCTCGATTACGATGAGATGACCAATCTTCCGCTGTCTCTGCGCGAGAAGCTGAAAGAAGAATTGCCGCTCAAAAAGTGCACTATCGAACGCAAACAGGTATCCGCAGAGGACGGAACGGTCAAATACCTTTTCGGTTTCGGCGGCAATGAATATGCCGAAAGCGTTTTGATGAAATATAAGTACGGATATACTATCTGTGTCTCAACTCAGATAGGCTGCAAAATGGGCTGCTCGTTCTGCGCGTCCACTTTGGGTGGTTATGTCAGAAGTCTGCTTCCGTCGGAAATCCTCGGTCAGATATATACCGCTCAGCGCGACGAGAATATCCGAATCTCCCATATTGTCCTCATGGGCATGGGTGAACCGCTTGATAATTTTGATAATGTTATGCGTTTTCTTGAGCTTGTTACCTGTGAAGACGGGCTCAACATAAGCATGAGAAATATATCGCTTTCCACCTGCGGAATAGTTCCCGGGATATACAAACTGCTTGAAAAAAAGCTTCAGCTCACGCTTTCGATATCGCTTCACGCGCCGTATAACGAGCTCAGATCAAAGATAATGCCGATCAACCGTCGGTATTCGCTAGACGAGCTGATGCCGGCGTGCCGTGAATATGCAAAGGTAACTTCGAGAAGAATATCGTTTGAATATGCAATGCTCGGCGGAGTCAATGACAGCGACGAGTGCGCTCAGAAGCTTGCGGCGCTCTTGAAAGGTATGCTGTGTCATGTCAATCTCATACCTGTCAACGAGGTTGCCGAGAGTCCTTATAAACCGTCAACGCCGGAACGCATTGAACAATTTATAAGCATACTCGAAAAGAAATCGATAAATGTTACGGTAAGGCGGAAGCTCGGCTCGGATATAGATGCTTCGTGCGGTCAGCTTCGGCTTCGTAAAATAAAAGAGCAGTAAGCTCAATTCGGAATTTTCTCAATTTCCGGGGGAAGATATGAAAATTGTTGCAAAGACAGACCAGGGAAAAGTCAGAAAAGACAATCAGGATTCGTTCGCTGCGGGAGAGCTTCCCGGCGGCGTAGTTTGGGCTGTTGTCTGCGACGGCATGGGCGGCGCGGCAGGCGGAAGAGTTGCCAGCCAGACTGCCGTTAAGATGATCAGCGAAAAAATCGCCTCCGGCTACCAGCACGGAATGAGCGACAGATCAATAAAAAATCTGCTGACTTCGGTCGTCGAGAATGCCAATTCTTCTATTTATGAGATGTCATGCTCGGTCGAGAGCCTCAACGGCATGGGTACGACGGTAGTCGCCGCCATGATAAGAGACAAAGAGCTTTATCTCGTTCATGCCGGAGACAGCAGGGCTTACCGCATTTCGCAGGAGGGTATAACCCAGCTCACAAGGGATCATTCCGTTGTTCAGGATATGGTTGAACACGGCGAGTTGACCCAGGAACAGGCTAAGGATCACCCTCGAAAGAATATAATCACAAGGGCGCTCGGCGTGAGCGCGGACATAGAGACGGATTATTATCAGGATACTCTTGATGAGGGAGACGTTATTATCATTTGCACTGACGGTCTGACTAATTATGTTGAGACCGATGATATATATAATGCCACCAGAGACAATCATTATTACGAGTTTGCAGACAGGCTGATAAACCTTGCCAACGAGAACGGCGGCGGGGACAATATCACTGTTGTTGCAATGGCGTTTTAGGTTTCTGTATCCCAACAGGAGTGTGAGATTTAATGGATAATTATGTCGGAAAAAGACTTGACGGAAGGTATGAACTTCAGGAAGTCATTGGCGTTGGCGGAATGGCAGTTGTCTATAAGGCCTACGACAATATCGACGACAGGACGGTTGCCGTCAAAATTCTCAAGGATGAGTTCCTTGCAAGCGAGGAGTTTCGCCGCAGATTCAAGAATGAGTCCAAGGCGATAGCTGTGCTCTCTCATCCGAACATAGTCAAGGTTTATGATGTCAGCTACGGCGACAAGCTCCAGTATATAGTTATGGAGTATGTCGAGGGCATCACGCTCAAGGAGTATATTGAGCAGCAGGGCGTTATATCGTGGAAGGAGACCGTGCATTTTACAACGCAGATTCTCCGCGCGCTTCAGCACGCTCATGACAAGGGCATCGTTCACCGCGACATCAAGCCGCAGAACATAATGCTTCTCGAAAACGGTACTATCAAGGTCACCGATTTCGGCATTGCAAGATTCAGCAGAAGCGAAACGAGAACAATGACCGATACCGCGATCGGTTCGGTTCATTATATCAGCCCCGAGCAGGCTCGCGGAGATATAACCGACGACAAGTCTGATATCTATTCCGTCGGTGTCGTTATGTACGAAATGCTCACGGGTCAGCTGCCTTTCCAGTCGGATAATTCCGTCTCGGTCGCTATTATGCAGCTCCAGACAGACCCGGTAAAGCCGCGTGAGATAAACAGCTCCATCCCCGAGGGACTCGAGCAGATAACCATGCGCGCTATGCAGAAGAATCCTAAGGACAGATATCAGTCTGCCGCCGAGATGATTCTCGACCTCGAGGAGTTCAAGCGCAACCCCTCGATAAAGTTTGATTACAGCTATTTTGTCGATAACGAGCCGACAAAGTTCGTTGATAAGACCGCGCCGGTCACCGTGCCCATGGCTAACTCCAGCGACACGCGCGTTATAGACAACCCGCAACCGGCACCGGAAGAAACCAGCAAGACCGCGGAGAAAAATAAGATGATCCCGATCCTTTCCGGAATCGTTATCGGATTTGTTGCTGTTCTCGCGATAGTTCTTATTTGCCTGTATTCATTTACGGATGTTTTCAACAGAAAGCTTACCGTGCCGAAGCTCATAAATAAGAACTATGCTGAGGATATTCTCGGTAACGACGACTATAAGAACTTTGTTATCAAAGTCAACGAAGTCCAGAACAGCTTCTATGAGCCCGGTCAGGTCTATGCGCAGGATCCTGCGGCAGGCACAAAGGTTGATAAGTCCAACAATGTTATCACCGTTACAGTTGCAGTCAGCGAAGAAAAAGCATCTGTTCCGAATGTTCTCAAGTATCAGCTCAACGACGCTATAACAAAGCTCAAAAACGCAGGCTTTGAGGTCTATTCCGTTCCTCAGCAGAGCACGGAAAAGGCGGGCACTGTTCTTAGCACCTCGCCGGAATACGGCAGACAGGTGTCAAAGGGCTCGACAATAACGATTTATTATGCGAGCGAGCAGGAGCTTATCGAAGTTCCCAAGCTTATAGATGAAAATGTCGAGAACGCAAAGGCTATACTCGAGTCTCTCAACCTTGTTCTTGATGAGACAATAGATGAGAAGAACAGCGATAAGCCCAAGGGCACTATTATCGAGCAGAGCTATGCCGAGGGCGAGAAAGTGCCTGAGGGAACGAAGATAAGAGTTACCGTCAGCACAGGTGTTGCGGCTTCTTCCGAGGCGAATATAACCATAACGCTTCCCAAATATTCGAGCGGCACTTCCAAGTCCATAAAGGCTGCAAACAACAATAATGTCTTTATGGATCAAAGCGTTATTCTTGACGGAAGTGAGTATACCATAACCGTAAACGGCTCCGGCAGCAGCAACCACATCAAGGTCTATATCGACTCCGAGCTGTATTATGAGTGCAATGTTGATTTCACCAAGAGCCCTGCGGAGATATCGAATGTCAAGCGACATGATGTTTCCGAAAGTTCGACAATTCCCAATGTTGTCGGCAGCAACGAAGCTTCGGCGATAAGCATTCTCAAGAGTCACGGCTTTACCTCCGTTGAAGTCAATTATATAAGCGTTGTTGATTCTTCGAAGAACGGAAAGGTTATTTCTCAGACCCCGAAGAACAGCTCTAAAGCCTATCCTTTGAGCACAACAGTAACTATAACCGTCGGCAAGTTTGTCGGCTAAGGTCTTTGTTATGGCAGATGTCAAAAAAGGAATAATATTAAAAGGAATCGGTGGTCTCTACTTTGTGGAGACCGCCGATGCGGTATTTGAGTGCAAAGCCCGCGGAATCTTCCGCAAAAGCGGACAGAAGCCGCTCGTCGGCGATGAAGTTGATATACTAATTGGCGAGGACGGGGCAAACAACACTGTCGAAAAGATATATCCGCGCCGCAGCGAGCTGATGCGCCCGCCGGTTGCAAACCTTGACAGGCTGTTTATTCTTTCGTCCGTGCGCGACCCTAATCCGAGCACGCTGATAATTGACAAAATGACTGCGATAGCTTGCTGGAAGAATATAGAGCCGGTTATAGTAATCACAAAAGACGATCTCGGGGACACTTCAGAGCTTCGCGGTATATATGAAAAAGCGGGCATACCGTTCTTTTCTGTGTCGAGCCGCGACGGCAGGGGAGCCGACGAAGTGAAAGCTATGCTCAGCGGTCATATAAGCGCTTTTGCGGGCAATACCGGCGTCGGGAAGTCGTCGCTTCTTAATCTCATTGCTCCCGGACTTTCGCTGAAAACAGGTGAAATAAGCGACAAGCTCGGCAGAGGCAGACACACAACGAGGGCTGTTGAACTCTATAAGCTTTGCGACGGATATGTTGCGGATACGCCCGGATTTTCTTCGCTGACGGGCGAGAACAGCGAGATGATACCCGTTGACGAACTTCCGTTTTGCTTCCCTGAGTTTGAAAAATATCTCGGGAAATGCAGGTTCACTTCGTGCAGGCACATTAATGACAAGGGCTGCGAAATAGTTGCTGCCGTTGAATCGGGCGAGATCAGCGAATCGCGCCACAACAGCTATATTGCGCTCTACAACGAAGCAAAAGATATAAAAGAATGGGAAAAGAAATAAAGTAACGCAAACGCCGCGCTTTGTATATAATGGACTGAAGGCGAGACTGTTATATGTAAGGGCGGTGGCGAGCGTGAGAAGATGCGGATGCGGCAGAAGCGGGTCTGTGTGTATCATAATAATTTCATTTGCGGCCGGGATAATCGCTGCAAAATTCTTCCCGTATTCGCTGTTCATTATTCTTATGCTCATCCTGCTTTTGCTTATCTGCACCGCCTCACGAAGCTTTTGGTGACGGAGGGTGAGAATGAGATGAAAGTGGTAGTAGTCAGAAGCCCTAAACTTTTTTCCGGAATACTCAGACTCATTTTCGGAATAAAACGGCAGGAACAAACAACATAAAAAACGCCGGACGGCTGTGTATGCTGTCCGGCGTTTTGCTGTATATTTTTTAGGGCTGAACGGTTATAGGTTTGTCTTCGCTCTCGTGCTCTATGGAAACAAAGTTGTTGCGCGGCGCATATGCCCAGCGCATTTCAAACGCCTTCACTCCGTCGAGCGGTATGTAGAGCTGATCTCTATTGCCTCTGTAGACCTTTGCGGGAAGCTTGAGCTCGCCGCGGTCGGTCTGCGCCACGTCGCTGTCAAGAGTGAACTCCGCGTTGTGACCGTAAACGTCAAGATACACCTTGCCCGGAGTCTTTCTGACTTCGCCGCCGATGAATCCGACGAGAACGGAAAGGGGAGCGAACCATATTCCGTCTTTAAATTCGCATGGGGTCGTGTACTGGCAGAGACCGAGATCCATGCCCTTGAACTTCATCCGCGTTGTGTTGTATATAGGTGCGAGCGCGGGCGGATCAATCGAATCAGTCGCTTTGTTTATCACACAGCGGTCGGCAATGCGTCCGTCGTTGAGATGAGCGGTCAGCGTTATCTTCGGTCCGTCAACCTCGACGACAACGACCATCGAGACCATCTCTTCCTGAGAATAGAACGCACTGTGCCAGACCTTTGGAACGGCGCGGGTTCCGGGCGGATTCAGATTCGAGTTGCCGAGCATATAGTGTATAGTTCCCTGCGACGGTCTGTCGAAAATTTCTTCGTTTCTGACGGGGAAGCTCCTTGAAAAATTGTGCTCATGACCCGAGAAGAGTATGTCAAGCTTCTCCATTCCCTCGCGCATGACGGGATAAGCATCATAGTTCTGGCAGTCCGAGCCGGAATAGCATATCGGGAAATGATATGATCCTATTTTCCACTGCTTATCGCAGGCGTCGAGGTCTTTTATAAGCCATTCGTTGACTTCTTCGGGACCATTTATTCCGAGTATTGCAAAATGTACATTGCCGTAGTCAAAAGTGTAGTTCTCCGTTTTCCAGTTTTTGGGACCGTTATAGGCATATGAACCTTTGAACTGGTTGTCAAAGAACTCCGCAGGTTCGGCGTAATATCTGCCTACGGCGTTTTTATAGTCCTTGAATCCGCGGTTATCGTGGTTGCCAAGAGTCATCATAAACGGGATGTGCTCGGATATTCCGACAAGTCCGCTGAACGCGCCGTTCCACTGAACCTCATGCTGTCCGCAGTCGGTATTGTCGCCGCCGGTCAGAATGAAGCGGGTGTCGGGGTTCTTTTCGAGCATCTCTTTGACAAATCCGTTGAAATGCGAATAGTCCGGGCAGTCAAACGGTTCGCCCTTCTGCTGATCCGATACGCAGAGGAATTTGAATTTCGTGAGATTTTCTGGCGCGGTTGAAAAATAGAATTCTTCGCTCCTGTGGTTGTCGCTGCCGCAGGTGTAGAGATATTTAGTGTCCGGCTTGAGCCCTGTGAGGTCCGCCCAGAACATATTGCTTATGTCGATGTCGCTTTTGAAAACTTCCGTCGCCGCATCGGCGCGCATAACTTCACTGCTACCGTCCTCGCGGTAGAGAACATAGCCCTCCTTGATATCTGTGCAGGTTCTCCAGGTGACGGTCATCGAGGTTGCGGCGTCGCCCTTTATGCTGAGCATTATGTGGTCGGGCTGTTCCGTTGAACCTCTTACGGGTTTAACTGCTTGACTCATTTTGATCTCCTTGTCTGAAAATATAATATGACGCTGTAGTATTTCGTACAGCGTCTTTTATTTAGTTGAAAGGTGTGCTTATCCTGTTATATCTGAAGTTTGTTACCTCACCGCGTTGACTGCACCTGTAGATGCTCATGACAAGCCCTATCGCGATATATATGCAGAGGTTTGATGAGCCGCCTGAGCTGAAAAACGGCAGCGTGATGCCGATGCAGGGGAGAAGCTTCAAACACATTCCGATATTCATGATAGCCTGCGAGCCTATCATAACCGCAGTGCCGTAGCAGATGAGCGAACCCATATTTGTGTTAGCCTGTTTGCCGACAAATACTATCTTGACTATTATCAGCGCTATAAGCGCAAGAGCTGCAAAAGCGCCGACAAATCCGAGTTCTTCGCCGATAACGGAGAATATCATATCACTGTCATTGACGGGGACTGAGTGCGACTGGGTATACGCACCTTTGAGAAACCCTCGTCCGAAAAATCTTCCGCTGCCGATGGCGTTGACGCTTTGCTGCTGCTGGAAGATATATTTCTTATAAAGCGCGGTGTCAAGCTTGCTCGGAGCGTATACGGCAAGAATACGACCTTTCTGGAAGTCGCTGAAGAATGCGAACCAGAGCACGGGAACCGCCGCAAGGATGACAGCTCCTGCAGCCGCAAAATATCTTGCGGTAAGACCCGATGCAAACATCATGCCGATGAATATCGAAACGAATACGAGCGCAGAGCCAAGGTCGCCGGTCAGAATGACAAGCAATGCCGGAACTCCGCCGTGAACACAGAGAAGCAGAGCGTTCTTGAGTTTGTTTATATCCTCGCCGACATAGTCGAGATGAACGGCGAATGTTATTATAAACGCTATCTTGAAAAGCTCGGACGGCTGGAAGTTGATGACTTTGAAATCGAACCATGTTCTTGCATCCGGTCTGTCTGCTGTTCCGCTGCCGAACGGGAAAAGCAGAAGCATCATCAGCAGGCACACGCCGCCGATTATCATCCAGAAGCGAAGAACTATTTCATAGTCGATAAATGATATGACTATGCACATTGCCACACCGACAATCACTGCGAGCAGCATGACAAGCGCCGTACGGCTGATAAGGCTTCCGTCCTCAAGGCTGCTGTATGTGGCGCTGTAGACCATAAGAACGCCGAACAGCGATGTCAGAAGGCAGAGCGACATCAGCAGTTTGTCCGTAGTTTTTAATCCTCTTTTGATTGCCTGAAGTATGTTCATTGGCAGCTCCTTAGAAATTATACTGATATTATAAAGCGAAATTTGATCAAATTCAAGTAAAATACTTTTATATCTTTGATTTGTGTGATATAATTATTTGAATTTAATGCAAGGCAGCGGTATTTTTCAGATGAAGACGGTTTTTCATTCTTATTCTTCAAAACAGACTGAGGAGTTCGGCTCTCAGCTCGGCAAAAGCCTCAAAGCAGGGGATGTTGTCGCCCTGTTCGGTGATCTCGGCGCAGGCAAGACTGCGTTTACAAGAGGACTTGCGCATGGAATGGGCTTTGACGGCGAAGTCAGCAGCCCGACATTTGCGCTTGTGCATGAGTATCCGGCGGATATACCGATTTATCATTTTGACATGTACAGGATTACTACCTGGGACGATCTTTATTCAACCGGATTTTTTGATTATCTCGATATGGGCGGGGTGCTCGTGATTGAGTGGAGCGAAAATATCGAGAACTGTCTGCCCGAAAATTCGATAAGAGTTTCGATATCCAAGAATGATAACGAGAATGAACGCATAATTACTTTGGAGAGGGGTGCCGAAATTGAAGATACTCGCGCTTGATTCGTCTGCCAAAACAGCGAGCGCCGCGATAACCGACGGCGAGCAGCTGATAAGCGAGGCATTTGTCAATGCCGGACTCACGCACAGTGAGACTCTTCTTCCTATGGTCGATTCCGTTCTCAGCCTCGCACGTCTCACAATGGCCGATATCGACGGCTGCGTTATAACCGACGGTCCCGGTTCGTTTACTGGTATAAGAATAGGTATCGCCGCCGTGAAGGGGCTTGCAATGCCCAATGAGACGAAGTGCTGCGGCGTGTCCACTCTCAAGGCGATGGCTTATAATCTGCGCTATGATAACTGCATCGCCTGCTGTGCAATGGATGCAAGATGCTCGCAGGTCTATTCGGCAATATTCCGCTGCTTTGACGGAAAAGTCGAGAGATTGACCGAAGATGACGCAATTCCCGCATCAAAACTTCCGGAAATACTTGAAAAATATGCAAATGAGCGTATAATTTGTGTCGGAGACGGAGCGCATATCGCTTATCAGGCTGTTAAAGACAGTTTTAAGAGCGTTAGCCTCGCGCAGGACAGCAGGCGTTTTCAGCGTGCATACGGAGCCGCTTGCGCCGCCGTGTGCGAGAATATGGACTTCATTCCTCCGGCTCAACTTTTGCCCGTATATCTGAGACCTTCGCAGGCGGAGCGCGAACTCAGCCTGAAAAAGTCTCATAATCAATAAATCAAAAGGAGAAATTATCATGATAGCTCTTGCTGCTGACCATGCAGGATATCCTCTCAAGGAGGAAATCAAAAAACATCTTTTAGAGAGAGGCTTTGATGTCAAGGATTTCGGAACTGACAGCGACAAGTCCGTTGACTATGCTGTTTTTGCGAAGATAGCGGGCGAGGCAGTCGCGTCAGGCGAGTGCAGGCTCGGCATTTTCTGCTGCGGTACCGGCGTCGGCATCTCGATGGCGGCAAATAAGGTCAGGGGAGTCAGAGCTGCAAACTGTGCAGATACTTTCTCCGCGCGCATGACAAGACTCCATAACGACGCAAATGTCCTTTGCCTTGGCAGCAGAGTTATAGGCGCAGGTCTTGCACTCGATATGGTCGATCTCTTCGTTGACACGCCTTTCAGCGGCGAGGAGAGACACCAGAGAAGAATCGATCAGGTCATGGCTATAGAGAACGAGAAGTTCTCAAAATAAAGAAGTCAAAAATTTTCAAATCATATATATCTGGAGGAGTTCAAAAATGGCAAACATAACAATAACAAATCACCCGCTTATTCAGCATAAGCTGTCTATCCTCAGAGATAAGCACACCGCTTCCAAAGAGTTCCGTACTCTTGTCGGCGAGATTGCTATGCTCATGTGCTATGAGGCTACAAGGGACCTTCCTCTCAAGGATGTTGAGATTGAGACTCCCGTTTCCAAGATGACCACAAAGGCTCTTGCAGGCAAGAAACTTGCTTTTGTCCCGATTCTCAGAGCCGGTCTCGGTATGGTTGACGGCGTCCTGACCCTTGTTCCTTCCGCCAGAGTCGGTCACATCGGTCTTTACCGCGATCCCGCAACCCTGCAGCCTGTTGAATATTATTGCAAGCTGCCCAGCGATATCGGCGAGCGCGATGTTATTGTTCTCGATCCCATGCTTGCCACCGGTGGCTCAGCTATCGATGCTATAACCCAGATCAAGAAGAGAAATCCCAAGTCAATAAAGTTCATGTGCATCATTGCAGCTCCCGAGGGACTTGAAGCTCTCAGCAAGGCTCATCCCGACGTGGATATCTTCGCCGCTGCAAAGGACGAGAAGCTCAACGATCACGGCTATATCGTTCCCGGTCTCGGCGATGCCGGCGACAGAATCTTCGGCACGAAATAATTGCACTTGCAATACCAGGACTATTATGTTATAATTATTTCAGTAAATTTTGGAGGTGTTATATCATGAAACACATCAAGACAATCAACGCTTCGAATCTTAAGGAGAGCGCTGCTAAGGGCGGCTGCGGCGAGTGCCAGGCTTCCTGCCAGTCAGCTTGCAAGACTTCCTGCACCGTTGCTAACCAGAAGTGCGAGAAGTAATCTGATTTGAACGTAAATTAGGGGCAGGCTTTGCGCCTGTCCCTAAAATTCTGTCTGAAACAATTTGCCGATAGTAACGCGGCTAAAAGGAGCGAAAGCGGGGAGACCCGGCGTATATGATACATAAATATTTTCTCAACGGCTACTATATAGTCATTGACACAAACAGCGGCGCCGTTCACATTGTGGACGAGCTTGCATACAGACTGCTTGATTTCTTTACGGAAAAGCTCAAGGGCGAATGTCCCGATGAGATTATCTCAACTCTTGTGAACGAGGGGTTTGATAAGCAGGATATCATCGACACTTATGCCGAACTCAAGGCTTTGTGTGATGACGATTCTCTTTTCTCCGAGGATACCTACAGACCCTTTGCAGATATGCTCACTGAGGCGCCGATAAAGTCTATGTGCCTCAACATATCGCACGACTGCAATCTCCGCTGTGAGTATTGCTTTGCCGCTCAAGGCGATTTCGGCCACGGCAGAAAGCTTATGCCTTTTGAGGTCGGCAAGGCTGCGATAGATTTTCTTATCAAACATTCCGCAAACAGACACAACCTCGAACTTGATTTCTTCGGCGGCGAGCCGCTCATGAATCTCGATGTTGTTAAAAAAGTTGTCGAGTATGCAAGATCGATCGAGAAAGAGCACAATAAGAACTTCCGTTTCACAATGACCACAAACGGTATTCTGCTCGACGATGACAGCATTGATTTTATCAACCGTGAGATGTCGAATGTCGTTCTCTCGCTCGACGGCAGAAAAGAAGTCAACGACCGTCTGCGCCCGACTGTCAATAAAAAGGGCAGCTATGACATAATCGTTCCGAAGTATCAGAAGCTTGTCGCCGAGAGAGGGGACAAGGAATATTATGTCCGCGGTACATTTACGAAATATAATCTTGACTTCACCGATGATGTCATGCATCTCAACGAGCTTGGATTCGATCAGATTTCTGTCGAACCCGTTGTGACAGATCCCGAGCTGCCGTATGCACTGACCGAAAGCGATCTTCCGGCTATTGCAGAGGAATATGAGAAGCTTTCAAAGATACTTATAGAGCGAAAGAAGAACGGTACGAGCTTCAACTTCTTCCATTTCATGATCGATCTTGATCAGGGTCCGTGCGCAATAAAGAGACTCCGCGGATGCAGCTGCGGCAACGAGTATGTTGCCGTCACTCCGGAGGGCGATATCTATCCCTGCCATCAGTTTGTGGGCATGGACGAGTGGAAGATGGGCAGCGTGCTTGACGATTCTATCGACTACAAGATGAAGAAGATGTTCTCGAAAGCGAACATCTACTCAAAAGAAGAGTGCGCCGATTGCTGGGCGAAGTTCTATTGCAGCGGCGGATGCAACGCTAATAACATGCAGTATAACAACACCATCTTTAAGCCGCACAAGCTCTCGTGCGCTCTTGAGCAGAAGAGACTGGAATGTGCGATAATGATAAAAGCCGCTCTTGCGGACGAATAAAAAATATAGCCCGGGATATAAATGTCCCGGGCATGTTTTATGTACGAAAAAAATCCCTCGGAAGTTTTTACTCCCGAGGGACAATTTTTTATTGCTTAGTGGCTACTCTTCTTTGCGGTGCTGTTGCTCATTGCGAGTCTCTGCTTGAAGGTCTTGAGGAAGTCCTTGACTGCCTTATCGATATTCTTGTCCTTCTTGTTGAGCTTGTACTCGTCGGAGCCTTCAAGCTCGTCAAGCTGCTTCTCAAAGTCCTCGCTGGCCTTTGTGGAGCGAATGGCGCTCTTCCAAGCGTAGTCACTGCCCGAATAGTACATGATGTGGTAGCCGTACTCGGACTCGACAATACCGGTGTCGCCGACCTTTCTGCTGCTGTCGGCAGACCAGGTGGGGCAGGGCTCAACATAGTTGGCGCTTGAAGTGATGCCGCTTATAAGTCCGCCGTCAGCGGCGCTTCCGGTATCCTTGGACTTTTCTTTTGCGAGAGCTGCGAACGAATCTTCGGTCTTAGCTCCGCTCTGCCACTCCTTGTAGATCTTGTCGGCGGAAGCCTTTGCGGCCTTCTTCTGCTCGTCGGTTGCCTCGGAGGACGAGCTTGCATTGTCGGTGAACGAGATGAGAATATGTCTTACGTTCGAGGCCATGGGAGCGTAGCTGCCCTTGTTGATATAGAGGATAACATATGAGCTCACGTTGCCGTCGCTGCCGACTTCAAAGAGCTTGACATCTCCTGCTTTTCTCGCGCTGTCAAACGCCCACTTTGCGGCGTCCTCGGAGACATAGGAGGTGATGGTTGACTTTGCGGCCTCGTTGAGGGCGGTTGCGGACTCCGCGTCATAGTTTTCGGTGGAGCTGTTCTTTTTCTTTGCCTGCTCAAGGAAAGCTTTTTCGCTGGTGCAGGCTTTGAGAGCGGCTTCAGCCTCAGCCTTGACCTTCGCCGCGGCGGCCTTCTGGCGGGCGGCAAGCTGCTCCGAGGTCTCGCCGTCCTTTGCGGTGAGAGTCTCTATTGCGAACGAAAGGGTTCTTGCATCAACTGCGTTATATGCGCTGTGATCCTTGTCGTAGACAGCCTTTATGTCGGCGGCGCTGTAAGAATCGGTGAGCTTCTTTGAGGTGTCGCTCTGGTATCTCGAAACGATATTCTGCATCTCGAGCTGCTTGCGCAGGAATTTCTCGTTTATACCCTTGCCGTAGCTCGCCTTGAGGTAAGCGTTGAGAGAGTATTTGTTCTCTGCGGCGGTGTTTCTGAGCTCCTCGACCTGATCGTCAATTGACTTCTGCTCGTCATCTGTGAGCTTGTAGCCTGCCTTGATAGCTTCGGCATAGAGAATCTTGTAGGTCTGGAGGGCGGAGATGGTCTCATTCTTGAGATAATCGGAAAGAAGCATTTCTTTTCCGTCGGCATCGGTGCCGTAGTTCTGCTCATCCGGCGACTTTGTCGGGTCAATGCCGATGTTCATGCCGTACATTGCGTACTGCTGAGCGTATGAGTAGATATTGTTGAGATACTGGCTGTAGTAATATGTAAACTCAACTTCCGAAACGCGGATATCGTCGCCCAAAGAGAACACGGTTGTATTCTTCTTGATAGCGGCCGTATCGTCGAGAACCTTCCAAACGATTCCGCCTGCAACTACGACGGCAAGAACGATAGCTACTACCATTTTGACTATCTTTGCCGCTGCCTTGCTCTTCTCGCTCTTCTTTTGACTCTTTTTCGCAGACTGAGCGAGGCGAGCCTTTCTGTCGTCACGGTATGACTCGGCAGAAGTCCGCTGAGTGTCTTTGTTTGCCATTCTTTTTCATCCTTTTCTTTGTTAAGGTTGGTTTGACCTGACGGTCTATAACATTCTTATTTTATACTATTTTATTAGTTTTGACAAGCCGAATTTGCAAGTTTTATAGTTAGTTCATAATCAAATCACAGCTCGCCGTTTAAAAATGCGTCTTTGAACCACACATTCCTGACTTCAAACTGCTTGCCGTTGAGATAGTTGAGCGACTGCGCATCGGTGACAAAGTCGAATTTCAGCTTGTATGAATACAGAAACTGCTTTTTATATCCGCTCTCCTTGTTCATGGAGTTGCGCCCGTATTTTCCGTCTCCGAGCAGGGGATGACCTATCGAGGCGAAGTGCGCTCTTATCTGATGTGTGCGCCCCGTCAGCAGTTCGACTTCAACGAGGCTCATATTTTTGTTTTCCGCGAGCACGCGGTACTTTGTCTTTATCTCCTTTGCGCCCTCCGTTTTGCGGGACGAGACCTTGACGAGATTCTTCTTTTCATCCTTTGTCAGCCAGCCGTGCAGGATGCCTTCTTTTTCTTTCAATGTTCCGTGGACAACACAGAGATAGAATTTCTTTATTTCTCTGTCCTTGAGCTTCTGGTTCATGATTCTCAGGGCTTCCGCATTCTTTGCGGCCATCACTATTCCGCCTGTGTTGCGGTCTATTCTGTTTATGAGCGCGGGCGAAAAAGAGTTTTCGTCGGACGGATTATATTCGCCCTTTTCGTAGAGATAGCGCTTTATCCTGGTCAGAAGAGTGTCGTTGTATTCGCGCTCGTCGGGGTGCGAAAGAAGTCCGACTTTTTTGTCGAGCAGCATTATATTCTCGTCTTCGTAGATGACCGTGAGATTCGTCGAAGCGTGCATGAAATCGTATCTGTCGAACCGCTGCTCGAAAAATTCGTCGTTTATGTACATATCCACTTTGTCGCCCTCTTTAAGGCGCGTGGATATTTCGCACCGTTTGCCGTTGAGCTTTATGCGCTTGAGTCTGATGTATTTGTACATCAACGAATCCGGAAGATTCGGAACGGTCTTTTTTATGAATTTGTCAACGCGTTGACTGGCATCGTTTTTCCCTATAGTAAAACTTTTCAATTGCCGTTCCTCCCGCCGGATGATTTTACGAATTTTATCGCGCTCATCGCCGCTTTTGCGCCCTCTCCGACGGCGACGCTTACTTGCAGCAGACCGCCCGTGCAGTCTCCGGCGGCGAAAAGCCCCGGCAGCCCCGTTGACATATCGGCGCCGACTTTTATCGAGTTTCCTTCAACCGGTGCGCCGACTTTCTTTGCAAGGTCGCTTGCGGCGGCGCTCCCGAGTGAGATAAACAGCCCGGAAACAGGCAGGCTAGAACCGTCTTTGAATTTAACTCCGCTGAGCCTGTTTTCGCCGTAAAGTGAATCTATCGGATCGGTTATGATTTTTATATTGCCGAAGTCTCCGTTCGGTTCGACGCCGTTTGTGAGCAGAGTAACACTTTCTGCGACTCCCGAAAGATCGCCTATCTCGTGCAGTGCATATGCGCCGTTTCCGAGCACTGCAACATCTTTTCCGCGATAGAAAAACGCATCGCAGACTGCACAGTAGCTGACGCCTTTTCCCTCGAATTCTTTGATGCCGGGGATATTCACACTTTTTCTCGCCGAGCCGGTCGCGATTATAACGGCGGGGGAGACAAAGTTATCCTCCGAGCACGATACGGTGTAATCGCCGTTCCAACCGAGCGAAAAAACCTCTTCTCTGAATATATCCGCCCCCAGCTCCTTTGCCTGCTCAACGCCGCGTTTTACAAGCTCGGCACCGGAAATTGCTCCTGTGCCGAAATAATTCTCTATCTTTTCCGCCTTTTCCAGCGCTCCGCCGTCCTTGCCGATAACGGCGCAGGCGAGTCCGGCGCGCTTTACATAGAGCGCCGCCGACAGTCCTGCGGGACCGCTGCCGATAATAGTTATATCGTAGTGCCTGTTCATATGTGCCTCCGATTAAAGTAACATATGATGATTATAGCCTATTTTTAATTTTATTAACAGCCTTGAAAGAAAAATTTTTTATTAACACGGATTTTGTAAATATACAGAAGTTTTTATATTATTGAGCTTGTACAAATTCTCTTTTCGTTGTATAATAAACTGATTAAAAATTTTTCGGAGGAGAACTGATTTGCCGCTTTCCAAAGACAGAAACATAATTGTTCCGCAGGAGGAGCTCGACAGACAGATGGAGTTCTGCGGACTTGTACATACAGTGCTTGAAACGCGCCTTGACGGACGTAGGCCGCTCGCTTATGTCCACACTTTCGGCTGCCAGGGCAATGTTGCCGACAGCGAGAGACTCAAAGGCCTGCTTGAAAAAATGGGCTTCGGTTTCACCGAAGAGCCGGAAAATGCGGATATATCGCTGTTCAACACCTGCGCCGTCCGAGAGCACGCCGAAGACAGACTTTTCGGAAATGTTGGTGCTCTCAAGAAAATAAAAGAGAAGAATCCCGACTTCAAAATAATCCTCTGCGGATGCATGATGCAGCAGGAGAGAATAGCCGAAAAGATTCAGAAGAGCTATCCGTTTGTCGATATAGTTTTCGGCACTCATGCCGCGCATAAATTCCCTGAGCTGCTTTACCGCGCTCTGTCTACCGGCAAGCGTGTATTTGATATCGAAAATTCCGACGGCGTTATCGCGGAAGATTTGCCTCTGCACAGAGACAGCACTTTCAAAGCATGGCTGCCGATAATGTATGGGTGCAACAATTTTTGCACTTACTGCATAGTTCCCTATGTCCGCGGACGCGAGCGCAGCCGCAACAGCGATATTATAATCAGCGAGGCGCGCGAGCTTGTCAGGAGCGGATATAAAGAGATAACCTTGCTCGGGCAGAATGTCAATTCCTACGGAAACGACCGCGAGGGCGAGATGAACTTTGCCTCTCTTCTGCGCGAGATAAATAATATCGACGGCGATTTCATCATACGCTTCATGACCTCGCACCCGAAGGACTGCACGCATGAGCTGCTTGACACCATGGCGCAGTGTGAAAAGGTTGCAAAGCACCTGCATCTTCCCGTCCAGTGCGGAAACGACAGAGTACTAAAGGCGATGAACCGCGGATATACAGCTGAAAAGTATCTCTCCCTGCTCGAATATGCCCGCAGCGTCATGTCGGAGCTTTCGGTGACGAGCGATATAATTGTCGGCTTCCCCGGCGAGACTTACGAAGAGTTTCTTGACACTGTGAAACTTATTGAAAAAGCGCAGTACACGTCGCTTTATACTTTTATTTTCTCACCCCGCGAGGGCACCCGTGCCGCAAAGATGGACGACCCCGTTTCGAGAGAAGAAAAGGGAAAATGGTTCTCGGAGCTTTGTGCCGCGCAGGAAAAAATCGCGGCGGTGCGAACTTCTGCGATGGTTGGCAGGGAATACCGCGTTCTCTGCGAATCAAAAGCCAAGAAGGACGGCTATATATCGGGCAGAACGCAGGGGAATATAATAATTGAGTTTCCGGCGGACGAGTCGGTTATAGGCTCATTCAGAACCGTCAGAGTGACCGAAGCTCTGATATGGATGCTCAAAGGCGAACTCGCCGATTAAAAATGCTATATCTCCGCTTTGCGGATAATGATATAAGATAAATTTCAAGGAGTACAGTTATGGACATCATCAAACTTACAAGAGAACTCGGCGCAGCTATCCAGCAGGATGACAGATACGCAAAGTTCCAGGCAGCTCAGAAGGCAAATGAAGAGGACAAGGATCTTAACGACCTCATGGGCAAGATCCAGCTCGTTCATATGTCTTATCAGCATGAAGCGAGCAAGGAAGACGCCAACGAGCAGAAGCTTGCTGCATACGAGACAGAGTTCAACGATCTCTACAAGAAGGTCATGGAGAACGAGCATATGCGCGACTACGAAGTTGCAAGAGCCGAGATAGATGAAATGATGCATTATATCACCGGCATCCTCGCTCTTTGCATCCAGGGCGAAGATCCTGCAACCTGCGAGCCTGAAGAAGAGCACCATCACTGCGGTGGAGACTGCTCCGGCTGCTCGGGCTGCTGATTATTGCATATCCTGCTCCGCGGGCAACTCCCGCGGAGCTGAAAGCTTTTTATTTTGCGGCACAGCCGCTGAGAGGACGGTATCGGAATGGCAGAGCTTTCTCCGATGATGAAACAGTATTTTGAAACCAAAAAGAAATATCCCGATACGATACTGATGTTCAGACTCGGTGATTTCTATGAGATGTTCTTTGACGATGCGGTAACTGCGTCGCGCGAACTCGAACTTGTGCTGACAGGCAGAGCCTGCGGGCAGGAGGAGCGTGCCCCGATGTGCGGAGTGCCGTTTCACAGCGCGGACAGCTACATGGCGCGCCTTGTTGCAAAGGGTTACAAAGTCGCCATATGCGAGCAGATGGAGGATCCCGCACTAGCAAAGGGTCTTGTCAAGCGCGAAGTCGTCAGAGTTCTGACCCCCGGTACGGTCATTGAAAACAGCATGCTCAACGAGGGCAGAAACAATTTCCTCGCGAGTGTGTATTTTGCTGGTGAGTCGGCGGGTGTCTGCTTTATAGATGTCTCGACGGGTTCCGTCAACCTGACCGAGCTTGCCGCTCCCGCGCTTCCCGATAAGATAATCAACGAGATAGGCAGATTTATGCCCAGCGAGATAGTTTTCAACTCCGCATCTTCCTCTCTTACCAAGGTGTTCTCGTTCATTTCAAACAAGACCGAAGCCCTTGCACAGGAGCTCGGCGACAATTATTTCGATCCGCAGTCAAGCGCCGAAATAATACTCAAGCATTTCAAAAAAGACAGTCTCTCCGAGCTTGAACTCAACGAGACGGGCGCGGCTGTTCCGGCACTCGGAGCGGCGCTCAAATATCTCACCGAAGTTCAGCGCAACGATCTTGAAAACATATCTTCGATATCGTTCTATTCTGAACTCAATTTCATGCGCCTTGATGTTGCGGCTCTGCGCAATCTCGAAATAGTCGAGACTCTCAGAAACCGCGAAAAACGCGGCTCTCTGCTCTGGGTGCTCGATAAAACCCGCACGCCGATGGGCAAGCGAATGATCCGCGCGTGGCTCGAACGCCCGCTGCTCAGCATGGCACGCATAACAAAGCGCCATAACGCCGTAGCGGAGCTTGTCTCTCAGCCTATGGCGAGGCAAGAGCTCAGCGAAAGCATGTCGGGCATACATGATCTCGAGCGCCTTATAACAAGAATATCGTTCGGCACAGCCGGTGCAAAGGATCTGCGTGCGCTTGCGCTCGCGGCATCGTGTCTGCCGGAGCTCAAAGAAAAAGTCTCGGCGCTCTCGTCCTCTCTGATGCAGGAGTGTGCCGAAAATATGGACACGCTTTCCGATATCTATGAGTTGATAGATGCCGCGATAGTTGAAGAGCCGCCGTTTTCCGTTCGCGAGGGCGGCATGATAAAGGACGGCTTCCATCCGGAACTTGATTCCCTGCGCGATATAGTTTTAAACGGCAAAGATTATATCGCCGCCATTCAGCAGCAGGAGCAGGAAAAGACCGGAATAGCGAAACTTAAAATAGGATATAACAGGGTATTCGGCTACTACATAGAAGTGCCCAACGCTTACAAAGAGCTTGTACCCGATGAATATATAAGAAAACAGACTCTTGCAAATTGCGAGAGATTCATTACTCAGGAGCTAAAAGACCTCGAGGCAAAAGTTCTCGGAGCACAGGACAGAATAGTCAAGCTCGAATACGAGATTTTCGACGATATCAGAAAACGCACCGGCGCAGAGCTTGCCAGAGTTCAGCGTACCGCTGCGGCAGTTGCACAGCTCGATGTCCTCTGTTCATTTGCTCAGGCTGCGCTCGAAAATAACTATGTCTGCCCTCAGATGTCCGCAGAGCCGGTTATAAAGATAAACGAAGGACGCCATCCCGTTGTTGAAAAAATGCTCAACGGCGAACCGTTCGTTCCGAATGACACCGTTCTCGACTGTGCTGACGACCGTTGTGCGATAATAACCGGTCCCAATATGGCAGGTAAGTCCACATATATGCGTCAGGTCGCACTCGTCTGCGTCATGGCGCAGGCAGGAAGCTTTGTTCCCGCCGCGAGCGCGGAGCTCGGAATAGTTGACAGCGTGTTTACTCGAATCGGCGCATCCGACGACCTTTCAGCCGGACAGTCGACGTTTATGGTCGAGATGAGCGAGGTTGCATCGATACTCAATAACGCAACTTCGAGAAGCCTTATAATTTTTGACGAGATAGGAAGAGGCACTTCCACTTTCGACGGCATGAGTATTGCGCGAGCCGTGCTCGAATATGCTGCGGACAAAAAGCGCATCGGTGCAAAGACCCTTTTCGCAACACATTATCATGAGTTGACTGAGCTCGAGGGTCAGATAGACGGTGTCAAGAACTACAATATAGCCGTCAAAAAACGCGGTGATGATATAACCTTCCTGCGCCGCATAGTGCGCGGCGGAGCGGACGGAAGCTACGGAATCGAGGTCGCGAAGCTCGCCGGAGTTCCGAAGCCGGTCGTTGAGAGGGCGAAAAAAGTTCTCAAAGAACTTGAAGAGAGCGGACTCGTGCTCGTTCGCGACCGTGAACCGAGCACAGCTGTTGAACCCGACGCCGGGCAGATTTCGTTCGGTCAAAACAGTTCAAATGAGATAGTCGAAAAACTTAAAGTACTCGATGTCAACACGCTGACGCCGATAGAGGCAATGGGTGTGCTGTATGAGCTGACAAAGAGCGCAAAAGAAATATAACAGGAGGAAACCATGCCGAAGATAAAAGTCCTGCCAAAAGAAATAGCGGAGCTTATTGCCGCGGGCGAAGTTGTCGAAAGACCCGCGTCTGTTATAAAAGAGCTTATGGAGAACGCAATAGATGCGGGCTCTTCTTCGGTCACGGTTGAAATAAAAAACGGCGGAATAACTTATATCCGCGTAACCGATAACGGATGCGGAATAAGCCGTGATGATATACATACAGCGTTTATCAGCCACGCCACAAGCAAGATAAGCACGCGCGACGACCTCTATGCCATAGGCACTCTCGGATTCAGAGGCGAAGCGCTCGCGTCTATAGCCGCGGTTTCAAATGTCGAGGTGCTCACAAGAACGCCCGAAGAAGAGAGCGGGACGCGCTATTGCATCAGTGCGGGCGAAGAGACGCTTGTCGATGATGCAGGATGCCCGCTCGGTACGACAATAGTTGTCAGGGATCTTTTCTTCAACACTCCCGCGAGAATGAAGTTCCTCAAAAAAGATGTGTCCGAGGCTAACGCGGTCGCAAGCATAGTTGATAAAATCGCGCTCTCAAACCCGGATGTTTCGATAAGATTTATAAGAGAGGGCAAGAATACACTGTTCACCTCCGGCAGCGGAGATCTCAAAACCACGGCATATGAGATATTCGGCAAGGATTTTTCAGACGGACTTATTGAAGCCGATTACAGCTTTGAATCGGTGCAGATAAGCGGACTCATCTCAAAGCCGACAAAATCGCGTCCGAACCGCAATATGCAGTTCTTCTTCGTCAACGGTAGACTCGTGAAGTCGGGTACGGCCTCGGCGGCGCTGAGCGAAGCATATAAAAATTCTATAATGGTCGGCAAGTTCCCGTACTGCGTGCTCAACATAACAACAGCGCCCGGACTTGTCGATGTAAATGTCCATCCCGCAAAGACGGAAGTCCGCTTTGCAAACGAGCGCACTGTTTTCAGCGCGGTATATTATGCCGCAAAAAATGCACTTGAACGCAGAGATGAAGCGCCGAAAGTATCTATTCCGAGGACACCGCAGGCGGAGCTCTTCGAGCCTGCACGCCCAAAGACAGAGCAGATGAGACTGCCGGAAAAGCAGCCTGATTTCTGGAACCGTATGTCATCTTCCGAATACCGTTCAGCGCAGCAGACGGAAAAGCCGAGATACAGCTATCCGCAGCAGTCTGCACCCGCACCGCGCGAGGATATTGTATCTGTTGCAAGTCCCGATAAAAAGCCTGAAACGGCAGATACAGAGCCGTCGACCATTCAGCATTTTCTCGATGCACAGAGGACGAAGAAAGAGGAGACTGCTGTCATTGAGCCGGAAGTGCGCACCGAACCCGGACCGATAGATGAACCTGCTGCGGCTCCGAAAGAAAAAATAGATGAAGCAGTTCAGACTGTCGATGCAGCAGTAGAGAATAAATTTGAAGATAAACCGGAAGAGCCTCCCGTGATCGTTATCGGTGAGGCGTTCAGAACATATATAATCGTTCAGCAGGGGGAGAGTATCTTTCTTGTTGACAAGCACGCTGCACATGAGAGAATGTTGTTCAACGAGCTTGTTAAAAATGACACCAAGAGTTCCACTCAGATGCTTTTGACCCCAATAACCGTAACGCTTAGCAAAGAGGAATATTCCGCGGTGCTCGATAATCTCGATATGCTTATGCAGGCGGGATTTGCGGTTGAAGACTTCGGATATTCCGTTGTTATAGTCCGTGAGTGCCCGATGGAGATATCTGCCGATGAAGTCCCCGATGTTGTCGCTGAGCTTGCCGGATATCTTGTTGAAAACAGGCAGAAGCTTATATCCGAAAAGAAAGAGTGGCTGTTCAGCCTCATGGCGTGCAAGGCGGCGATAAAAGGCGGAATGTACACTACCGAATACGAACGCGAGCTGTTTATAAAGCGCCTGTTCGCGAGCCCCGAGATAAGATACTGTCCGCACGGCAGACCCGTCATGATCGAGATAACCAGGCGTGAATTGGAGAAGAACTTTGGACGAGCGTAAGAAAATAAAAATAGCTGCTGTCGTCGGCCCAACAGCGTCAGGCAAGACAAAGCTCGCGGTGGATATCTGCCGTGTGCTTAACGGCGAGGCTGTTTCCTGCGATTCGATGCAGATATATAAATATATGGATATCGCCACCGCAAAGCCAACGGTTCAGGAAATGTGCGGGATACCGCATCATATGCTTGATTTCCTCGAACCCGGCGAAAAATACAGCGTCGCTGCTTACTGCACTGAAGCGGGAAAGTGTATAGATGATATATCAGGCAGGGGAAAGCTGCCAGTGCTCGTCGGCGGAACCGGGCTCTACTATTCTTCACTCGTAGACAATATTTCATTTGCTGACGAGGACGATGATGCTTCAATACGCAGTGAGCTTGAGCGCCGCGCGGAGAGCGAAGGCATTGAAACGCTCCACAGAGAGCTTGCAGCTATTGACCCTGAAACTGCCGCGCAGCTTCATCTCAACAATCGCGGACGGATTATAAGAGCACTCGAGGTCTATTATAAGACTGGGGTTACAATGAGCGAACAGCAGCGCAGGTCAAGGCTTGCCGAGCCTAAATATGACTGCACGGCGATATGTCTCGATGTGCGCGACAGACAGTTTTTATATGACAGGATCGACCGCCGAGTTGATATAATGATCGAAAACGGTCTTATCGAAGAGGCGAGACGCTTTCTCTCCGGCGAACTCGGCAAAACATCAGGACAGGCTATCGGCTATAAAGAGTTGCAGCCATATTTCAGCGGAGAAATATCACTCGATGATGCAATAGATAATCTCAAACGCTCCACGCGCCGTTACGCCAAACGGCAGTTGACATGGTTCAGGCGCGACGAGCGAATAATTCATCTGTATATAGACGAGATGCCATACGACGAATTGCTAAAGACAGCAGTCGGGATAATAGAAAGGGGGATCGCAGAATGAAGAAAGTTAAAGTGAGCAAAAAAGGCGTAAGAAAAATAGTCGCTGCCGTTGCTGCGCTTCTGGCCGTGGTAGTGTTATGCTACGAGATAGGCAACTTCAACTCTTCAAATGTGAAAACCCAACCTGCTGCCGCTACAACATACCGAAACAGCATAACCGTCAAGATGTTTGCCGTGCGCGATGAGTCGCTTATAAACGGCTCTTCTTCGCTGACCTATGTTCCACTTTTGCAGGACGGCGAGCGCGTCGCGGGCGGACAGGCTATTGCGGCGCAGTTCGGCAAAGCTGATTCAGCCTCGGCATATGTCGACCTTGAAAACCTCAAAAGCGAACTTGAACGGTATGAAAACTTAAACAATCAACAGAATCTTACCGAGCTTGATATCTCAAAGATAAATCTTCAGGCGGATTCCTATTTTTACGAGATGCTTGACGATGTGCGGTCGGATAAAATCTCGGCACTTGAAGGCAGTGCGGAAAACTTCAGCGACAAGATGACCGCAAAGCAGATACTTATAAACGGCAATATAGATTTTTCGGAGAAGATAGCCTCGCTCAAATCTGAAATAGCTTCTCTCTCGGCAAAAGTCGGAACTGTCGATTATCTCAAGGCTGACGATACCGGCTATTATGTCTCGTCTGCAGACGGATATGAGAATACGCTGAGCTTTTCGGATATCAAAAATCTCAGCAGCGATAAAATAAAGGCGGCACTGTCCGCTTCTCCTGCCGCGATGTCTGCTAATATAAAGGGCAAGCTTATCCGCGGATATACATGGTACTTTGTAGGCGTAGTCAACAAGTCCGATGCCACGAAGCTCAACGACGGAGACAGCGTTACGCTCAGATGCGACAATATGTCGCGTGACGGCATAAATGCCACGGTTTATTACAGAGGTCCGATAAACACAGATGAGACCGTCCTGATTCTTTCATCGAAGATAATGGATTCGGACATAGCGCGTCTGAGAACGGAAGATGTCGAAATAGTGATAAACGAGACCGACGGAATAAGAATAAACAAGTCCGCAGTCAGAGTTGTCAACGGAGTTCAGGGCGTGTATGTGCTTACCGGCAATATCGTCCGCTTCAAGAAGCTCGATGTAATATATACAGGCGATGACTATGTAGTCTCAAAGATGATAAAAGAGGATACATACGATGAAAATAAAGTGCCGTATCTGAAAATTTACGATGCGGTAATATTGGAAGGAAAGGATCTTAAAGATGGAAAACTTATCAGTTACTGATGCGCGTCTGAGGCTCCTTGAGGACAACCTGAAAAAGGTTCGCGACGAGATAGCCGAAACCGCGTTGAAGAGCGGCAGAGACCCGCGGGAAGTGAAGCTCATGGCGGTGACAAAGACTGTTTCTGTCGAGCTTATAAATCATGCTATTGCCTGCGGAGCCGATCTCATCGGCGAAAACAAGGTTCAGGAAGTCCTGCTCAAGCGCCCTGAACTTAATCTTGAGCACTGCAAGCTCCATCTCATCGGTCATCTTCAGAGCAATAAGATAAAAAAGATAGTCGGTCAGGTCGACATGATTCAGAGCGTTGATTCGTTCGAGACCGCTCAGCAGATAAGCCGCCGCTCGGGAGAGCAGGGGATAACGACTGATATATTGCTCGAAGTCAACATCGGTGAGGATGAAAACAAATTCGGATATTCCGCAGACGAAGTTGCGGATCAGCTCGGAAAAATATCGGAACTCCGGTTTGTCAAAGTCAAAGGTATGATGACAGTGGCGCCGAATTTTAAAGATTCTGTGAAAAATCAGTGCGTTTTTGATAATATGCACAAACTGTTTATTGACATCGGCGCCAAAAAAATGGATAATATAGATATGGACATTCTGTCTATGGGTATGTCCGGCGATTTCAAAGAGGCAATAGCGGCGGGCTCAACGCTTGTGCGTATAGGCTCGGCGATATTCGGAGACAGGCAATATTGATTTCTTTATAAATACGGGAGGAAAATATCATGGGAATCTTTGACAAGGTAAAAAACTTCATTGACAATTCTGACGAGGACACTATCGACGAGGATATCGAAAACGTTTACGATGACTCGGCAGACGACACTTATTCGTCCGACAGCACAGAGTCCTCTAAGTCGTTCAACGATTTCAGCGCTTCTTCGAGAACGTCGTCGATCTCTTCGACGCCCAATATAGTTGATCTGCGTTCTTCGAGCCGCACTCCTGTTGTGCTCAAGAAGCTTGACAGATATCTTGATGTTCAGAGCGTTGCGGATGTGCTCAACGAGAAGAGAATAGTTATTCTTAATCTTGAGACCTGCCCCGCAGACGATTCAAGACGCATTATCGATTTCCTTTCCGGTGTTGCATATGCAAATTCCGGAGATATCAAGAAAGTTGCCGGCAAGGCTTATATCATCACCCCCGACAGCGTTCCGCTTTCAGGTGATGTGCTCGAGGATATCGAGAGCATGAGCGAAGGCTATTTTGATTGATATTTATTTCCCATTTAAGAGGTGTAGATAATGCTTAAACCCGAACAGATCAGATCGCATCGTTTTATTTCAGCGGGTCGCGGGACTTATGAAGCCAGCGATGTTGATGCGTTCTTGAGAGAAGTATCCGCATCTTATGAGCAGGTGTTCAGAGAGAACGGAGATCTCGTGAATAAAATAAGCCTTCTTGCCGAGAGAGTTTCGCAGTATAAGAAGGACGAGGACAATATCAGACGCGCCCTGCTTACAGCAGAACGCATGGCGGACAAGATTCAGCGTGATTCTCGGCAGAGCGCGCAGGAACAGCTTGACTCTGCAGAAAAGAAAGCGCAGGAGCTGGTTGCATCGGCACAGAACAGAGCCGATGTTTTGGAGACCGCTGCGTCTGTAAAGGCTTCTCAGCTTACAGAGGAATCCAAGCGCAACGCCACCGAGCGTATAACTTCTGCGGAGCGCACCGCTTCTGCTATGATAAGCAATGCGGAGGCAAAGGCTAACGAAATAATCGAAAGTGCCAAGAAGAATGCACAGCTTGAGCTCGACAGAATAAATACGGATATCCGCGTGAATTCCGCTACACTCGAGAAGCTTGAGAGCGAAGTTTCAGCGTTCCGCAATTTTATTCTTGATGCTTATCAAAAGCATATCAATCTTGTCTCTTCGCTTCCTCAAAAGCAGGAGATGCCGATAATACCGACGATAAATACCGACGAGTATGCCTCCGGAAATTCAGCTCCCGTTGAAGATGATGCAGATGCAGATAATGATATTGTCATTGATGAACCTGAAAAATCCGAAGAAGCTGAGTCCGAAGAGTCTGAAAAAGATGAAGCTCCGGCAGAAGCTGTTGAATCGGATGCAAAAGATTCCGCTACCGATGAACTGATTACCGCATTTGCCAACGAGCCCGAGTTCAGCGAAGAGACGGCGACTCCGGATGAGATAGTGGCCAATGATATACTCAAGCAGTCCTTCGGAACCGACGATACATATGATCCCATGGCTGCGACAGAAGAACCCGCGTCGGATTCCGATGATTTGGATGACGATACCTCCGAGAACGGCTTCGTGATAAATGTCCATGCGATTAAGCACCATATCACTCCCGATGAAATTGAGACTACCGACACGGATGAAGATATGGAGACCCCCGCCAATGTCGACGCTTTTCTGAATGACGATGACGACGATGAGGATGATAATGACAGCCATACTCACCATTCGCGTTTCAAAGGCTTTTTCAAAAAATAAGTTTTGAGGTTTTTATGATTCAAGCAATAACTCTTCTGGTGATTGCCGCGCTTGTGGCGATCGACCAGGTCATAAAAATTGCTGTTGTCAATCGCTTTGCGGCGGGCGGCAGCATGGATATTCTCTTCGGTCTTATCCGTATACGCTACGTCGAAAACACCGGCGCGGCGTTCAGTTCGATGCAGAATCAGACGGTTTTTCTGACGATTTTTACGGCTGGGTTTTTTTTGGTGTTTTTTTTTTTT
>ERZ780060.71-NODE-71-length-36302-cov-8.837780_pt1 | contig 36302 bp, 33 predicted proteins | sample MGYA00511176_ERZ780060 | MGnify/ENA primary metagenome ERZ780060 (study PRJEB29588, sample SAMEA2148374) | human gut metagenome | biome: human gut; feature: human-associated habitat; material: faeces | place: Denmark | collected 2008/2010 ... | reverse complement strand
GATTTCACGCGTCAGCTGCCGTTTCACCAGGGTGACGATATCCTGACGTTCCCTGCCCGCATCACGACGCGCACGGGCACGCTTTATTCCCCGGGACTTAAGCTCTGTCTGGTAACTGCGGAAACGCTCACGGACAAAACGCCAGGCTTTCGCTATCAGTTCATCCATACCCAGGGTATCCAGCCCCTGCTTTTTGCGCTGTCTGTTTTCCCATTCAACACGACTGCGGCGCGCGGCGGCCACTGCCTCCTCTGATACATCGAGGGCAGCAAACAGTGCAGATGTGAACGTGATGTCGGTCGGAATGTAGCACCCGATAAGCGGGTCATATTCCGTCTGGTAGGTAATCAGTCCCAGCTCTGACAGGAACGTCAGGGCCCGGGCGGCACGGGTGATGGAGAGTTTTCCTGCACCGGACTCTGTCGCCAGTCCGCACTCAATGGCCAGTGTGGTGATGGAACACTGGACGCGGTTGGCCAGCGGGTCATAGTGGAAACACAGCCCCTGCAGCAGCGCATCAATAGCCCGTCGACGCAGCACCGGTGGCATGCGCCGACGCAGACCACGGGAACGGGCATGCGCCACATGAATGGCGAAATCAAAACGGGAGGTGAAGCCCACCGCTTTTTCCATCAGTTTTTCGCAGAACTTCAGCGTTCCGGCACCTTTACGGGGTGTAAACACCGGATTCGGGTTCTTTACCTGGCGGTAATACGTTTGTTGAAGATCAGTCACACCATCCTGCACTTACAATGCGCAGAAGGAGTGAGCACAGAAAGAAGTCTTGAACTTTTCCGGGCATATAACTATACTCCCCGCATAGCTGAATTGTTGGCTATACGGTTTTTAGATGGCCCCGATAATCTTTCTCACTCGCCAAAGTTAAAGAAGATTATCGGGGTTTTCACTTTTCTGGCTCCTGTAAATCCACATCAGAACCAGTTCCCTGCCACCTTATGGCGTGGCCAGCCATAAAATTCCTTAAACGATCAGTAATCTAGCATGCTACGCCACAAAGTAAAGTCTTTACTTTAGTATATCCAGTCTCTGCAGTTCATCTTTGATGATTTTCTCAACGAACTGAGCCTGTGTTATCCCCTCTCTCTCGCAGTACTCAACCATGAGATCTTTCAGAGGATTTTTGACAAAAACTTTTATCTCTTTGTGTGTAAGACGTTTTCTTGCAACAGCGGCCATTTGTTTCTCAGAGTCAGTCATAGGCTTACCTCTGCGCACAAACCGCTTTTGACTCAATGAGGAAGTCACTGCATTTTCTGTCTGCGACATCTCGCCTCCTCAATACTCAAACAGGGATCGTTTCGCAGAGGATACTACAGTTTTTTGAAATCAGCGACTTGAAAGTTGTGGCGATGATCTGTGTTGGCGCACAAATCATGTCTGATTACGTCCGTTTAATGTGATTTTGATAATGAAATAACGAAAAAACAGAAAATACCTAAACCTGTGTACTGGCCCGGGCGGGATCGGCGGTTTCTGGTATATAGGGTGTCTGCCCCTGAAATACTTCACACTGCCGGGCTTCATAGGCCAGAGTTACCTGCACCACTGTATTTCCCCTGTGAATATTCAGCTCACATAACCGTTCCCTGAATATCAGGGAAAAACACAACACCGTGGCGCACACGGCGAACAACCCTATAAAGGCATATTTTCCCGTTTTCGGTGTTGGATAACTCCACCATGCGGAGGCGTCAGCCAGTCGAGCGACGTCAAAATTCCCGGATCAACGACTCTATCTCTACAGGAACCTTACGATTATTCACCAAACGCACATCAAGCGGATGATTACTGACCAGGTTAAGAGCACGCCTAAGAGCAGAGACAATCCAGCTGAGATCATTACCGAAAGCGCCTCCACCAACCAGAGTCAGATAGACTCTGGGATTACCTGTGTCGTGATAATTTAGCACCGCAGCCAGCAGGGTTGCTTCATAACAGGCCTCAAGCACTAAAGTCGCAAAAGGACCCCAGTCCCTTCGTGGGGAATAGTGATAAGCAACCGGTAAAGCAGCGCAAAGAACCTGAGTAACGCGCTGCTCCTTCGGTACACCCGGAATTGTCACTTCCGTGTCAGAATGAACCCCGACACGGAGCTTCTGCCTCACCTCATCACGCGAAAGTTCATCCATCGCCTCAATATGTTTGCTGATGGCGAGCACCGTATCCGGTTGCAGAAGAGCGTAGCCATTTTGCATTCTGATCCCCCTAATGCCAATGGCTCTGTCCATGTCCGCCAGAGCGTTGAGTTGACAGTTTTGAGTCTGCCCCCTCTGCGAACCAACCGGGACCAGATAGTTACGAAACACCGTAGCGGCAGCACAGGCCATTGCACATGCGGGCCCCTGCGTATAATCATACTGATAGTTGGTGATTCCCTTCTCCGGTGTAGTGTGTTCGTTCGGCATTTCCAGGAGGTTAAACTGACTGGCAACCTGGATTATTGCGCGATTCGCCTCCGGACACCGATGAAGTTCATAAGCGTCGGTCACCAAACTACTTAGCTTTATTTTTTCACCTCTACTTACCTCCAGGCTACAAACGGCTTTCCGTATTTCAGCCAGACTCGGCAGAGTCAGTATACCGGCATGAAAGGTACGGGATGACTGGCCCCTGGTATGAAGCAAGGGACCATCGATGTAGAAATTAGCCTGAGTTCTGGCGTAAGTTGATTCCTCAAAACCATATATATCGCTAAACCAACTCATTGGTTTACTCCTTTCTGGAAGCTAAATTTATTCAGAAACGCCGGAAGCGGGGAAAACTTGCTTTTTCCCGTTTCCGGGGTTGGACAACTGAGCAACGCGAAGGCGTCAGCCCACCTGACGTGTATGTTCTTTGATTTTCGCCGGACATCCACTACCTCCTGAAGAACGTGGTGGATGTCCGGCCTTACCCCTGCTGCGCCGCTGGCAGTATTCTGCTCTCTGCCACGCAAACTGCTGCCAGTCAGTACGGGGAGCTATATGAGCAGCCCGTATCCATGCTTCAGCCGCTTCTATCCAGCGTCCACTGACCTCCAGAATAACGGCCCGGCCTCCGGCACGCTGCCAGCACCAGACCTTACTGCTTCGTGAACGGTTTCTGAATCCATTCATTCCTCTCTCCTCTTTAATTCCGCCTGCTAAATATGTTAAAAAATAACCGTAATCCGACTTCCAACGGGCATGGGAGTTGTTTCATCAGACAAGCCTTATTCTTCCGCCTCCCTTCATCTCTGAGGGAGGCATTTTTTTGCTGTTCAGTAATACTAAAGCACCAGACCACTGTATCGGAGTCAGGAACGGTCAGAGAACTCTGACCAGAAAGCCCATAAAAAACAGATGAATGGCATACGCTGGCGCAAACCAGTGTCCTGCCTGCAGACGTCGTCCGGAAGCCGGTACCAGCCCGTGGACACAGAACAGCACCGTCAGCGTCAGAATCACGCCGGAAAACATCATCACATCACCGTGTTGGGCATTAAGCAGGGCAACCAGCAACAGCCAGACAGCAAACAGGGCGGGACGCAGCGTGTCCCTGACCTGCCAGACCAGCAGCGCTCCGGCAAGCATCAGCAGACCGGGGATGCCGTAACTGGCAGAACTGAATGGTATATACCCCATCAGTGCCGTGAAGGCCGCAACACCATTACGGGCAGTAGCAGACTGCAGGAAAAGAGCCACCTGCATGACAACAGCAAAGGTGAACAGGATATTCAGTTGCCACCACGCAAGACCGACATCCCGGAAGGCCAGCCAGTAACCCGGCTGGGCCAGAAGCGCCATCAGCCACAGGCGGTTCAGGCTGTGCTGACGTAAGGTTTTACCCGCCATGTTGCAGCCACAGACCAGCGCAAACAGGGGGAAAGCACAGCGCCCGACCATGTTCAGTAAGGGCATATCCAGCTGAAAGGCAGTAGCTGTGTGGTCCCCCACCATCGCCACAAACGCCACCATCCGGATGACATCGCGCTGCAGCGCGGAGAAATTCAGGACCAGCCTGACAGGTTGCACAGCAACGGATTTACCCTGATTCATGCTGCGGCCTCCGGACGCTGTGCGCAAAGGTGCGCCCTGACACGCGCCGTCAGTTGCTGTTCATTATCACCACGCAACAGCGGGATACCCGCCTGTTTCAGCACCTCTTCCAGCAGCAGGTCACGCCGCTGACGTTTCGGTTCCTGATGAGACCGGTCGTCCAGCTCGACCGCTGCAATGATGCGCCCGGCACGGTCCGTGATAACCACATCGCAGTGCCACTGTGACACCAGGCGAAATAACTGCCACCATTCACGGCTGCCGGACTTCCGGTCGGGCGCCACTCTGACGATATCGGCCACACGAACCTGCGGACATAACCGCCACTGGCGGGTATCTGTCACCCTGTCCAGCCGGCGCAGAAAGCGCTGCTCCCGTTCGGTCATTAACCGGCCGGCACTGACAAATGATGGCCTGCTGCACAGCAACAGCTCTGCTGCACCAGGCCGTATACCCCTTGACCGCAATGACTGCAGAAGTGGATGCGCTGCACGACCGGCCTGACGGAGCAGGAGCACAAACCCGCCCAGAAGAATGACAATAATAATGAATGCAATAAACATACGTTCCTCTCCCTGACTCAGTCGCCACCGAGCGTCTTTTCCAGCTCTATCTCTTTTTCCGGCATCTTCACCACCCACTCACGTTCAGTACGCTGCATCTGTTCACGTACCTGCTGGCGGGCACCACGACCACCGGCAACCGCTTCCCGGACAGCCTCATCCAGTTCCCGGCTTTCCCGTTCTGTACCGTCACGCAGGCGGCGCTCATCATCGGCAGATAACAACGAGTCACGTTTGTCTTCGTCTTTTTGTGGTGCCACCGACAACAGTTCACGCCGGGCCTGTTCCGCCAGTTCACGGGCGGCTTTCTCCTGCACCTCCGCCAGCTTCTGCTGCTCATCCGGAGGCAGCGTAATGGGGTCTTCCGCTTTTGCCGCCGTTTCGGCATCCGCCACGTTACGCAATGCCCGACTCAACTCGTCAGGCTCTGTGATACGTCCCCCGGTCAGCCGCGCGGCATTGAGCAGGCGCTCTTCGCCGTGCAGGCGTATCACCACCCCACTCTCCGGGTTTTCCTGCGCCAGCCGCAGTGCGGCGTCCGCACTGTCAGCTATCAGTGTCTGACCATTCCGGCTGGCCTGCAGTCCGGCAAACTGCGCATCTTCTCCGCCACGCAGCCGGGATTCTTCGCTGAGCACCACGCGCATTCCGTCATCCTCAATACGAATTTCCGTCAGCAGCGCCCCTGCCTCTTTCCCGTGACGGGTCCAGACTGGCAGGGCCACATATGGTGACGGGTACTTTTTACCGGCAGCAATGAAGCGGGCCATCGTCTCACCCTCCAGACCGTTTTCCGCCAGCACCCGGCGGCCCAGCGCCGTTTTATCCAGCCGCGAGGCGGTGGCCAGCAGGCGGTTACCGGTGTCGGACTCGCGATCACTTTTCTCGTGCAGCAGGTCGTGGGCGGTTTTGCCGCCGTCAGACTGCCGGACCTGTTGCTGCCAGTCCTCAAGGTTGTCCGTGTACACCTGGACATGCTCCTTTGCACGTGACAACGTCACATAGGTGGATTCCAGGGACGCCATTCTCTTCCTGCCGCCTTCGGTGCCGGTCAGGGCAATGGCAAAACGCTCGCTGGCTCCCTGCACACCATACACCGTCAGGGCATAAGCGAGGTCAATATGACGGTCCTCCGTCATGGACTGCGGGTCGACAATTTTCTCCTGCTCACCCTGACGAAAGCGGATAGCCCCCTCCTGCGTGAATCCGGCCACCTCCCACAGACTGTTGGCCACATAACCCCGGTCAGTATCGGAGCGGGTAAAACGCACCCGGTCTCCCTGGCTGAGGGTCAGTTCACGATGGGTGAAGAGGGAAATATCCTGAGCAGTGTTCTGCTGCGGTGAAATCAGAACCGATTCACCGTCGGTATTACGCAGGGTGACCACACCGTCCTGTGGGTTTACGTCTGCTACCGTCCAGTAGCGTTCATTCATCATCGCCACCGCCCCGGTGTACTCTGCAAAGGTTTCAGCTGCACGCAGGGCGTTGTCCGGCACCCGGAGCGGCTCCAGCACGGTGAACGTACGTTCTTCTGCGCCGGTATCACCTTTCTCATGCCGGGCGGCATGAATGGCTTCGTTAATGGCATGCCGGTCGGCGTTAAGTTCAGCCATAATCAGCGTCTGCTGCTGTGCCTCCGGCGTACGCCCCATCCAGTCATCCCGGATGGCTGCAATGATGTCGGTACGCGCCGGTGACAACTGCTCCGGCTTCAAAGCCTCCAGTGCGGCAGTCCGGCCCTGCTCCGGCTCTTTCTCCGGCTTACGGATTTCCATAACGGACTTTTCCGGCACCCATGCCCCGGCCTGACGCGGGACCTGCTGTGGGCTGACGTCATCCACCTGGCGCAGGGATGTATCCACCTGGCCTGCGATGATGCTTTCAATCGCCGGACGCAACGCAGGTGTCTGACGGACAATCTCCTGCATCACCACCGTATCGATGGCACTGCGCTGTTGTACCAGACGGAACGGCTGGCCAGTGGAAATAGCCTGCAACTGCGCGGTATCCCCACTGGAGACCATTCGCCCGCCCCCTGCAGCAACCAGCTGATAAAGCTCAGCCATATCACGGTTACCCACCATCGAGCTCTCATCAGTCAGGAACAGGACGTTGCGAAAATCCGGTGTTTCCCCGGCCTGAATGGCCTGACGGGTTTCGCTCAGAAAACTGGCCAGTGTGCGGGCATCCACGCCTGCTTCACGCATCTCATGCACGGCCCGGTGCGTGGGTCCCAGACCGATAACCTGCGGTCGGACAGATTCAGACAGTGTGTTCAGGGCACCCATCACCGCCCGGAACTGGGTGGTTTTCCCTACGCCTGCATATCCCTGAATGGCCATAAAGCGGTCGGTATTCTCCAGTACCGTTCGCGTGGCTTCCCGCTGGCCTGCAGTCAGACCTGACAGTACCGAAGCAGGCGTCAGCGACATCAGGGGCTGTACGGCATCCTTACCCTCAGCAATATGGCGGATGATGCTCTTTTCCATCTCATACGCCACCCGCGGAACAAGAATCCTGTTTCCCGCTCCGGCAACCGAATCCAGCTGAATCAGTTCCCCGCTGCTCACCTGCCGGGCGATTTCAGTCCGGACATCAGCCAGCGGCTGGCCGGATTTTACCGCCTCTGACAACAGGGCAATTTCACTGAGGTGTACCTGTCCCTGCTGCGCGCGTGGGATGGCCAGATTCACTGCCTGCTCTGCATCCGACATCAGCCGCTCCCGGCTGGCCTGTATGGCGGTATCAAGATTTGTCTCGCCGGTCGACTGGCGGAGCTGGTCACTGGCAAGCCGGACGGCAGACACGCTCTCTACTTTACGCGCAGCCTGCCCGGCCTCCAGTGGCGTATAAATCCGGATTTCACCGCCGCTCTGCGCCAGCGCGTTCAGGACCTGTTTATTCAGTGCTCGTGGCCCGACCGCGGCCAGTACCGTGCGTGATGCGCTGGTACCCGCCCCGGTTCCCTCCACATAATCATGGGCCAGCTTCACGGCCCGCTCAGTGGGCAGGCGCAACTCCCGCTCACCACTGCGCAATCGTATCGCACCGTTTTCCAGAGCAGTCACCGTGAACTGCTCCTTCGCTTTGATGGCCCCCTTCAGCTCACGACCCAGCGCCCTGATGCGGTCCCCCTCTGAAACTGCCAGCGTCCGGCTGCGGTACAGGCTCCAGCTGCCGTCAAGCTGCGAGACCTTCAGCGTCAGGCGACTGCCGTCTTCTCCCAGCAGAACCAGGCTGTTGGTGGCCTCAGCCACACGGTCAATGGTGTGACGTGTCATCATTTTCTTCTCAGCGTCCCACTGTTCCATCACCATCCCGGCGCGGTAATTATCGCGCTGATGACGGGTTTTGCTGTCCAGCCACACAGGCTCCAGCACCCGGATTGTCATCTGCTCCCTGCCCAGCTCCCCGGCTTCACGACGTGCGTCGCGGATGACATCCGTCAGTTGCTGCTGCTCCCGGGCACCGGTCACCTGGGCCACGACATCCTGCCCTTCCGCCGACAGGCGCACATAGTCCTGTGCCAGCTGGCCATAACGACTTCGCTTGTCCGCCTCGCTGACCAGTCGCACCTCCGGTAGTTGGGTGCTATAAAACCGGTACTGCGGAATACCGGCTTCTTTCAGCACAGACAGGGCATTCCCCGTTCCCTGCCGGTTCTCCGTATCCATAAAAATCAGCTGCGCCCCGACGCTGAGCGCCTTTTCCTGCAGCAGCACCATCTCTTTCAGCGACAGCCGCTCCGCGCGGTCAACGATGACCGTTCCCTGCACCGGCAATACGGTGTCAGCGTTCATCTGCGAGCGCAGCATCACATGGCCTGCCAGATGCGGACTTTCTGACATAAACTGGCCACTGCGACCGTCGGCTGCAATCACCATCACCTCACGGCCCTGTGAACGGGCCATCATGGCTACGTCTTCCGTGCGCTCACGCAGGGCCTGCGCGCCTCCGCGACCACTGAGAATGGCCACCGGGCTTTTGTCCTGCATCAGAACAGAGACAGCATCACCTGCCGGTGTATCGCGTTCCTGTGCCCGTTCAGGAAAGACCAGCACGGTCTGTTCCTGAATGGCCGTGCGCGCCAGCTGATGGACGCTGAGTTCATTCAGCAGGTGGATATCAGAGGTGAATATCCCCTTCTCACGGTCCAGAGGGATAAGACGCTGCCCTTCAATCGCAGCATCGATGCCGGCCCGGGCCTGCTCAAACAGACCGGGTGCGGAAGGCAGACGGTTGACCGTACCGGCCAGCATCTCCGACCAGGTGAACTGGACCTTTTTCTCCGACAACGCCGAAATCGTGTCGCTGACAGCTTTCCGCACCTGCTCGTCAGCAATCTCGCCGGAAGACGCGCCTCCCGACAGGTCCGGTGCATGTATACCGCTATGTCCACCTGCAACAGTACCAGGAACCTCCACGCGCGCCTGCGCCTGCCTGATGTAGCCATCGATATCAAATTTTTCATCGGCCAGCCGCCGGCGCCAGTCAGCTTTCAGCAACTCCGGGTCGGCCCAGGCTTTGGCCTGACGGGTATCGAGCGCGGCAACGTCGCGGGATTTGGCGGACGCGTCCGGGCCGGCGGCCTCCCGAATGGCCTGACTGCGTGAGGAAAAAACATCGACAGGGACATCCTTCAGCTCCCACAGACCATTCTTTCCGGCTGTAACAGTTTCAAATCCCATGGACTCAATATCTTCACGTAAAGCAGAACGATACAGATTTCCCAGCGCTATCTTGGTGGCATACAGATTCTCGGAGAACCCCGTTTTCATGCGGGTATCACTGGCCAGCGACCGCCATTTTTCATCAGCGAACGTGGCGTTAAAGACCAGAGCGTGGGTATGCAACTGCGGGTCGAGGTCACGGGACGTATCATGGTTATAGAGTGCGGCCACCATGTTGCCGGTAAGTACTGTTTCCGTTTTCCCCTCTTCTGTAATGCGCGCGCTGACCAGCTTCTCAACCTCCTGCATCACCACCGCTACAGCCCGGTTATGCGCCTCAATAAAGCGTCGGTCTTCCCCGACCAGCGCCATGACGGAGACACTTTTGGGGGCAGAAAACGTCAGGTCGTAGCCGCTGCGGTGCTTATTCACACCATTTACCATACGGGAGAGATCTGAACCGTCCGGAAGTTTACCCTGACGCACAGCATCCATATCGGCGCTGGCGACTTCCCCCTTCAGTCCCAGTTTCTCCGCACCCTCCCCCATCCAGCGGGAGTCCAGTGAACCGCTGGCGTAGTAGTTGTCTTCATGACTGTAGTAGCCCGCATCACCTTTAATGGAAGAAATGGAGAGCATCAGAACACCTCCCTGTCGTCATCAAAATCACGCGCTTTATCTGTCGCATGATTGATGTTGACCTCTTCCCTGCGGGTCATATCGCGGGTCTGATGTGAAGTCTGAACCCAGTCCTCATACGCTTCGGAATCCACGACTTCACCATCGCTGTTCAGGCCCGGAGGAATATCCTGTGGTAAATCCTGCTCAATATCCCGCTCAGTTCCTCCGGTGGAGGTGGAGCCACCTTCCGCAGCAACAGCAGTGGAACCCGTGTTTTCGGTATCTGCATCGCCGGCAGCGTCTTCTGTCTGTAATGTGCGCGTCTCAGGAGACGTGTTCGCTTCCGCAAGAACAGCCGCCACCAGGTCGGCAGAAGGAGGGGGCGTATTCGACAGATTACCCTGCGGAATATACGCACCGCCCGGAACAGCCTGAATTAACGATTCTCCTTCGAACAGGCCGGCAAACCTGTGCCGTTCTTCTTCACTGCGGCGGTGAATTTCATCCTCAATCGTCTGATCGAGGCTCGTCTGCACGTCCCGCAACAGCAGAGAATCTGCCACTTTAGGCATCGCCTCATACTTCATCGAGAGTTTCACTACCGGATAACTTCCCGGCAGAGTGACAAAACACTGCAGGTCGTTCAGTGACTGTACGTCGGAGTAGCTGATGATACTGACGCGTTCTTCTTCCTTACCAAACGAGATACCGTCACGCACCTGTTCATGGCCAAAGCTGGTCTGTTCGCTGAACTTCAGACGGCGGGTTTCCCCGATATCCTCCTCCACAAACTTCGCAATCGGGGCGCTCGGGGAGCGGAAGAAGAACTTGGTATTCAGCAGGTCAAACAGCCCCGCCGCCGCTTTCGGGCCGTAGATTTCTTCCATCTGAGCAAAGTTCTGAAAACCCAGCACAAAACAGCCGCCAAACTTACGCGCTTCGGCAATAATGCGTGGCAGCGTGGGCAGTTTGTGCAGTGAGGGCAGCTCGTCATAGAAAAACCAGACGCGACGTTGACGATTTTCCCCCATCGCCAGCAGACTGGTGGCGGCAATACTGAGCCACATGGAAATCAACGGCTTGAGCGACTCATGATTCTGCTCATCAGAAGTGATGAACAACCAGCCATTCTTCGATTTATCGGCCTGGCCCTTCATCCATTCCCGGATGGTGAATTTCTCCCGTCCCGGACGATCGATACCCTGCAGGTATCGCATTGCCTTGACATAGTTGGTCAGCACACTTCGGATGGAGATAGCTGTTTTCTCAATCTTGCCGTCAACCAGTGTGGAGGCAGGGGTACCGGCAAGGAAGGTCCGCAGCTGGTCCAGTTTTATGGCCAGAAGAGTACGTAGAAATTTGTTATAGCTACGGTCTTTGTCCTGGCGCATGCGCTCTGCGCCTTCTGCAAAAATAGTACGCGCACTGCCCTGCCAGAACGGGTCTTCACCACTACTGGCGGGGATTAACGTTGTTGCAGCATTCTCCAGTTCGGAGATGTCCCGGCACTCCTCCCACATGTCCCAGTTAGGGCATCGGGCATCCTTTGCGTTAAGCACCTGGTCCCGCGATTCGTCATAGAAGTCTTCAACAAAAGTGCAGCCCTTATCATAAATAATCACCAGGTCTCCCCGGTCACGCAGCTGCTTCAGGATCTTACGCATTAACTGGGACTTCCCGGAGCCGACTGTCCCGTGCATGGCGAAGTTCTGGATTTCAGAATTCAGCTTCAGCGGCAGGTCATCGATACGGATATCAGATGCTTCTCCGCGTTTTTTCATCATCCTTGCGACTTCTTTTGGTGACTCACTGAGAGCGCGGCCCCCGATGATTTCATCCTCACTCTGCTGGCGACCGGTGCGCCCGAGATACCAGTACGCGGCAAATGTTGCCACAAAGGCGACCAGCAGCGCGGCGCAACCGGCAATAATCAGTTCCTGCTTCAGCAACTGACCGCAATATACGGTGTAATCATCGTTCAGAATCTGACGTGCACTGTACTGCAGCTTATGTTCGTAATAACGGATGGTATAGACAGGCTGACTCACCATTTTTTCCGTAAAAGGTGACATCACCCGGACAAACCAGTAAATAATACCGTTGGTCAGATTCTGTATGCTTATTCGCATCAGCAGGACGGCAATACCAAATAACACTGTCCCCATGATGACATAATAAGAAATCAGGTTATTTATTTGCAGGAACATTTTCAGGCGCATAAAAGCAACCTGACCACCCTGCGTTAAGTCGCGAGGATTCAGACTCATAATATTTTCCGGAGAATAATACTCAGTGAAGGTGCTTCAGAAAAAACATTACAAACAGAACGCGTTTATTCTGATTACTGCGGAGAATAAAATAACAGAGAAGCGTTTTAATACGGGTGACCGCTGGCCACCCGGAAAGTCTTACAGGATATTAGCAACTGATTTCGCCAGTTGATCTTCAAGAACAGGTTTAGCTTCTTCAAACTTGAGATTAACTTTATTAGCGGAAGAGACAATACGCGTCTGGTATTTATGCTGATTACCTGTCTGCGTACTGGTCTGAACCTTATATCCGGATGTTCCTTGTTTCAGTGCAGCTACATTATCGGTCTGGACAGTGGCATTCGTTTTTTCAGAAATCTGAATGTCCGTGACCATGGTGTAGTTAATATCTTCAACCATCGCATCAGCGGCCATTCCCACGAGACCGGCAGCAAGTCCCACACCTAATGTCGCCCCTGCAGAGTTGGAGTTATAGGCCGTAATACCTGCCCCTAACGCCGCCCCCATTGCAGCACCCTGATAGCCCTGGCTCAGGAATCCCTGAGCCGTACGCAGATCCATTTTATCGGCTTTGAGGACATTGGCCTGTATCCAGTAATATGCGCTTTCCGGCGCGGATGTCACAGTATACCCTTTATCCTGAAGCGCCTTCGTCACTTTCGCCTGCAGACCGGACATGTCTTTGTCGGAGGTATTCTTTATCTGAAGATATACGGTTTTCTGCGAGGACGGTTCAAGCCAGATGGTTTCACTCATCTGGGTTTTCACTTCAAGATTACGTTTCTTGATTGCTGTGCTCATCGCTCCACAACCAGAGAGGACTAACACAGAGGATAGTACGGCAGTCATTGCCATTAGCTTCATGTTTTTCTTCATATTATCTTCCATTTAAAACTGGGCATGGCTCCTCCCATACCTTTATAGATTAGCAATCGCTGTCTCCTGACAAGCATTTTCTAATATATCTAAAAAAGCTTATCGTTCAAGATAATGAAGTTTCCAACGTGATCGGATACAAATTATTTAGTACCCGGTGAAATAATCGTCTTAATTTTAGCAATGGTATCTATCGCCGACGGCGTCATATATCTGGACATGGAACCTTGAAGAATAATCACACAGAAAATAAATGAACCAAACCACGATAAACCTAATGCTGCAACGGCCGCCTCATGAAAGTACAGAAAGAACAGACCAATCAGCGTATTAAATAGCAAAAGAAATTTGCTATAAAATATAATTTTTTTAGACAGAATCTGCATTAACACTGATTTTTCCATTACCTCCTTACCTATCACTAGAGACATGCTAACAGGACTATACATACTGCCTACAAAAGCCAGCGTAAAAAACAGCATAGATCCAGATGAAAGTAACAACAACCCCATGAACTTATGAAAAAAATAGGAAATGCCACCCTCCTCAGAAAAATACAAATAACAGTCAAGAGTTACCATAATTAACTGTAATACATATACCAGCCATATTTTTCTAAACAAAACACCCAATATCCTTTTGTTCGATGGTATCTCATAATCATTTTCTTTTAGAGATTCAAGGATAAAAAAAACATCCTTCTCCACCTCGCTACGCTTCATGCTCTCCTCACTGATTATTTTTCTTCATCTCATCCATCACTTTATCAAGACTATATTTACCTTTATGTTCATCAGGTAATGTTGTTTGCCGTTCATCCTCCGCTGCCTTTGCTACATTGAAATTCTTATTACCCTGTTCATGCTCACTCTGCAAGCGGTTGTATTCTTCCTTCGGTGTATTGCCGGATGAGATCACAGTATTTTTTTCATCCTGGACCTGCAATTCAGCGTGACGACGTCTGTCGGCCACATCACCACTGACATCGCCCTGTTGTCTCACGCCGCTTTCGTTGGCCCTGTTTTCCATTTGCATTTGCTGCACCTGATATTCACTTTCCAGATCACCGCCACCAGAGGAGGAAGACACACTCCCCATCCCCTCTCCGGTACGAGCTTTGTTCTGCTCAAATTGCTGTAACAACTGCGGCTTCATGCGCTCTTCCACAAAGGCCTGTACCAGTCTTTCGCGTTCTGCCCGCACTTCCGGGCTGGCAGTGTCAGAAAGCAGCTGGTCAGCCTCTCCTGGACGCTGGCTGGTGACATACCCGACAAACTCCTGCGAGTAGTTCTGGTTAATGTTAGCGCTGTTGTTCTCTGCATAGCTGGCCAGCCGGGCATACTCATGGCTACGGGTAACAGCATCATTATATTGTGACGCCTGACTCTTCAGGCTGGAGAAGGTGGACGACAACTGGCTGGCCAGGGAAGCTGACGCATTGTCCGTGTGGCTGCCACTGTCAGTGACACGGCTGGAGGCCACCACATCCATCGCATCGCGAAAATCCTTAAGCTCCTGAGCACTGAACCCTTTACTGCTCCCGCCCTGCCGGGTCAGATCGGAACTGGTCCCGTGCGAGGATCCACTTCGGCCTGTATAATCCGTCTTGAGATGCCCTTCAGCAGAACCTTTAAGTCCTGTTGCCAGCCCGCCAATTTTACCGAGAATGTGACGGTCTGTATCAAATGAAACCTGGGCGCTTCCACCTGCACTAAAACTCATATCCTGGCTTTTTGTCGCGGCTTCCCTCACGGCTTCAGCCAGACTGACATTCTCATCGCGGGCATAGCGGTTACCAATCGACTGAATGGTATTCAGCGCTTTGGTCAGATTGCTGCTGCTCGAGATGTCACTGCCCGCCACGGTGGTGTCGCTGTTGCCCCGCTGCTGACTCCACTGGCTCATCTGCGACGCGGCCAGGCTGGATGTCTGCGACAGGCTGTTAGTGAGGCTTTGCGCTTCGCTCATGGCATCACGCTGTTGCTGCTGCCAGCTGCTCGTTGCGGTTTTACCCAGCGCAATATCGACCGGCAGTTTTGAAATCGCTTCTGTGGTGTTGTAAACCGACTGCCCGGAGGTCGTCAGCGTCTTCATTGCCCCGCTCTCCAGCTGACTGGTCATATGGCCTTCACGATGGCTGTAGTTGGTGTCCCACTTGTTACCCTGTACATTCCCGGTTGTCATATTGTTGTAGTGCCAGTTACCGTCAATGGTCTGAGACGACGATTGCGTGGAGGCAGACTGCAGGGTCTGTCCCAGATAGTTACCTGCCTGCGATACCACCTGTCCCAGACCTTTCACCATACCCCAGGCGATAAACGGGATGGACAGCGCCAGCCAGCCGGCGGTTGTGCCAATATCCGAGTAGGTATTCTGTACCTGGTCAAAATTAGCCAGCGTTACTGCTGTGCCACTGAGCTTACCCTGCAGATAGAAGTTCATGGCATGGTTCAGGATGGAGAACAGGATGGGCCACATCTGCAGATAGGCGATGGTATAGACATAGCCTTTAATAATGGTCCAGGACAGGGAACTCACCACCGCAAGCACAATCAGTACAGGGAAAAGCGCTATTGTCATGCCCAACAGTACGCTGTACATCACCGGTAGTGTGTTAGCCGCAATCGACGCACTGGTCGCCTGTGACAGTCGCATTTTTGCCATTGAGGTCTGCGTGGCTACATTCACCAGCCCTGCCGTATCCCCGCTCAGTGCGGAAAAACTCTCCAGTCCGCTGCGCAGACCGTTCATTATCACATTCTTTCGGATGATCTCCGTGGATGTCAGGGAAGTACGATGAAAATAGTTATAGCTGTCCCCCAGCATTTCAGTGAACAGCGCAGATTGCGCACCATTCGTCTGACCAAACACCTGATCAGTGAAACCATGTAACGTATTCAGGATCTGTTGCAGAAATGGGGACGTATTCGCCCCGGAAATATCACCGGAATCCGTGTTTATTCTGGTGGCAGCCTGTTCGCAGGTCAGAAAATTGCGATTTTTATCGTAGAGCCCACGCAGCGGACTCGGACGGCTGAAGATCAGTGAATAAGGGTCGGCCGCATTCATCAGCTCCCCGATGGTGTACTTGTTGTTCAGCATAATATCGCCCACCACGCAGTTATGGACGTAATCAGAGAACATACGCTGAATCTCCGGCTCAGAGAACCGGAAATCACTGCTCCCTGCAGCCAGCTGCGCACCGAAAAGCATCCCGGTTTTACTGTAGGTCAGCGCGTCAGGGCGGGCAAAAATGGTATCGTACGTCTGTGCCATACCGGCACCGATCCGGGTAATCATACTGGCGGGCGCAGCCAGGCCTGCAGGAACATTATCCACCTGATAAATCCGGGCAGGCTCAGACAGGTCAATAATCTGAACGCTTCGTTTATCGCCAATCAAAACGGCAATGACCAGAACATAAAATCCGGCCCACTTGACCAGATCCATAATATTACGGGTCCGGATATAGGTTGCAGCGCCGACTATAACTGACACGGCGGTGGCCATCGCAATCAGCGCATCGCCCGCACGGCTGTCGAGAAACGATGCCACGCCATTGAGCGTATCCTGAAACCACGCTCCGCCGGCAATCGTATAAATGGTATCAATGGCCATATTAATTCACCCTGCTGAACTGATAGTTACCGAGTACGCGATCGCTCATTTTTGAGGAGACCTGCTGGCGGATAAAACGGATTTGCTGTTGTGCAGAAATAAGCGCATTTTCCTTAATCTGAACCTCCATACGCAGTGAGTTGAGCGCCTGGCGCGCATCTGCCAGGCCATTTTTCAGTTCATTCATATTGGCCCCCGGATAGTCTTTGGTAGCCAGTGAACCATTGACCACCTTCATGACAGCTTCCAGATACTGCAGATAAATATCGACGGCGATGTAATCCGTCAGCTGAGCAAACAGGGACTGCGAAACACTCAGGGATGACTGATCCACTATCCAGGACAGGATGGGAATGGAGGTGCTGTTGATGAACTGCTTCTCTCTCTCCGTCAATGGTGTGTCCGTAATGGCTTTATTTTCTATGCTGGTCAACGTGTCCCGCACCATGCGGATCAGAGATTTTGACTCCGAAATGGTCACGTTATTCAGGGAGGGTGACAGACATTTGTTCTGGTTATCACAGACGTACACTTTGGCGCTGCCACCACTCATCATCGCACTCAACAGGCTGCGGTCTGATGCCAGAGAAGACAGGATTCGCATTTCCCCGTTACTGCCGAAAATCACCGAACCGCTGATGCTCATGGCAAACTGGCGTAACTCTGCATTGCTGCTGAGCGTACTGTTGCTGAGAGCATCCCACATCAGGTTGATATCCTTCAGAACCTGATCTTTTTCTGCGCCGGTAGCCTTGTTCGTGACGCTTTCGTATTTCCCGCCGGATGTGCAGCCCTGACGGGAGGAGACCCAGTCCGAGAACACGTTATTCTGACCGGCGACAGACTGGCAGACGTTCTGCTGACTTTCCCCCCACAGCGACGCCACGCTGTCGACCATCGCTTTTGCCGCCTGACAGCTGGACATATTGAAACGGTTAAGGTCAGCAGCCATCTTCTGCAGGAAGTCTTTTGCCGCTTTCAACTCAGGCACGGTAGTTTCCAGTGCAAGGTCGAAAAAGTACCCCGCCGCGTTAGCCATCGTCTGTTTCACAAACGCCATAATCTGGTCGGAGTTAATAAAGGAGAAAGACCCAAGATAGACATCAATTCCGCCACATCCGGCGTTGATGGACGGCAGGCTGATGGATATCAGCTGGATATTTTTGTTTCCTGTGCGGGCATAGAACGAACCGCCGGTTACATAGCGTGCCGCCTGTCCCTGCCAGGCTTTCGCTGAGGTGGCGTTGCTGGCATAGCTCATATTGTTGAAAAACGAATTCATGTCATCCTGCAGCCCGGCACTGGCGGACGTGCACAACGCAGTGCCAATGAGCAGCGAGAGAAATGACTGTCTCAGGAAAGTTTTCATTGCTCCCCCTTTCGTAAATAAAGAGGGAAACGTCCGAAAATAAATACCTTCAGGTACTGGACAACGCTAATCAGCGTTAACATCACAAAGAAGGTGACGGACACTGAAATAAACACCGGAGGAATAAGATACCCCCACATATTCAGGTCAGTGCGTACATCTTCAGGCAAAGACAGCCAGAACTCACTCTGAGCAGGGGAAGTGATCGCTTCAAAGACAGCTGACCACAGAAAGCGTGACACAAAGACGGCAAGCAAGGCCAGCCAGAACCCTCCCCATAACCTCCTCTGTAATATGTTAAAGATCTTACTATTACCTGCACTATATAACGTTCCATACAGGCGATATTTTTCATTCATCGGACTGATAATATCGATACTGTCCTTGTTGAGACATTCAACCTGATATCCCTGCCCGACTAAAAAAAACACGATATCCTCACGCCCTTCAAAGCATCCGGCCTCTGAAAGGATACGCAGAGTACGGTCCAGAGCATCTGCAGAAGCCGGGAATTTATTTTCAGCAGTCATCGCCATCTCCTTCATTGTGTTTTTTGTAAAGCCTGACGGTCCAGGGCCATACGCAGTACGTCATCAAGACGCTTACGGACCTCTCCGGCCTCTGCGGCGCCCTGCAGCATAGGCCAGGTTTCCATCGTGTTAACGTTGGTCAGAAAGGTGGTCGGTGTAGCCACCGGCACACCGCTCTGGAAAAACTCCACCATCACATCCGGGGTGGCCGGAAGCACATCGGGAAATTCAGCGTCTCCTTTTCCGTCAAGGCTTACCGGGAAGACACTGAGACCGGTCTGCTGCGACAGGGACTTCAGCACCGGCGCAAACTGGCGGCAGTACTGACAGGTCGACTGCATAAACAGCACCAGTTTCCAGTCCTGCAGATTTACCCGCCGCCCGTCACTCAGCGGATACCAGACGGGCGACGCCTTTTCGCTGAGTCCTGGTGGCGATGGTGTGTTGCTCTCAGGAAGACGCAGCCCGTCCAGTGCAGGTGCACTACGTCCGTTTTTTCCGGCTTCAAGTGCACGGATATCATCCAGTGTCCCGGCCAGCAGACAGCCGGACAGCATCGCCGCCATCAGGATGGCGGTTCGCAATACGAGAATAAGCATGGATTACCTCAGAACGGGTGTTATCAGTAGTCAGGTTTAAAATGGGTAAGAACGTTGACCATCTGGCGATCCAGGTCATCGTGGCTCATAAACCCCCATGCCAGGGGCTGCCACTGGTGCGTTTTCGGATCGACCAGGAAAGTCGCCGGGAAATGCGTGGCGCGCATATGTTCAGCCTGTCCGCTGTCCGGGCGACTCTGCGGGAGCTGATCGCTGATTTTACCGTCCACACTCACGGCCATGAGCGTGATACCCCGGTCTTCGCAGAACGCGCGGATGACACCGGCCATCAGGTTGTCGACGGCATTATTCCCCCGGTAGAAGAAGAACAGACCGTAGCGCTGCGCCACCTGACGGATGACCGCATTCTGAACCTTCCTTTCTTCGGTAAGACGCGCTTCCACCGAACCGTTGTAATGGCTGCGCTTCACGTTGTAGTCAAGCTCCGGATATTTCAGGCGCGCCAGCTTTGATGTCTGGGTAAAATCTGTCGCCCGGTCAGTCCAGAAATTCTGGAGTATCATAAAACGGCGGAAGTTCTCCGCAGACGGATACAGAATGGCCGTATCCAGCGCTTCACGGGTCGCCTGCTGCAGGACCTTTTTCTGCTCAGATGGCGTCATGCTGGCCAGACGCTCCTGGAGGCTCGGAGCCTGTGTGGCCTCCGGTTGAGTCTCTTCCGCATTCGGGTTGTACCACTGCCAGCCTTCTTCCCGGGCATAGTTGGGGGCCAGTACATCGTCGGGAGCCGCATGCAGTGATGCAGTGGCAAGAAGAACAAGTACACCGGCGACAGCTCTCATGGTGCGTTCTCCTTCATTTTTTCAGCGATAATGTCCTGTGCTTTCTTCAGCAATGCCTGGTCTTCCGGGATGTCGCTGCCGGCATTGAGATCATCATAGAAATCGCTGAAGTTCATCACACCAAAGTTCAGCTTCTGCAGTTCATCCACCGTGATGCCCCGACAGTCCGGAGATTTGCCACTGCCGAAACCAATGCCCAGCTGGCCACGGCGGCCCTGCTCCTGGACAATGCGTGCCAGTTTGGAATCAAATACGCAGTAACCGCGTTTCTTCTCCAGACATACCCCCAGCACTTTTTTGCTGCAGTATTCCCCGACATAGACCGTCAGTTTTTTCTCTTTTGCCTTACCCAGGGCTTTTTCATCACTGCTGCAGCTGGACAATCCGATATCCTGTCCCCAGCCAGAATCCTTACAGCAGTTATTGAAACCCGCCGCCATTTTTTTGCATGATTTTGCTGTGCCGGTGAATGCCCTGACGTTTTCGCCATTCAGTTCAGCGACGTCTTTACCGGCGGCTGCGACTGCGGCCAGCGCAGAGACGGCCTGCCCGAACATATTGCTGGTCCCCGTCTGTGCCTGGGCGCAACTGCCGTCTTTACAGAAGAACTCCCCGCCGCAAATCTGGCCGTTTCCCTCTTTTTTACGCTCACAGGAGTAGGTGACCTGCTGGCTGACACAGAAGCCATCGACCTGGTCGGCACACTCACTTCGGGTCACCGTGCAGGCAGGGTTCTTCATATACTCACCGCAGGTTCCCTCGGTTTCGGTCTGTGTCAGATATGTGTCCTGCCACTTCCAGCAGTCCTGGTGGATGCTGTAGGTTTTTCCGTCAACAACGACGGTCCGGGTGCCTCCTGGCTCTACACACTGAGATCCGGTCATTGCACCTTCAGACTTGCTGAACGGGCAGCTTTCTGTCCAGACAACCTCAGGTACCCATTTTCTGGAAGGAACCTGAATCGTCAGCGTAATGGTGAAACGGTACTTCATATTTGAGCTATACCAGATGGAAGACACTGTAGGTTTGTTGCGTCTATTCGTTATGGAAAACGGCAATGACTGCCCATCTGTTATATTCAGCCCGGAACTCAGCGTGACGCTCCCCTCAGAATCATCCATTGAAATTAAACCAAATGGCGTGGTCACTCTCATGAACCAGTGATCGTTGCCGTAAGCAAGTTTCTTATTCCAGGAGTAAACCGCGCTGGCAGCGATCACTTTCCCTCCAGTGCTGACCTTAAATTCACCAGAAAAAGAATTGTTCTTTTCAGTGAACCGAATCGAGGAAGATTCAATCACTATCTGTTTGATTTCTGTCGTATCCTCATAGTGGCCTGTGATTGTCGCGGTTCGCGTGCAGTATTGCTCTATCTTCGGATCACGCAAGCACTGATGCGTGGTGGTTTCGGTAAAACTGGCAGGCTGGTCCACGCAGCCGGCAAATCCTCCACCAGTAATGGTCTCGGCCTTGTCCTTCATGGCCAGCCCTTCAGAAATAAATGGTGCATCCAGCGACGGCTTGTTATCCGGCGGCGTATTGAGAATGGACTCCGTGATTATTTTACCCGCTTCAGATGTGTTCAGCGCTGCTGAACCCGGGGCGGTCATATCGACGCCAGAGGAGGTCACGCCACCGTAATACCCGCTTTCAGGAGGGGAGTTGGTATAACCCGGGATGACCTCCGCAGGATTAAACCCCTGAATGGCACTGGCCCCCTGTCCCTTATTCTGGCTACTCAGATTCATTCCCTGGTTAAACTGCTCATTTGCGACAAGCGGCTGTACCAGGCAGAAAGATGCCGCCAGCATCAGTAAAGGAAGGTATCGTTTCATTCCCCCCCCTCGCCAAGCAGGCTCCTGGCGGTGTCAGCACAGTCGCCCTCTTCTGCCACCCGCTTCAGGGCCTGATGCAGCGTAAGATCCCCCTGCAGACGATCGACTTTCTCACCCTGATTACCACAGGCTACAACCAGCACCGGCACGGCGGTAATGTTGTATTTACGAAACGTCGTCGGATCTATCTGTACCCCACCGGTATTGCTCTCTTTCACAAGACCGGCAACGGCATTAGCCGTCGCCCGCATATCGCCGTTAACCATTCCCCGGATAACCACCGGAATATTGAGTTGTGCCGCATCCTTTACACGCTGCTTCAACTCCTCCGCCGGCATCGAGAAGGACACAAACACCAGGGCCGCATTCACCGGGCGTTCCCCGGGCTGCATCGATTGCCGGAACTGCTGTGCCTGCGCGTCGAGAAACGACTGCTCCTGCGGTGCCACCGGACGGGTCTGTTTCAGGAATTCCGGGGTTTGCAGAGACTGAAATCGCTGACGGTCCAGTTGCAGCTGCTCATGGATAAACTGACGGTTCTCCGTATGATTATTCGCCATGCCGCCCCCGCTGACCAGAAGCAGGGCCAGCGATACCATTACTCGTTTCATCGCGTTTCCTCCTGTGACGGGCGGTGTGCCATACCGTAGGCGCGATCCGCAGAACGAATGTCCAGCATCTCCTCCCACATGCGTCGTTCCCGGACTGACATCTGCCGTCTCAGTACCGGAAGCAGACCGCTTATCCATCTGTCCACAAACGCCAGACGCTCCAGTGTCAGCCATACCTGTTCACTACCTGACGATGACAGCGCTATCGCCGCTTCCCGGCACTCCAGAATACATTTGAACGGCCCGCCATTTTTCTGTAGCGCGCTGTTCAGCTCTGCCTGCTGACGCTCCAGCAGGTCAGCACGGGAGGCGGCCTGTTCGTAGCGGGCGAGCAGAAAGTCATACTTTTTTTTACTCACGAGCATACTGTGCTCCTTACAGAAAGACGCAGTTGCGCTTACGCCAGAAGAGATACCCAAAGTTACGCCGGTCATTGGGCATGTTCTTGCCCGCTTCCCAGCGGGTTACGCTACGCCCCAGCGGATGACACTGTCCGGCATCGGGATACTTGTTGACCATGTGATATCGCCAGCGGCTTTTGGGGATGATCGGGGATGGATATTCAAAGCAGACAGCCCTGTTTTCACCGATGCTGTTCATGATCATGCCCTGGCGGTGAAGCTTGAACGCCATGCGCTCACTGAGTAACAGTGACGTCTGTAACGGACTGAATTCGTTAGAAACATAGCCGTTAAACGGGTACATACTGCCCTGACTGCCGGCACACCAGAAAAGGGCGTCGATGGGTTTACTCACCAGACTGGCCACGGCATCAGCGGCACAGGCTCCCTGGGCGATGATGTTGCCAAAGAGAATCGCTTCCGGCTGGATAATCATGCTGAGAGAGCTGCTGTCCCACATGGGATCAAGTTCCGACAGATAACCAATATCCAGGTCGCCACCCTGCAGGCAGCCCATCGACGTGATAATGTTCAGCCAGTAGGTGAGCGGGTATTTGTACCAGTGAACATGGTAGAAGGCCCCCGGTTTGGCGCGGCTTTCCTGACCACCACTGCCGCTGCCCACATTACCAATATTGATATTAAAGCCCCCCAGATTCACCATGCAGTAAGGGGAGCGTGTCACATCCGTCAGCGCCATCGGCTCCCAGTAACCAATGGCCAGCCCCACCCGGTATAAAATGCCCATCGGGCAAAACTGGATCGGCATGGAAGGATTCGGCGTATCCGGCTGACGTCCTTTGGCGACCGGAACATTGCCAATGGTTACCGGAAAAATACACTCCCAGCAGATATCGGTGATAGGATTAACAAAATTACCTTCACATTCAGCCGAAGCGGCTCTGGCCGTACCGGTCAGGCATAACAACATCAGCGCCAGTCCTGTTACATAACGGTTCATGGCTTCACCTCCGGCACATCCAGTGCAAACGAATCCACCCGCAGACGGCGACGATCTTCCGCCAGCGTCACACGGGCCGGGATGGTTTTGAGTTCAAACTTCCGGCTGAGCGAGCCATCCTGATCGAAGTAAATGCGTGTATTCAGGGCATTGGTCGCTTCTCGAACATCCCCATTGACCAGTATGACGCGGTACGTCAGCGTGCCGGGATTCTGCTTCTTCATCCACGCCAGCTGCTGCGGATTATCCGCATCAATAAAATACAGCGTGTCGGTAAAGGGCACCGTATCAAGCGGATTAATCACCTGTCCCTTACGGGCAAACACCCGTCCCTGATGGTCTTTCAGATCTTCACTGACCGTCAGCGATGGATCGATATAGTGCGTGGTGTTTTCCTGCGCCAACGTCAGCCCTTCCACCGGCTTAGGACGCAGGGTGTTTTCTATGACACGCTGTTTGAATGCTTCCTGCTCCCGGGCCATCTCACCACTGGCCTCCATTGCTTTCAGCCGGGTCTGAATGGTGGTCAGCATGTCCTGCTCGGCAATGGGGTACATCTCCCCCCATGTGCCCAGGTTTTTTGCCTGTACCATGCCGGACAGGGCAAGCAGTATGAGCAGACGTCGGTACATTACTGCCCCCCTCCGGCGGCCATTTTTTGTGCCACTGCAGACTGAATTTCACCGGTAATGTCTGCCGCACCGCTGACCACCGCCGGCGTCACCAGGATAAGGACGTTGTGATCGCGCTGGTATTCCTGAAGTTCTGTGCTAAGTGTCTGCATAAAGCGTTCTGTCAGGACGCTCATCTGCGCCTCATTCAGGGACTGTGCCCCCGCCTGGTCGGTGAACTGATCGACCGTGCCCTTCATATCAAAAGACACAACCGTCGGTGTACGCCAGCTAATCAGCAGAGACGTGACCGCCGCGTTAACGCACAGAACAGTGGCAGCGACCAGCAGCAGATTACGCAGACAACGGCGACGGCGTTGCTCCCGCCGGCTCCCTTTAACATTAATATTCCCCCCTTTTCTGACTGACTCAGCAGAAACAGAGGATTCAGACAGTGCTGAGTTAAGGTTTTGCTCTGTGGTCATGCTGCCTCCGCAAGCGCTTCCAGTTCGCGCATCTCATCAGGGAAGTTGCGTTGTGCCAGCAGGTAGACGGCGTCATGGATATCCATGTTCTGTTCCCGGCACTGGCGGATAAATTCGAAGTCATCGCCCTTTGAACTGAACATCGCGCGACTGAGCGGATCGACAAAGAGACGATGGAAACTGCAGGTATCGTTGATGCGCAGCATAAAGGAGGAGAACCACTGGTCTTTGGCATCCCCGAATTTGGAGATAACGCTGCGCTCCAGCTCACTGAACTGGTTGGGGCGGTTCTGGTTGTACTGTTTGAATTCCGACGCATCCTGCTTGAGAACCACCTTGAAGGCAGAGTTACCCCAGGCTGCTTTTGCTGCGCCGGAGGCATCATCGGCATCAAAGTCCTTGATGTTCTGACTTATGGTGATGAACGCGCCACGGTGACGACGCACGGTACGGTAGCCGGTCTCAATGAACTGACCGACTTTCTCATTTTTGAAGTTGAGCAGCTTCCAGCCTTCGTCGATGGTGCAGCACTTCTTCAGGCTGCGCGGCGTGCGGTACATCTTGTCCTCGATGTAGATGATGAGGGAGAACATCACCGCAACCAGCAGATCAGGCTTGTCCTGCAGGCCGCCCAGCTCCAGGACGATAAAGCGGGCATCGTCAGTCAGTGACGGCTCGTCGCTGTTGAAATATTCGCCGTAAATCCCCCAGGAACAATATTTCCCGAGTAGCTCGATAATTTCATCCAGTCGGTTGGTGATGCCCGGCGAATTCTGGTATTTATCATGCTCACGGATAGCCGTCAGCTTATGGACGACATGGTCAATACGGGCGGTTTCCTTGTGTTCTTCCCAGGCCTCCTGAACCCCGCGCAACAGCAGGCTGTGGTGGACTTCATCCAGCGTACCGTTGGGACTTGCCAGTACCGCCAGCTGGTCACGGATACGTTCCCCGGATTCATTGATGTTAGAGATGTTGGCAAACGGGTTGAACTTGAGTGACTTACCGTCAAGATATGTCCCGCCGACGTTTTCACAGAACGACTTGTAGCCGTCCCCCATGTCAAACACCCAGGCGATACCACCGGAGTCCAGCACGCTGCGCAGAATAGGCTGAACCAGACCGGTTTTACCGGCTCCGGAAGTGCCGGTCACCGCCATGTTGTAGTTGGTGTTGCCCATCCCGTCCCCGTAGATATCAAGGAACGCCAGCTGATTACGGTAGGACGGCGTCAGCAGCCCCCCCTGACACAGACGGTTGTCGGCCACTACCGGCAGCAGATTCACAGCCTGAATACTCTCAGCCCGGCAGGTGGCTCCGCCCATTTTGATGTCTTCCCACAGCCCTTCCGCATGAATGAAAGGGATCATCGCTATCCAGTTACGGAACTGCATATAGGTCGGGGAAAACAGCTCTATGCCATTCTTCTTGAACGTATTAATGACCTGCTGCTCGCAGACCAGCGCGTCCTCATCCGTGTCCGGACAGAACGTGGTGATGTTGTAGTAATAGCGGACAATACAGGTCTGGTTGCTGTTGAGACGCTCACGAATGTCCTTCCACTCCTGGGCCTGTTTGGCCACACCGGGAAACAGTGTGGCATAGGGGGATTTCGCTTTTTTGTCCCGATCGAGATACTTGCGCGTGGCCTCCCCCTGCGTTGCCACCTGGTCCTCGGCCTCCATTACCATGGTGATGACGAACGGGCTGGCAATGGTCAGATCAGGGCTGAGCAGGTTAGAGATGTTATCGCCGCCCATCCACAGCATGAACATGTCCGGGTTATTCTCCAGCATAAAGTTCATAGCCCGTGTTGTGGTCACACTGCCCTGCCTGTCAGCCAGGCTGATACGCACATCGTCAGGACGGACATCGATGCCGATACGCTGATCAATACAGCGCTGATGCAGTTCATCAAATTTGCCGACACGTACGTCGTCCGGATACAACTGATCATGGCGGGCATTCAGCATCCCGTGAACCAGCGTGGCCAGTTCCTGAGCATCTGCCGTCTGTGTGAAAATTTTTGCTGCATCCAGTGAAGAACGAAGAACTTTCAGTGTGTGGGCAACCTCCGTCATTACTGCCGCTGTGCGTTTCCTGGCTTTCACACAGTAGGAGATATACAGACGGTAGTCCCTTAAGGTCAGCGGCAAGCCCGTCGGACTGTTGAACTGCTGCTGCGCTGCACGCCGGTAATACGCCCGTGTGATACGGTTAAATTTATCCGCACGCTTCCCCTGCCAGCGGAACTCAGACAGGCCGCGATCAAGCTGACCGCCAATCAGTTTGCTGGATACCAGGTGGAAGGAAATCGGCGTCTTACGCGGCAGCTTGCTTTTGATAAGGTCTTCCAGCACATACACAATCTGTTCGTTAGCACCGATAAGGGGTTCCGCCCGCAGCAGAAAACCAACCGTACTGCGGTTCACAAACAGCCCGGAGTCACGGTCATAGTCGCGATACGGCAGGACGCTGGTCAGCTGCGGAAAATCCAGGCTGGCCAGATTGCGCGTCATCTCAGATGCACCATCCGGCATCCGGAAAGCATTCGTGAGGTTCTCCAGCACGCTCAGAAATTTTTTCACCTGACTCTCCTTAGTTTATGCGGGACGGAAGAAGCCATTCGGCAGAGGTAACCACAAAGGAGACCCGACCGGGCTGATGGAAAGCGTTATCGCTGTCCACCCAGGGGGCAATCCAGACGGTGGCTATGCGATCCTGGCTGCGCAGAGGATGTACAGAGCCGGGATTATCACAACGCACGTTCTGGCATGAGGGCGCCAGATTGCCCACGGATACAGCCGGACGCGAAACTGGTGTTACCGGCGTTTCGGTAACCGGACGGTGCACCAGTGTTGACGTTGTGGCGGTCGTGTTTGTACCCGCAGCTGTGCTGCCTGATACTGTCGGCCTGTCGCTGGTTACCTGCACACCGGAAGAAATGCTGGCAGCGGAGCGGGATGCTGACGGAATCACCGCAGCAGAAGTGGCCGGGAGATTAACCAGGGAAGGCAGTCCGCCCGCAGCCGACTTTCCCGTATTTTTTGCCGCCTTGTCCCGTGCCAGTTGATTGGCTTTCGTCATGGTCATACAGGTATCAGACGTTGTGGCATCGCAGTCAAAGTTGCTTTTAACGCCGGCACAGCCGGTCAACAGCAGGACACTGCCTGCCAGCAGAAAGGTGTATTTGTTCATTGAAGTATTCCTTGTCATTCAGGCGTCAAAAGGTGTGGGAGATGACGGTCTTACTGCTGCCGGTTTTCACCGGCACCATCACATTGCCTTTCCTTTTTTCATCCTTCACCTCAGGTAGTGTTTTTGCCGGATTTCCAGTACCCGCTGGCATTCCGTGCAGGTTCGTACACCAGGTATCGTTTGCTGGCGTTTGAGAGGAATGTCGTTGCCACAGCATTCACACTCGCTGAGGCTTTCCCCATCCCTTATGAGCAACTGCCGGGCGGCCTGAATATGCAGCCGGTTCAGCAGGTCTTCCTGCTTCTGTAAATGATCCAGTACGTCAGTCATCGGTTCTCCTTGTTTACTCTGTCCGGACACGCTACCGCCCATCCCTTTCACGTCTTTCAGGGCACTGACTGATCCGGATTGTGTGATTCTGGCCGGTATTCCGGCTCCCGCTTAGTGCGTGACAACCTGGCCTGTAGCCGGGTCGACGGTATCCCCCAGCCTGAAGTCATGCAGGTGTTTAAGCATGTCCGTCGTGTTGCCGGGCATGGCAGCAGGCGCAGATGAGACTGATGGTTGATTTTGTTTCTTGCGTGCAGCCGCTTTCGCGCGCGCTTCTTCCAGCGTTTCAAGCTGGAAGCCATCCTGGAAAACCAGGGTGACTTCATTGCCCGCACCTATCGGAATCACCGGGTGGTACTGTTCAGCACGTTTGATGTAGTAATCAGAGAGTGTTTTGGCCGCAGAACTGACTCCGCCACCGACCCCTGCCTGACCGATTTCACCGGCACTCATACTGGCAGTAGCTCCAACGCCCACTGTTGTGGAAGAGGCTTTCTCAATGCCCTTCCCAATACCATCAAGAAAGCCTGATCCCCCCGCATACAGCAGGATTTGACCATTACGCATGACCACTTCGCCCTTGATGCCGTTTTTGCCCATAAAGGACACATGACCGGCAATCTTCTGGTCGATATTGTCATCACCCAGCTTGCAGCTGATGGAGCGGGTCCTGACGATGGCCCGTTCACTGGAAACATCCCCCCAGGCTTCGAGAGTCACAAAACACCCGGTTAGATCGAATTCCTGATCGTTAGGCATCTGAACTTTGCCGGTCAGGCGAAGCTGCATCGGGACGGTATTCTTATCGCCGGTGACAGAGGCATTGGCATCAGCGCCTTCCACCACAATGGCTTCGGCAAAACTACCGGAGGAAATCCACGGGAAACGGGGCTTTTCCGGAGCGATGTCCGGCAGAGTGAATTCCTGGCTGTCCATCATTCCCGGACGCTGAACCGGGGTCATCACCGGGGCGGCAGGAGCCTGTCCGCCACCGGCGGGCCAGAAAGTGGTCGGGTGAGGAATATCACCGGCCTGTGCTGCAGGTTTTCCCTGTGAGGCGAGTGCCCCTGGCAGCGGTTCAGCCCTGAGAGAGTCAAAATTCTTCCCGGCTTCGATTTGTGTCTGCAGGAGTTTATTTTCATCTTCCAGCTCACGGATACGCTCCTGAGAGCCTTTCAGATCACGCCCGATAATTCCCATTTCTGTACGTAGCTTTTTAATTTCAGCCTGCGTTTCCTTGTTCAGACGCTGGGCTTCCGCAATGGCGGAACGCTGGACTTTATTGTCAAAGGACTGATTGACCACCCCGGTCATATCCGGCGCAGGTTCGCCTTTTGGGGCTTTTGCCGGCGGGGCTTTCTTCAGGTTCATCTCGGATACCATCCAGGTTCCTGCCCCACCCGCACCAATACCCAGCACAAGCGCGATAAACAGAGCGAGCTGACGACGACGAACGATTTTGTTAACGTTGGCCATCTGTTCCCTCCCCGTTTTCACGGATAACGGTGACAGTCAGCCGTCCCCCGCCCATCAGGGTCTGTGCATTGCTGTCAAACATGACGGCACGAACACCGGGCTTCCAGAAGTCCTGCTCACGCAGAGCCAATCCCCACGTATTGGCATTGCGCAGTTCATAACGATCGACCCGTAACTGGTCGCCCGCCCATGCTTTCTTCGGCGTAGCGGAAAAACCACCTGGTACGTTGATACCGTCTGCAAGCGGTTTCACCTCGCCATAGCCATCAGGCATTTTGTCGGTCAGCACAGACCGGGTGAGTGCGATGAGCAGTTTTTCGTAAGCCTGGGCGGTTTCCCACTGGCGGGTTTCGGGCCGCGACGGTGGTTCTGCGCTCATCAGTCGGTAGACTCGCCCTTCACCTTTGACGGGCGTGGCCACGACCGAGAAGGTTTGTCCCAGGGCAGTTTCCACATACAACGTGAAGGCCCGGGTCGCCACGGAGGTGAACAGCACCCCGCCGGCAGATGTCAGTCGTTTATCTGCCAGCATGCCGTTCTGGGCTGTGATGGCCGTGACTTTATCTCCCGGAATGAAAATCATATTGGGATCGGTATTACTGATACTGAGCCGGAACTGCCCCCCCTGCGGAAAGCTGAGTGTTGCAGGAGACTGTGCATATACAGTCCCGGGCGAAGAGACCATCATGGCGGTGCCCAAAAGCAGCGCCGGAAAGTTATTTTTCATTGGTTACCTCATAGAAACGGCCAATGCGGGTAAAGCCACCGGCGTACTTAAGGCGGAGACGATAGTTTTTTAATTCCGTGGTGGGTTTTGAGTTGCCGATCCACATTTTCAGCACGCCCCTGACATCCACGCGTCCGTCAACGGGATAGACTTTGATTTCCGTGGTGTAGAATGTGGAATTCACATCACTGGCCTTTATCTGTGCAGCCTCTTCCTGCAGAACTTTTTTAAATTCCTCTCTGACTTCTGGTTCGACAAAAGACATCAGAAAAGCGTGGTTTGAATCTACCGTTTCGGGGGAGACGTTAAGACGCAGGGCCAGGAAGGACAGCGTCATCATCCGGAAAAACTCGGTATCCGCTTTTGTTTCAGATACCGCGAAAGGCGCGTTATAGGTCATCGGGGTAACGACCGTACGCTGTTCATGAATGAGTGTTCTGTTAGTCACCGCCAGCCAGGTAACAGCAAACCCCAGAATAAATACCAGAGCCGTGAGAGACAGAATAATAATGGCAATAATTTTGGTGGATGAGTTACGAGCGCTTATTTCCATAAGATGGCCCTGTAATATTTTATTTTATCCATTTCCTGTAACTGGAGTCGGGAATAACGCGGTAGACAACCCGGAATAATTCAACAGGCAGATGCCAGTAGCACCAGTTATATAACCAGCGGGAACTCTTTCCGCGTTTTGCCGCCCGGATTAGCTGCCAGACCACTGTCGCAATAATCAGACCAAATACATATTTCTTGGCGAAAAATCCCCACAGCACTAACACAGCTGCGGGGATGGCTTCATCAAGTGGCAGTCCGATAATGCGGTTCTGCTCTGACAGAGTTTTCGGGAAACGGAATTTTTCTAAATCGTTTCCCGACATATCAGCTGACGAATGTCAGGCCAACGGTGGTGAAGACAATAACCACGACGAGTCCCAGCAGAATCAGCAGGTTCTTGGTTCGGATATACGTCGCAACACCGATAACGATTTCAGCGATATAAATACACATGATGACAAATGAGTCGGCACCAAAGGTCGCTTTTACATCGTCCTTGCCCCCCGCCAGCAGGTCAGTGGCATGGGCCATCTGCCCCATACCCAGTAACAGCAGCGGAGAGAACGCAGCCAGACGGGACAGTGCTTTTTGGTTACACACTCCACGCCATGCCATCTGGCAATAATGCCATGCACGGTTTTTTACAGACGCGGGGCGGCCGCCTTTAAATAAGGATAAATTCATAAAAACTCCATTTATGTTATTTACAAAAAACCCAGAGCGGTATTGACAGGTTAAGTCAATCCGGCACAGAACCATCAAAAGCTATAAATGGTCCTGTAACAGATGTCTTAACCGACGTGATAATTTTTATTATCTTCTTCCTCGAAATAAGAACTGATAATTTGTTCAGCCATCTTTCCAATCTTCATCTTCGAAAAAATCGCGCTTTTCTTTAACTGTTCATAAGTTGTCATATCCAAAAATACATGCACCTGCTTTCTGACAGGCCGAACAACATTCACATCGTCACTCCTCATATGTCCTCCGAAGATGATTCAGGGCTGGGAAAATCGTGACAAAAAAATAAAAAGGCATCAACTTGTATAATTCAACCTGAAAAAAATCGATATAAATACATGATTTTTAATCGAAAAACAGACTTTTACTGGAAAAACCCTACAACCCTAAATTGATCAATATCAAAGAAAAAGTGTGATGTAAATCACATCACACTTTTGAGAGATATCACTTAAGGATGCTCTTCATAACTAAAACGAAGGTGGTTATAGAGATCGAGTCTCACCGTGTAGACAGTTTTAAGCATATCTGTAGTAGGTACAGCATACACTTCACATAATTCACGTAAGTTTTTGGATATGGCTTGAACACTTACACCTTTGTAGTAAGCAATGTCTTTTGTACTCATCCCGTAAACAAAAAATGTCAAAATTTCTATTTTTTGATCACTTATTTCAGGAAAGATCTTGCTTAATTTAGACATAAAGATAGGATTGATAATAACCATCGTAACCTCTGGTTTAAAATGAACAGGTTATTGGTGGCCAGCGATAGCAGGGGGGGCCAACCCCTGTTATCGCGACAGTAGCAAATCAATTTTATAAATGCATTCAACTCCCTGGGAACAATTGATTTACCTTAAGTTGAATATACAACATCACTGATCCCCTCTCAATAAATACCCCCTTTACACATTAATTTATGATTGAGCTCACAAAAAATAGATGTATAAATTAACACAAAACATGCCCCCTTTATCACATGAGTAAAACAGAAAGGGTATAATTTAAGGCAAGATTATTTATGAAGGGGATGAAAAAGAGTTACTAAAGAAAACCAAAAGATGCAGCATCCAATCATAGTGTCTAATATAAAAACCCTAGCACTTCGACAGGAAACACTTAACACACTCCTTTCTGTAAGAGCAAAGCAGATCTCAGTGTTTATCTGATAAAAAATATGATACCACTGCCCCTTAAAACCAACTTCATTAAGAGAACAGAAAAGCAACTCGCCATTTTATCAACAATCAGTTCGGGTTAAATAAAAATGTTCTCCCTAGAGGGCCTCCCACAAACAGATAAAAAAACAGGAGGCATGAGTGACATTTCGTAGACTTAATCCATTTCTTCTTCTGGAAAGAAAACCCTTACCTGGTCTTCTGCGAATTTAGTTATAGATCTTTTCATTACTTCATTATCAAAATTACCATTGCTTATAACTTCATGACTTAATGCATTCATCTTCATTATTTCTGAACACATTGCCCTGACTCTGGCTATGTTATCCAGCATAATCTTGTTGTACTCCATCTGATTAAAACCACTCTCCTTCTTTTCTCTCTGAATCCTGTATACTCTGAGACCGAGTTCTATAAGCATTGAAGTAACAGACGATACCGTAGCATCGTTTTCCGTCGCCCCCTCTTGCCTCCTTTCTGTTACCAGAGATTCAATTTCTTCACGGACCTGATTACTGACAAAAGTTTGTATGCGTGGCATCGCTAATCCTTTTCAAACCAACAACCATCTTCAATATAAAATATTGTCTGAATAAATTTATCCATAGTATAAGGCGAGTATACCATTAAAATAAGCAGAGTATAGATGCGAGTATGGAAGGCTGCGGAGCAAGAGTATACTCGCGAGTACACTCTACATAACAGATTGAATTTATTAAAATACTCTAATTAGAGTATACCCAACACTCTAATTAGAGTGTCATAAGAGTATAGTTATACTCTACATCACACCCTTTCTTCCAAAATACCACATAAAAATAACAGTAACCATATGTTTTTAAAGACATATCATGCAAGATTAAATCTTGCGACGGGTGTGGGACTTTGATGTTAAGGAGCAGGCATATGAAAATTAGCTTGCCGGGCAGGATTCAGTATTAACGGGCATTGCCGTTTTTATTAAAAAATGGCACTCTGGCACAGGGAAAGATAATAATGGAATTTTGCAGATGAAGAGCGTTCTGCTTGTTGGATTACTCATGCTTAGCTCTCCGGTTATTGCTCAGGACTGTTTTGAACTGGCTGGAAGAGATTACAAAATAGACCCTGATTTACTGAGAGCAATATCATGGAAAGAATCCCGTTACCGGGTTAATGCCATTGGTATTAATCCGGTAACGGGATATGGCAGCGGACTGATGCAGGTAGATTCCCAGCATTTTAACGAACTGGCCCGCTATGGAATTAAGCCGGAACATCTGACAACAGATCCCTGCATGAACATTTATACCGGTGCTTATTATCTGGCAATAGCCTTTAAAAAATGGGGCGTCTCCTGGGAGGCCGTTGGTGCATACAATGCCGGATTCAGGAAGAGCGAACGCCAGAACCAGAGACGTCTTGCCTACGCATCAGATGTTTACCGGATTTATACCGGGATAAAAAGCAGTAAAGGTATCCGGATTCCGGTCACGAAGAAATCGCTTCCGGAAATTAACAGCGTGCAGAACAATTAATCTTACAGACATTGTCAGATACCGGTTATGCCGCAAAAGCGGCATGGAAGGCCACACACAAAAATATCATATGAGTGACAATGCTGACTGGCCGAAGCCCCGCGAAGCGGGAACCCATCTTATATATACCCGGTAACTGCGCAGCCTCCTGCCAGACCATTTTTCGTGGGCAAAATATTTACAGACAAACGGAAGGCCGGTTGATGGAATTGAGGTATATCAGACGACACAGCGATGCCGAAGAATGATAATATAAGTAAAGCCCCGAAAAATTTTCGGGGCTTTACTTATATTATCACGACATCCACTTTCTGAACTGTTCGGCAATCATCCATAAAGCCTTGTTGATTCGGATATCACCATCAATACCTGTAATGGCTCTTGTCCTGGTATTTTTCCCGGAGGCGCTTCGCCCCGATAATCCACCTTTTATCATATTCTCCTGAACCCGCTGCCAGGTTGTCCAGAGATCGTTCTGTTTATCTTCCCGACGACGGGGAGTAATTATTTGTTCAGGCGTCACTGGCGTTTTATTTTCATCTTCATACCTGACCATCAGTGCAGCTCTGCCAAATAAATGTTGCTCGTCACTGTTAAGATGAATTTCTTTCATCGCCTCCATATTATCAGTGACCTTATCAAAGACACCGAGCACTTCATACGCTCCCTCGATAACCTGCCCGACAATATCACCTTTATGTGGAACACGGATTTCGCCAAAATTATTTCCGCACACCAGGCCATTTGTGCAGACAAAACGAAAAATTCCGGGGATCATCTGATAACTGGATGAACCATCATGTGAATTAAGCAGGATAATTTCAGGAACTTCCTGCCCGTTAATATGCCCTTCCCTGCGAAGACGTAACATATGTTTACTGTATTCGCGGCGTCCCAAATCACGAACCCGACTCTGACAGGCAAAGAATGGCTGGAAACCTTCATCACGTAACTTATTGATGATATTGATTGTTGGAATATACGTATAACGTTCACTCCGGGACTCATGTTTATCACCGGAAAATACCGAAGGTACGAACTGCATTAATTCATCATCCGTTAAAGGACATTCACGGCGGATGGAATTATACCGACCAAAACGGGAAGCTAATCGCATAACAGCTACTCCTTTATGAAAGAATAAATTTAATAAAAAATTTTTCCGCTTAATATCATCCCTCCCGATCTCCATTAACAAGATTGCAACAATCAGGAGGAATATTCATCACATCCGGTCAGCAGATCGCCCGGATATCGAGGCCGGCACGCTTAATCTGACGCAGGAACTGTTTGAAGTGATCGGCTTCCGCAATGTTGATATGGCGGAACTGCGTATCCACACCCCGGCTGAGCGCGTAGCTATAGCTGAAGGCCATCTTTTCCGGGTGGCTTTTGCGATATTTTTTCAGCTCAGTCAGGCTGCTGAATTCCAGGACGTCCCACTCTTCCCCGGTGTTTTTTTCCCTCCCGGCAACAAGAATCGTGTACGACGCGGTGTTAACATGGATATTTCGGGTACTCATCCAGCTTTCTCCTCTCTCTGGTTTTCAGCCCCCATCATCTGTTGAGTTTCGGGAGCCGCGGTTTTGACGTTTTGCGGGGACCTGCTCTTTGTTCCCTCCGGTATTCACCATCACCTGTTTGAGAACCTTCGCCGCATGGGGCATCACTGCCACGGCCTGACGCACCTGTCCTGGGCAGAACGCAAAATTTTT
>ERZ780060.65-NODE-65-length-38028-cov-4.777579_pt1 | contig 38028 bp, 30 predicted proteins | sample MGYA00511176_ERZ780060 | MGnify/ENA primary metagenome ERZ780060 (study PRJEB29588, sample SAMEA2148374) | human gut metagenome | biome: human gut; feature: human-associated habitat; material: faeces | place: Denmark | collected 2008/2010 ... | reverse complement strand
TGGTCGAGGCGCGCTCGCCGCGGCGGATTCTCAAGCTGGGATTCGCCGTCGTGCGCACCGGAGGGCGGGCCATCGCCTCGGTACGCGGCATCGCGGGGGGCACGCCGCTCGAGATTGAGGTGGCCGACGGACGGCTCCGCGCCACGGCCGACGAAGAGCAGCCCTCCGGCGAGGAAGGCTCCCCGGAGGAGGCTCCCCGCGCCTGAACCCATACCACAACGCACAAAACCATCCACGCACCATGGCCAAGAAAGAGATAAGCTACAGCGAGGCGATGGCCGAAATCGACAAGATTCTCGCCCGCCTGCGCAACGAAGAGATGGACGTCGACAGCCTCGCTGCCGAGGTCAAGCGGGCCACCGAGCTGATTGCCCGCTGCAAGGAGCGGCTCGGCAAGGCCGAAACCGAAGTCCGCAAGATTCTGGAATAACCCGCCGCACGCGCCTTCCGGCCGATGCCCGGCAACGCTGACCGCCGACACGCTGCGGGACACACCCGCCGGGGAAGGACAAACGTCCGTCGCCCGGCAAGAGCGGCACCGCACGACCGGAACGCCCAACCGTCCGGCCTGCCGGAAACGGGAGCGGAGCCGGAACAGGACCGGAACCGGAACCGAAACCGAAACCGAAGACAGAGCCGGAGCCGGAGCCGGAGCCGGAAACAACAACGAGCGACAACAAAAACACGCCACGCCTATGCGCCGAATCATCAAATGGGCCCTCAACCACCTGCCGCGCACACTGCTGCAGCGGCTTGCCGGCTGGATGGTGCCCCTTGCGGGGCTCTTCTACCGCGGCCGCCGGGTCGAGTGCCCCGTATGCGGCTCCCACTACCGCAAGTTCCTCCCCTACGGCTACGTCACCTCGCGCCCCAATGCGCTCTGCCCCCACTGCCTCTCGCTCGAACGCCACCGCCTGCTCTGGCTCTGGCTCGTGCGCGAGACGAGGCTGCTCGACGACTGCCCGCGGCTGCTGCACATCGCCCCCGAGGTCTGCCTGATGCGCCACCTCGGCCGCCTCTACGCGCAGCACCCCGAGCGCTACGTGACGGCCGACCTCGAGAGCCCGCTGGCGAAGCTCCACTTCGACGTGCAGCAGATTCCGCTCGAGGATGGCTTCGCCGAGGTGCTGCTCTGCAACCACATTCTCGAACATGTGGCCGACGACCGCCTCGCGATGCGCGAACTCTTCCGCGTGCTGCGTCCCGGCGGCTGGGGCGTCATCCTCTCACCCGTCGACCGCACGCGTGCCGCCACCTTCGAGGACGACTCCATCACCGACCCCGACGAGCGCACCCGCATCTTCGGGCAATACGACCACCGGCGCATCTACGGCCGCGACTATGCCGACCGGCTGCGCGAGGCGGGCTTCGAGGTGCTCGAACTCGACTACGCCGCCGCCTGCACCGCAGAGGAGCGCCGCCGCTACGCCCTCTGCAAGGACTGGCTCTACATCGTCCGCCGTCCGGCCGAGAGCGACCTTATCCGCAAGGCGCCCGCATCCGTGAACAGGGCCTCCGCCGCCGAAGAGGAGACCGCCGCCGAACCCGCCGCCGCGCCGGCCACGCCGGCCGCGCCTGCCGGAAAGACAACTGCCGCCGCTGAACCCACCGCCGAAGAGGCAGCCGCGGCCCGGCCGGCCAACGCCCCGACCCCTGAATCCACTGCCGAACCGGCCTCCCGACCGGCTCGGGCATGACACATACGCCCCGATTCCGCCCCCTTGTCCGACGGAAGCGAACCAACGTATCAAAACATCATTTGCCCATGAAGACAAATTCCCTGCGCGCATGGCTCCTCGCCGTGCGACCCTACAGCTTCGGCGCCACCTCGACGCCCATCATCGTCGCCTCGGCGCTGGCCTGGAGCGACGGCTCGTTCCACTGGCTGCCGGCACTGCTCTGCCTGCTCTTCGCGCTGCTGATGCAGTGCACGGCCAACCTGGTCAACGACCTCTGCGACTTCCAGAAGGGAGCCGACAGCCCCGAACGGCTCGGTCCCGACCGCGCCTTCGCCAAGGGCTTCATCACGCTGCGCGCCATGAAGTGGGGCATCGCCGCCTTCACCGTGGCGGGGGCCGCCGTCGGTCTGACGCTGCTGCACTACGGCGGCTGGGAGCTGCTGCTCGTCGGCGCCGCCTGCATCCTCTTCGCCTACCTCTACACCGCCGGGCCGTGGCCGCTGGCCTACCACGGACTGGGCGACGTGGCCGTCATCCTCTTCTTCGGCGTCGTCCCCGTCGGATTCACCTACTACATCCTTGCCCACGACTGGACGTGGGAGGTGACGCTGGCCGGACTGGCCTGCGGACTGGTCATCGACACGATGCTGATGGTCAACAACTTCCGCGACCGTGTGGAGGACGCCGCCAGCGGCAAGCGCACGATTGTCGTCTGCCTCGGCGCCGGGGTCGGACGCTGGGGATACTTCGCCCTCGGCACGACGGCCACGCTGCTCTGCCTCGCCTTCGCACTCTTCGGGCGGTGGGGCGCCGCGCTGCTGCCGCTGCTCTACTGGGTTCTCTTCTTCTTCACGTGGCGCAAGATGGTCCGCATCGACCACGGCGAGGAGCTCAACGTCTGCCTGGGCGAGACGGCCCGCAACCTCACCCTCTTCGGGGTGCTGCTCACCGTCGGGCTGCTGCTCGGCTGACGCGGCCGGAGCAAGGCAAAGGCAAGAGGCGCCGCATCCTTTCGACGGGAGGATGCGGCGCCTCTGTTTTCGGGCGGGGCGGCCGGGCGAAATCTCAGGGACGGCGGGCGGCGGCGCAAACCGCCCGACGCGGCAACCAACGGCAGCAACCGGCGTCAGCAACCGCCCGGCTTCAACCGGCGGCCTCAATAGAGGTAGAAGACGATGCCCGCGAAGTGGCAGGCGGCGCCGAGGTTGATGAGCAGGTGCCAGACCAGATGGTGGTAGCGGAACCCCTTGCGGGCGTAGAACCACGCCCCGAGCGTATAGAAGAGGCCGCCCGCGGCGATGAGCCACAGCAGCTGCGTCGAGGCGTTGCGCAGGAAGAGCGGCAGGAAGAAGAGAATCGTCCACCCCATGACCAGATAGATGGTCAGGCTCACGGCCGGGAGCGAACGCCGCGAGAGCGATTTGTAGAATATCCCGAAGAGCACCATCGCCCACTGCAGCACGGCAATCAGTATGCCCTGCCACCCGCCGATGACCGAGAGGGCGATGGGGGTGTAGCTGCCGGCGATGGCCACGTAGATGAAGATGTGGTCCAGGATGTGGAAGACCGCCTTGTGCTTCGAGGCGGGATTCATCGAGTGGTAGAGCGTCGAGGCGAGGAACATGAGGAAGAGCGAGATAACGAAGATGCTCACCGAAACGCAGGCCAGCACCGGCTGAGGGTCGTGCAGATAGGCCCACACCGCCGCGAAGGGGAGGGCGCAGAGCGCCAGAAGCGACATCACGCCGTGGGAGATGGTGTTGGCAACCTCCTCACCCAGCGTGGGAAAATAAATTCGGTTGTTGATGCGCAACATGGTTTCCAGAGGGTTTGTTGTGGTCAAAAGTAGAAATTTTTTCATATCTTTGTGCGGTTAGGTTATCGACAATCACAAAATGGACTATTCACGCTACGAAAAACTCCGCGCACTGGTGCGCGGGAGTTTCTCGTCCGAGACCCAGCGTCTGGTTGACGAGGCGCTGGCCTATGCGGACGAACGACTCGCCGGGATGACCCGTTACGACGGCTCCCCGCTGCTCGAACATGGAGCGGGGGTAGCCTGCATCGTCATCTCGGAAATCGGGCTGGGGCGCAACTCCACCCTCTCCTCCATCCTGCACGACGTGGTGCGCATCGCCCACAAGCAGCAGACGCAGGAGGAGTTCCTCGCGCTGATGAGCGACCTGCGCGCCCGCTTCGGCGAGCAGGTGGCCGGCATCACCATGGGGCTCTGCAACATCTCGGAGCTGAAGCTCAAGGTAGCCAACGAACAGGCGGGCAACTTCCGCGACCTGATTGTCAGCTACTCGGAGGACCCGCGCGTGATTCTCATCAAGCTGGCCGACCGGCTCGAGGTGATGCGCTCGCTCGACATCTTCCCGCGCGAGAAGTGGCGCAAGAAGAGCTGGGAATCGATGAACCTCTACGCACAGATTGCCCACAAGCTGGGTCTCTACGGACTCAAGAGCGAGCTGGAGGACATCGCCCTGAAGTACCTCGAGCCGAAGGACTACGAGCACATCGTGGCCAAGCTCGAAGAGAGTGCCGACGAGCGCCGCGCCTTCATCGCCCGCTTCATCGTCCCCATCGAGGAGCGGCTGCAGAAGCTGGGCATCCGCTACCACATCAAGAGCCGCACCAAATCGATATTCTCCATCTGGAACAAGATGCAGAAGCAGCGCGTCCCCTTCGAAGGGGTCTACGACATCTTCGCCATCCGCATCATCATCGACTGCCCGCTGGAGGATGAGAAGCGGCTCTGCTGGACGGTCTACTCCATCGTCACCGACTTCTACACGCCCAACCCCAACCGCATGCGCGACTGGATATCCATCCCCAAGTCGAACGGCTACGAGTCGCTCCACACGACCGTCTCGGCCGAGGGGCGGTGGGTCGAGGTGCAGATTCGCACCGAGCGCATGGACGCCGTGGCCGAGCGCGGTATCGCGGCCCACTGGCGCTACAAGGGGGTAGGTCAGGGCGCCGCCACCAGCGAGCAGTGGCTCAGCCGGCTGCGCGAGCTGATGGAGGATACGCCCCATGCGCTGGCGCAGCGCTTCGACGCCAAGCCCGCCACGGGTGAAATCTTCGTCTTCACCCCCAACGGCGACCTGCGCAAGCTGCCCGAGGGGGCCACGCTGCTCGACTTCGCCTTCGACATCCACACCAATCTGGGGGCCACCTGCTCGGGCGGCAAGGTGAACAACCGCGCCGTCTCGATTCGCGAGGTGCTCCACAACGGCGACATCGTCGAGATTCTCACCCAGAAGAACCAGACGCCCAAGGCCGACTGGCTCTCGGTGGTGGTCACCTCGAAGGCGCGCAACAAAATCAAGTCCTTCCTGCGCGAGGAGCAGGCCAAGCATGCCCGCATGGGACGCGAGGAGCTCGAACGCAAGCTCAAGAACTGGAAATTCCCGCTCACGATGGACGAGGCGGTGGCCTACCTGGCCAAATACTTCAAGGTGCGGACCGGCACCGAGGTCTACGGCCTCATTGCGACGCAGAAGGTCGACCTGGCCTCCATCAAGGAGATTCTCACGCGCCACATCTCGGGTGCGGCCGAGGAGGAGCGGCGCGCCGCGGCGGCCGAGGTCGAGCGTGCGAAGGCCGCAGCGCGCGAGGCGGCCCCCGCACGGAGCAGCGATGCGCTGATTATCGACGACGACATCTCGAAAATCCAGTACAAGCTGGCGCGCTGCTGCAACCCCATCAAGGGCGACGAGGTCTTCGGCTTCGTCACCATCGGCTCGGGCATCACCATCCACCGCACCGACTGTCCCAATGCGCGGCGCATGCGCGAGCGCTACCCCCACCGCGTCATCGAGGCGCGCTGGCGCTCGACGGCCGAGGGCTCCTTCCGCGCCTCCATCCGCATCGTGGCGGCCGACATGACCGGCATGGCCAACCACATCACCGAGGTCATCAGCCGCGACCTGAAGCTCAACATCCGCTCGATGAACTTCTCGGCCGCCTCGGGCGGCTGCGTCGAGGGGGTAGTGAGCGTCGAGGTCCCCGGCGCCGCGGTGGTCGACACGCTCATCCACTCCATCATGCGCATCAAGGGGGTGCAGCGGGCCTACCGCATCAACAACTGACGCGCGGTCGGAGGGGGGGGCGAGGCCACGTATGTTCCATGAACATTTCCTTTTTTATTTTACTATCAGATAAATGAATAACAAATCCATCAGCGTCGTTTTCGCCGACTCGTCGCATGCGCACTACGCACAGCGTATCTGCGACCTCATCTACGAGTCGGCCCTGCAGCGGGGCACGGGCATCGCCAAGCGGTCGCCCGAGTACATCGCGGCGAAGATGACCGGCGGCAAGGCCGTCGTGGCGCTGGACGGCGAGAAGCTCATCGGCTTCAGCTACATCGAGTGTTGGGAGCACGGCGATTTCGTCGCGACCTCCGGATTGATTGTCGACCCCGAGTACCGTCACATGGGACTCGCGAAGCAAATCAAACGACGGACATTCGAGCTGGCCCGACGACGATTCCCCTATGCGAAGTTATTCAGCATCACCACGTCGCTTCCGGTCATGAAGCTCAACTCGCGGATGGGATACGTTCCCGTGACTTTCTCGGAACTGACCGACGACGAAGAGTTCTGGCAGGGCTGCCAGGGATGTTGCAACTACGACATCCTCCAGCGCAACAACCGGCGGATGTGCCTCTGCACGGGCATGCTCTATGACCCGGCCAAGGAGCAGCCCCGGCAGTCGCGGCTGGCACCCTACGTGATGTTCATCCGCAACCGGTTCCGCAAGCTCTTCCACCTCAAGTAGCGGGAAGGCAGACGGAGCACACGCTCTCCGGGACGGTTTCCGGAGGGAGACAGACAACGAAAAACGTAAAATAAAAAGACAGGCAACAATGGAAAAGAAGAAAGTGGTACTGGCGTTCAGCGGCGGTCTGGACACCTCGTTCTGTGTAAAATACCTCTCCGAAGAGAAGGGTTACGACGTATATACGGCCATCGCCAACACGGGCGGCTTCTCGGCCGAAGAACTGGCGCGCATCGAAGAGCGCGCCCTGGCGCTGGGCGCCGTGAAGCACGCCACGCTCAACATCGAGCAGGAGTACTACGAAAAGAGCATCCGCTTCATGGTCTACGGCAACATCCTGCGCAACGGCACCTACCCCATCTCGGTCAGCTCGGAGCGCATCTTCCAGGCCATCGCCATCATCGAGTATGCCAAGCAAATCGGCGCCGACGCCGTGGCCCACGGTTCGACCGGCGCGGGCAACGACCAGGTGCGCTTCGACCTGACGTTCCAGGTGCTGGCCCCCGACATCGAAATCATCACCCCGACGCGTGACCTGACCCTCACGCGCGAATACGAAATCGACTACCTGCGCCGCCACGGCTTCGAGGCCGACTTCCGCAAGATGGAGTACTCCATCAACAAGGGGCTCTGGGGCACCTCCATCGGCGGCCGCGAGACGCTCCACTCGGAGCAGACGCTTCCCGAGGAGGCCTACCCGAGCCAGATTACCGCCACGGGCGAGGAGACGCTCCGCCTGGGCTTCATCGAGGGCGAGCTCACGTCGGTCAACGGCACCCCCTACACCGACCACGTCGAGGCTATCCGCGCCGTCGAGGCCATCGGCTCGCGCTACGGCATCGGCCGCGACATGCACATCGGCGACACCATCATCGGCATCAAGGGACGCGTGGGCTTCGAGGCTGCCGCCCCGATGCTGATTATCGCCGCCCACAAGATGCTCGAGAAGCACGTGCTGACCAAGTGGCAGCTCTACTGGAAGGAGCAGGTGGCCACCTGGTACGGCATGTTCCTCCACGAGGCGCAGTACCTCGAGCCGGTCATGCGCGACATCGAGGCGATGCTCCTCTCGTCGCAGCGCAACGTCACGGGCGAGGTCGAGCTGACGCTCCGTCCGCGCTGCTTCACGCTGGTGGGCGTCTCGTCGACGTTCGACCTGATGAAGACCGACTTCGGCGAGTACGGCGAGGTGAACAAGGCCTGGACGGCCGACGACGTGAAGGGCTTCACGAAGATTCTGGCCAACCAAATCAAGATTTACTACAACGTCCAAAAGCGCAACGGACGATGATACGGGTCGGAATCATCGGCGGCGCCGGCTATACGGCCGGCGAGCTGCTCCGCCTGCTGGTGAACCATCCCGGGGTCGAGCTGGGCTTCGTCCACAGCACGAGCCATGCGGGCGATGCGCTCACGGAGGTCCACGCGGGGCTCGACGGCCAGACCGGGCTGCGCTTCTGCGCGGAGTACGACCTGCAGGAGGTCGACGTGGTCTTTCTCTGCTCGGCCCACGGCGAGAGCCGCAAGTGGCTCGCCGCGCAGCAGCTCCCCGAGTCGCTGCGCATCATCGACCTGGCGCAGGACTTCCGCGACGAGAGCGAAGGGTTCGTCTACGGACTGCCTGAGCTCTGCCGCGAGCGGATTCGCGCGGCGCGCCGCGTGGCCAATCCGGGCTGCTTCGCCACGGCCATCCAGCTGGCGCTGCTGCCTCTGGCGGCGGCCGGGCTGCTCGAGGACGAGGTGCACGTAACGGGCATCACCGGCTCGACCGGCGCCGGGGTGAAACCCTCGGCGACGACCCACTTCAGCTGGCGGAGCGACAACATCTCGGTCTACAAGTGCTTCACGCACCAGCACCTGCTCGAAATCGGCCGCAACCTGCGGCAGCTGCAACCCTCGTTCGACCGCGACATCAACTTCGTCCCCATGCGGGGCGACTTCACCCGCGGCATCCTGGTCAGCCTCTACACGCGCTGCCGGCTCGACGAGCAGGAAGCTCGGCTCCTCTACGGCGACTACTACGAAGGGGCGGCCTTCACCCTCATGACGGAGCAGTACCCCGACCTCAAACGGGTGGTCAACACCAACCGCGCGCTGCTGCACGTGGCCCGCTACGGCGACAAGCTGCACGTGGTGTCGGTCATCGACAACCTGCTCAAGGGGGCCTCGGGCCAGGCCGTGCAGAACCTCAACCTGATGTTCGGTCTGGACGAGCGCGAGGGGCTGCGGCTCAAGGCCAGCGCCTTCTGATTCCCCACCCGGTGCCAGGGCACTCCCCGGCGCCCGACAGAACCCATCCGGCAGTGTCCCGACCCGCGTCGGGATGCGGCCGGGTGTATTCACCCCCAAACAACCGGGGGTCCACTCACCCAAAAACAACACGTACATGAAACCATTCAACGTATATACGCTCTACCCCACGGAGCCCGTCCGGGGCCGCGGCAACTTCGTCTACGACGCCGCCGGCACCGAGTACCTCGACCTCTACGGCGGCCATGCGGTCATCTCGCTCGGCCATGCCGACGAGACCTACGTCGACCGCATCGCGAAGCAGGTCGCACGACTGGGCTTCTACTCCAATTCGGTCGAAAATTCGCTCCAGTGCGAGCTGGCCGAGCGTCTGGGCCGCGCATCGGGCTACGACGACTACGCGCTCTTCCTCTGCAACTCGGGGGCCGAGGCCAACGAGAACGCCATGAAGCTGGCCTCGTTCCATACGGGCCGCTCGCACATCCTTGCCTTCACGGGTGCCTTTCACGGCCGCACGTCGGGGGCCGTCGCCGCGACGGACAATGTGGCGCTCCGCGCCCCCTTCAACGCGACGGACCACGTCGAGTTCGCCCCGCTGGGCGACCTGCAGCGAGTCGAGGAGCTGCTCGCGACGGGGCGCTTCGCCGCCGTCATCATCGAGGGCATCCAGGGCGTTGCAGGCATCCGCGTTCCCTCGGACGACTTCCTGCGCGGGCTGCGCGAGGCGACCCGCCGCCACGGCGTGCAGCTCATTCTCGACGAAATCCAGTCGGGCTACGGCTGCACGGGGCAGTTCTTCGCCCACCAGAAGGCGGGCATCCGCCCCGACCTGATTACCGTCGCCAAGGGGATGGGCAACGGCTTCCCCATCGGAGGCGTGCTCATCGCCCCCCACTTCGAGGCGAGGCCGGGGATGCTGGGCACCACCTTCGGCGGCAACCACCTGGCCTGCGCCGCCGCGCTGGCCGTGCTCGAGGTGATGGAGCGCGACCGCCTCATGGAGAATGCCGCCGCGACGGGCAGCTACCTGCTCGACCGGCTGAGCCGCATCGAAGGGGTGCACGACGTGCGGGGCCGCGGCCTGATGCTGGGCTTCGACGTCGAGGGGTCGGGGGCCGACTTCCGCCGCCGGCTGCTCTTCGAGAAGCACATCTTCACGGGCGGCGCCGGGAAGTCGACCGTCCGCCTGCTGCCGGCCCTCACGCTCACGCGCGAGCTGGCCGACCGCTTCCTCACTTCGCTCGGAGAGCTGCTCCGGGCCTGAACCGAAAAAAATGAACGCAAGCCATGAAAAAATTTACCTGCGTAGAGGATATCGGCGACCTGCACCGTGCCGTCGCCGAGGCATTTGAAATCAAGCACGACCGCTTCCGCCATACGGAGCTGGGACGCAACCGCACGCTGCTGATGCTCTTCTTCAACTCGAGCCTCCGCACCCGCCTCTCGACCCAGAAGGCGGCGATGAATCTGGGCATGAACGTCATGGTGCTCGACGTGAACCAGGGCGCCTGGAAGCTCGAGACCGAGCGCGGCGTGGTGATGGACGGCGACAAGGCCGAGCACCTGCTCGAGGCGATTCCCGTCATGGGCTCCTACTGCGACATCATCGGCGTGAGGTCGTTCGCCCGCTTCCGCGACCGCGCCGAGGACTACGAGGAGCGCGTGCTCGAGGAGTTCATCCGCTACTCGGGGCGCCCCGTCTTCTCGATGGAGGCCGCCACGCGCCACCCGCTGCAGAGCTTCGCTGACCTGCTCACCATCGAGGAGTACAAGCGCACGGAGCGTCCCAAGGTGGTCATGACCTGGGCGCCCCACCCCAACGCGCTGCCGCAGGCCGTCCCCAACTCCTTCGCCGAGTGGATGAACGCCGCCGGCTACGACTTCGTCATCACCCACCCCGAGGGGTACGAACTCGACCCGAAGTTCGTCGGCCACGCCCGCGTGGAGTACGACCAACGGAAGGCGTTCGAGGGGGCCGACTTCGTCTATGCGAAGAACTGGGCCGCCTATACGGGCGACAACTACGGCAAGGTGCTGAGCCGCGACCGCTCGTGGACCGTCACGGCCGAGAAGATGGCCCTCACCCGCGACGCCTACTTCATGCACTGCCTGCCCGTGCGGCGCAACATGATTGTCACCGACGAGGTCATCGAGTCGCCGCGCTCGCTGGTCATCCCCGAGGCCGCCAACCGCGAAATATCGGCACAGGTGGTGCTCAAGAGGCTGCTGGAGGGGCTCGCACAATGAGGAGCGTCACGGTGATGAAAATCGGGGGCAACGTCATCGACGACCCCGCGGCGCTGAAGCGCTTCCTCGCCCAATTCGCCGCACTCAAGGGGCCCAAGGTGCTGGTCCACGGCGGCGGAAAGCTCGCCACGCGGCTCGCCGAGCGGCTCGAGCTGAAGACACAGATGGTCGACGGCCGCCGCATCACCGACCGGGGGATGCTCGACGTGGTGACGATGGTCTACGCCGGACTCATCAACAAGCAGCTCGTCGCCGGCCTCCAGGCCGAGGGGTGCAACGCGCTGGGGCTGTCGGGCGCCGACGGCAACGTCGTCACGGCGCGCCGCCGGGCTCCCGAGCCGGTCGACTACGGCTTCGTGGGCGACATCGAGCGGGTGGACGACGCCCTGCTCGAGCGGCTGCTCGAGGCGGGGCTGACGCCCGTCTTCCCGGCCATCATGCACGACGGCCGCGGGACGCTGCTCAACTGCAACGCCGACGGGGTGGCCACGGCACTCGCCACGGCGCTCGCCCGCCGCATGCCGACCGACCTGGTCTTCTGCTTCGAGAAGCGCGGTGTGCTGCGCAACCCCGACGACGAGGGTTCCGTCATCCCCGAAATCACGGCCGACGACTTCGCGGCGCTGCGCGCCGAGGGGGTTGTCAGCAAGGGGATGCTGCCCAAAATCGAGCAGGCGCTGAAGGCCGTCGAGGCGGGGGTGCGCAGCGTTGTCATCCGCAGCGCCGACCATCTGGACGAGCCCTCGGGCACCGTCATCCGCCGCCGGGCGGCCGAGCAGTGAGACCCTCAGACCGGGCGGCCGGGCTGTAACCCCTTCGGGCCGGACGGTGGAGCAAAGACCTCCCCGGGTCAGGCAGCTGCACAATGGCCCTTTCGGGCCGGGCGGCACATCCCGCAGCGCCCTTCCCCTCCCCCGAAGCGGCCCCGCAACGCCGCTCGGCCGCAAGACAAGGCCACAACAACAGACGAACCAAAGAGACGGAAAACCATGCAGGAGAACCTTCACCACGCAGCCGACGAGGCCGTCGGGCTGCTGCGCGAGCTCATCGCGCGCCCCTCGCACTCACGCAGCGAGGAGGCGACGGCCGGGCTGCTCTTCGACTTCCTTGCCGAGCGCGGGGCCGCCCCCGAGCGGCTCCACAACAACGTCTGGGCCCGCGCCGAGGGGTTCGACCCCGCGCGGCCGACGCTGCTGCTCAATTCACACCACGACACCGTACGCCCCGCGGGCGGATATACGCGCGACCCCTACACCCCCACCGTCGAGGGCGACCGGCTCTACGGTCTGGGGAGCAACGACGCCGGGGCTTCGGTCGTCTGCCTGACGGAGACGTTCCTCGCCTGGCGGCAACGGCCGCTGCCGTTCAACCTCGTGCTGGCGCTCTCGGCCGAAGAGGAGTGCATGGGCGAGCATGGGATGCGGGCGCTGCTGCCGGCGCTCGGGCGCATCGACATGGCGCTCGTGGGCGAGCCCACCCGCATGCAGGCGGCCGTCGGCGAGCGGGGGTTGGTCGTGCTCGACTGCACGGCCCGCGGCCGCAGCGGCCATGCGGCGCGCGGCGAGGGGGTCAACGCCCTCTACATCGCGCTGGACGACATCGTACGGCTGCGCACGCTGCGCTTCGAGCGCTGCTCGGAGCTGCTGGGCCCCGTGGGCATCGCCGTGACGCAGATTGAGGCCGGCACGCAGCACAACGTCATCCCCGACCGGTGCCGCTTCGTGGTCGACGTCCGCACCACCGACGCCTACACCAACGAAGAGACGGTCGAGCTGCTGCGCCGCGAGCTCCGCTCCGAGGCCGTGCCCCGCTCGACACGCGTCCGCGCCTCGGCCCTCGCGGCGGAGCATCCGCTCTGCCGCGCCGCACGGGCCGCCGGCTGCACGACCTTCGTCTCGCCGACCACCTCCGACATGGCGCTCATGCCCTTCCCCTCGCTCAAGATGGGGCCCGGCGACTCGGCCCGCTCGCACACGGCCGACGAGTACGTGCGGCTTCCGGAGCTTGAGGCCGGCATCACCGGCTACGACACCTTCATCGAGGCGCTCCGCCGCGAGGCGGAACACCTCGGCTGACCCTTCGGCGGGGAGCGCCCCACGGCGGCGCACTCCGCACGCATGTTTCACCTTTCACCCGAAAAAACGCAACATACCGATATGGCAGGAAAACTCTGGGACAAGGGCTTCGAGCCCGACGCACACATCGAAGCCTACACCGTGGGCAACGACCGCGAACTCGACCTGCGGCTGGCCCGCTACGATGTCGAGGGGTCGCTGGCCCACATCACGATGCTCGAGAGCATCGGACTGCTCACCCGCGACGAACTGGAACGGCTGACGGCCGGATTGAAGGAGATTGCCGCCGAGATTGAGGCGGGGCGCTTCGAGATTGAGCCCGACACCGAAGATGTACACTCGCAGGTCGAGCTGCTGCTCACCCGCCGTCTGGGCGACGTAGGCAAGAAGATTCACTCGGGCCGTTCGCGCAACGACCAGGTGCTCGTCGACCTCAAGCTCTTTCTGCGCGACGAGCTGCGGCAGACGGCGGCGGCCGTCCGCACGCTCTTCGACCGGCTGCAGGAGCTCAGCGAGCGCTACCGCGACGTGCTGATGCCGGGCTACACCCATCTGCAGGTGGCCATGCCCTCGTCGTTCGGTCTCTGGTTCGGCGCCTACGCCGAGACGCTCGTCGACGACCTGCGCCTGGTGGCGGCCGCCTACCACATCGCCAACCAGAATCCGCTGGGCTCGGCGGCGGGCTACGGCTCGTCGTTCCCGCTCGACCGCACGATGACCACGCGGCTGCTCGGCTTCGAGACGCTCCACTACAACGTCGTGGCGGCGCAGATGAGCCGCGGCAAGTGCGAACGGGCCGCCGCCAACGCCATTGCGGCCGTCGCCGCGACCGTCGGGCGGCTGGCCATGGATGTCTGCCTCTTCATGAGCCAGAACTTCGGCTTCGTCTCGCTGCCCGACGAGCTGACCACCGGCTCGAGCATCATGCCCCACAAGAAGAACCCCGACGTCTTCGAGGTGATGCGGGGGCGCTGCAACCGGCTGCAGTCGGTGCCCAACGAAATCGCCCTGCTGACGACCAACCTGCCGTCGGGCTACCACCGCGACCTGCAGCTGCTCAAGGATATCCTCTTCCCGGCGACAAGCGAAATCCGCCGCACGCTCACCATGTGCACCTTCATGGTGGGCAACCTGCGCGTCAACACCCACATCCTCGAGGATGCGCGCTACGACTACCTCTTCACGGTCGAGGAGGTGAACCGGCTGGTGCTCGAGGGGGTTCCCTTCCGCGAGGCCTACCGCCGCGTCGGCATGGAGGTCCAGCGGGGCGAATACCGTCCCGTCAAGGAGGTGCACCACACCCACGAGGGGAGCATCGGACGGCTCTGCACCGAGGAAATCCGCCGCAAGATGGAGTCGGTGATGAAGGAGTTCGAATAACGCCACAGGCACCGCACCACGGGCGCAACGACCGTACGGGCCGCCGCTCTGCAGCAGGAAGGGCTTCCGAAAGGGAACCTCCACGGGGCAGGGCGGCGGCCCTTTTTTTCGCTGCGAGAGGGCCGCCGGGGCAAAAAAATCACTTTTTTTCTAAAAAAATTATTGTTCGCCTCCGGAGCCTGCCGCGGCACAAATGTAACCAAACGAAACCCTTTTCTTCCAAAATCGTAAGCCCAATCCGGCAAAAACGGCCCGAAACCCCGCTCCGCGCCGGAGCCGGCCCGCCCCCGGGCACTTGCATAATTGCCTCAAACGACTAACTTTGTAAAAAGGATTGCTCCTCCGGGGCACTCCTTTCCCTTTTTTCCCACATGTTTCACCCCCTTAAAAACATTTGTGCTTATGAAGAGATTCTGGACCCATCGGTGCTTTGCGGCGCTGTTTGCCGTGCTGCTGTTGACGACAACCGGTTGCAAGGAGGACAATGCGGAGGAACCCGCTCCCCCGTCGAACGTGACGACGACCCTGCAGCCTGAAGTGGTTCCCGCCGAGGGAGGAACGATAACCATCACCTGTGCCATCGAGAATCCCGTGACGTCGGCCCGCCTCGAGGCCCGCACCGACGAGGAGTGGATAACCAACCTCACCGTGCTCGAGCAGGAGGCCAAGGTGACGGCCGTCGCCGCCGCCAACGAGCTTCTGGAGGAGCGCACCGGTACCGTGACGCTCGCCTACGACGGCAAGGAGTACCCCGTCGAGATAACCCAGTCGGCCCGCGTGCTGCCCTATGCGCTCACGGCTACCGAGATAACCCACAGCGACGCCCTCATCAGCGTCGTGCCCGTTGACAAGGAGGCCGCCTACTACTCGGCCGTCGCCCCAGCCGAAGGGTTCGATGCCGCCACCGTCGCCGCACAGAACCTCGCAGCCTTCACCGCCGCAGCCGAGGAGGCCGGCCAGAGCCTCGAGGAGTACCTCGCCACCGTCACCCGGAGCGGCGACGCGGAGTACCACCCCGCACGGCTGACCCCCGAGACCTCCTACGTGGCCTACGCCTACGGCATCGACCAGACGGGCGCCGCAACGGGCGAAGTGGTCGTATGTCCCTTCGACTCGCAGGCCGTGGCCGAAGGCGAGATGACCGGCTGCACCATCGCCATCGAGGCGCAGAGCCTCACCTCGACCTCGGTAGCCGTCCTCTTCAAGCCCTCCGACCCCTCGGCCTATTACTACTACGAGATGTTCGATGCGGCGGGCTACGAGGAGGTGCGCGACAACCTGCCGGCCCATATCTACAACTACTACATCGAGCAGGTGACCGACTACTGGTCGCTCGAGATGGCCGTGAAGTACTCGAGCGCCTATGGTGAGAAGACGGTGCAGAGCAAGGAGCTCACCCCCGAGACGACCTACTATGCGCTGGCCGTGGGCGTGAACCTCGAAGGACTCATCAACACCGAGGTGGCCGTGCTCGAAATCACCACCCCCGAAGAGACCCCCATCGACTACAGCTTCACCTTCAGCACCGACGCCGTGACGGCCACCGGAGCCACCGTGACGGTCACCCCCAACGACGTGCGCGCCTTCTACTACTGGGACGTGATGACCGACGCCGAGTACACGGAGCTGAACGGCGACGAGGAGAAAATCGCCGCCTACTTCCTCGAGAAGATGGATGCCAAGCGCATCGAGCAGTACGGCGACTACGCGATGTTCTTCCCGCTGCCCAGCTACATCGTCTCGCAGTGCTCCGAAGGGTTCGACGGGCCGGACAGCTACACCTTCGGCACGCTCTCGCCCGCAACGACCTACCATCCCTACGCCTTCTGGGTTGACCAGGAGACCGGAGAGCCCTCCTCGGAGACCTCCTTCGGCGAGGCCTTCACCACCAAGGAGCTGACCTTCTCGAACGCCGCGGCCGAGCCGACGCTCTGGCTCACCGACGGAGACGACTGGGCCGACCTCAGCCCCATGGGCTACATGTTCCTCCGCGGGCTGGCCGTCCCCGGCGCACGCCTTGAGCCCAATGCCGACGCCGCGCACTGGTATTCGAACATCTACAAGGCTGCAGACATCGCCTCGACGGATGACCTGCTGCTGGGCTCGTCGCTCATCAACAGCAGCTACAACATGGACAAGAGCTCCTACAACCTCTCCTACGGCGTGGCGTGGGACGACACCGAGTATGTGATTGTCAGCATCGCCGTCGACGCCGAGGGCAACCGCGGCGAGCTGCGCAAGGTTCCCTTCAAGGTCGACAAGTCACTGGTCGAGGAGCTCACCGAGCTGCCGTAACGGCCGCGGCCGCGGGCGGAGGAGGTCCCTGCCTTCGCTCCGGCCGGCGGTCGCCGGCCCCGAAGAGGGCCGGTCCGGAGCATTGACGGCCCTGCGAAGGTTCGGGCCGAATGGTTGCAAGCCCGAAGGGTTGCAGGCCCGAAAAGCTGTTGGTCCGAAAAGCTGTTGGTCCGAAGGGTTGCAGTCCCGAAAAGCTGTTGGCACGAAGGGTCTCAGGCCCGGCTCCGCAGGCCATCCTGCCCGCCGCCCGAACCCGGGGCTTCAGCTCCTCCACATCGGCTCTCCGCGGACATGGGCCCCGGACTCCGGAGACGACAGCGGCCAAAACGGCAACGCCCAAAACGAAGCGTCCCGCCTCCACAGAGAGGCGGGACGCTTTTTCGTTGCGGTGCGGAAGCGAATCAGTCGACCGGAATATCCTTGTTGACGTTCTTCGAACCGACGAGCGCGTAGTAGAGGATGTAGCAGAGGCAGAGGATGATGACCCAGTAGCTGGCCAGATAGCCGGCCAGGTCGGCCACGTAGCCCTGGATGAGCGGAAGGATACCGCCGCCGCAGACCATCACCATGAAGATGCCCGAGCCTACCGAGGTGTACTTGCCCAGACCCTCAACGGCCAGGTTGAACAGGCCGCCCCACATCACCGAGGTGCAGAGGCCGCACAGCACGAAGAAGACCACGCCCACGGGAACGCTCGCCAGACCGAAGCTGATGTCCGAACGGAAGACGGGCATCGAGACCGTAGCGGTCGTCGGAGCGAAGATGCCGATGAGGACGAAGATGATGGCCAGAGCGCTGACGAAGGCAATTTGCACGCGGCTCGAGACCTTGGCGCCAACCAGACCGCCCAGCAGACGGCCACACATCATCAGGAACCAGTAGGTGCCCACCACCGAACCGGCGATGGCCGTGTCGAGCCCCATGCCGACGGCGCCCGAGGCCCCGTCACGCGCCGAGGTGAGGAAGAGGTTGATGAAGTTGGGGATGCCCACCTCGACACCCACATAGATGAAGATGGCCACCGTACCCAGTACGAAGTGACGGAACGACATGGGACCGTACTTGTCGTTGGCGTCCTTCTTCTCCTCGAGGGCGTAGGGTTCGGGAATCTGCATGAGCCACAGCACGATGAATGCCACGGCGAAGATACCCATTGCGATGAAGAGGGCGGGAGCCGCGTCGCTCAGGCGCGCCTTGGCCACGTCACCCATGAGGTAACCCACCAGCACGGGGACAATCGTCGCCGAGATGGAGTTGAGCGAACCGCCGAACTGGATGAGCTGGTTGCCGCGCTTGCCGCCGCCACCCAGCGTGTTGAGCATCGGGTTGACCACCGTGTTGAGCATGCACATCGAGAAGCCCGAGATGAAGGCGCCGACCAGATAGACATAGAAGGGGGCAAACGAGGTGCCGTCGCCCGAGCCGGTGCGGCCGGCGAGGAACTGGACACCCACGCCGATGAAGCCGACGGCGATGGCGGCCAGCGCCGTCTTCTTGTAGCCGATGCGCTTGAGCATCAGACCTGCCGGAAGTCCCATGAAGAAGTAGGCGATGAAGTTGGCGGCATTACCCAGCTGCGACATCCAGTTCGGAAGGGCGAACTGATGCTTGACGATGACACCCAGAGGGTTGGTGAGGCCCGTCACGAAGGATATCATCGCAAAGAGCGCGAACATCATGATGATGGGCAGGATGTAACTTTTTTTCTGTTCCATTACGAGTTTATTTAGGTTTTTGTTCTGTCTGTTCCGTCATCCGGCGACGCACTCACTCACATACACGCTCTTCACTCCTGCTCACCGATGTCTGTTTTTCATGTCATGTGTCATGCTCCGCACCGCCGCATCTGCGGCCCGGCACTTCCGGCCCACGGACAGCTCCGGTCCTCCGCTCCCCGTCTGCACTTCCGGCCCCGGGTTCTCCGACTCTTTCGCTCTTCCGGCCCGGGTTTTCCGGCTCCTTGCTCTCCCGGCCGCACTTCCAGCCCCGGGTTCTCCGGCTCCTTCGCCCCCCGGGCAGCGGCTCAGCGGTCGCGCTCGGCGACGTAGGCGCAGAGGTTGGCCAGCGCCGTACGGGCGGGCGAATCCTCGTAGGTCGAGAGCAGGTCGAGGGCCCGCCGGAGGTATCCCTGCATCACGCGGGCCGCAGCCTCGAGGCCACCCTCCTCGACCACCGTACGCTGGAGCAGCGCCACCGACTCCTCGTCCTCGTGGCAGCGGGCCAGACGCTCCAGCAGCTCGCTGCGGCGCTCCGCGTCGACACGCTCGAGCACGTCGAGCAGCGGCAGCGTGATTTTACCCTCGCGCAGGTCGTTGTTCGAGGGCTTGCCGGTGCGGGCCGACGGCGAGAAGTCGAGGATGTCGTCCTGAATCTGGAAGGCCATGCCCAGCGCCTCGCCGAAGCTGCGCATAAGCTCCACCCGTTCACGGGGCGCACGCACGGCCAGCGCACCGACCGAGGCGCTCGTTCCGAGCAGGCTGGCCGTCTTCTTATGGATGATTTCGAGGTAGCTCTGCCGCGTGGTGTTCTGCTTCTCGGCGCAGTCGCTTTGGAAAATCTCCCCTTCGCAGAGCGCCGTAATTGAGTTGCAGACGTGGGTCACCAGGTCGAACTGACCGCTCGAAAGACCTATGTTCATATTACGGGCCAGGATGTAGTCACCCAGCAGCACCGCCTTGCGCGACTGCCAGCGGGCGTTGACCGAGGCCCGTCCGCGGCGCTCGGCCGACTCGTCGATGACGTCGTCGTGGATGAGCGACGCCACGTGAATCATCTCCACAAGCATCGCCGCCAGCGAGACGCGCGGCCCCAGACGTTCCGTCTTCACGGGCGCATTCATCGCCGCCGAGAGCATCACCAGCGTGGGGCGAATCCCCTTGCCGCGCGACGAAAGCGCATAGCGCAACATCTCTTCGAGCAAATCCCCTTCTGCCGTAAACTGCCGGGCCACAAACGCATCAAACTCCTCCAGGTCGGCCGCCACGGGTTTGCGGATTATATCGAGTGTTATCATAAACGGATACTCTTTTGCTTCGCAAAGATAGTTATTTTTCGCCACAACGACGCGCGAGTAAATGTTTTTTCGTACCTTTGGCAGTCGGTTAACCACTGAAACGATGAATTTTCCGAACGATACGAAGGCCCGATGGATGGCCCCGGCAGCGGCCCTGCTGCTCTTTCTGGTGGTGAGCATCTTCTACTTCGCGCCCCAGTTCCGGGGCGAGGTGCTGCCCCAGCACGACGTGCTCCAGTACCGGGGCATGAACAGCGACATCGAGCGCACGCGCACCCAGACGGGCGAGGACCCGCAGTGGACCGGAGGCATGTTCGGCGGCATGCCCGCCTACCTGATTAACGTGGCCTATCCGGCCCAGCTGGTCAAGCAGAGCGTCGGCCGCATCTCGAAAATCATGGACATCCCCGCCTCGCTGCTCTTCTTCTCGATGGTGGCCATGTGGCTCATGCTCCTCATGTTCGGCGTCAACCCCTGGGTGGGCATCGTCCCGGCGCTGGCCTACGGACTCTCAACCTACTTCCTTCTGAGCATCGGCGCGGGCCACATCACCAAGATGTGGGCCGTGGTCTACGCACCGCTGATGATGGGCGGCGCGTGGATAACCCTGCGGGGCAACATGTGGGTCGGCGGCGCGCTGACGGCGCTGGCCGCCTCGCTCGAAATCGGCGCCAACCACCCCCAGATTACCTACTACTTCCTGCTGGCGATGGGGCTCTTCTGGCTCTCGGAGGGCATCGTTGCGCTCCGGCAGCGCCACCTCGCCTCGTTCGCCCGCCGCACGGCGGTGCTGGCCGCAGCGGGAATTCTGGCCGCCGGCTCCAACTTCTCGCCCCTCTGGTACACGCTCCAGCACTCGAAGGAGACCACGCGCGGCGGCTCGGAGCTCGCCGAGGCGGGCGAGGAGACCTCCCGCGGCCTCGACCTGGAGTATGCCACGGCGTGGAGCTACGGCCGCGCCGAGAGCTTCAACCTGCTCGTGCCCGACTTCATGGGGCGCGACTCGGCCACCGGCTTCTCGTCCGACGGCGAAGTGGCGGCCGTATTGAACGACTACGGATTGCGCGGCGCCGCCGAACAGCTGCCCGCCTACTGGGGCGAGCAGCCCTACACGGGAGGCCCCACCTACCTCGGCGCCGCGGCGCTGATGCTCGCCGCGCTGGGCATCGCCCTGGCCAGCGGCCGCAACAAGTGGTGGCTCGTGGCGGCCAGCGTGGCGGCGCTGCTGCTCGCCTGGGGCCACAACTTCATGGGACTCACCCAACTGGCGTTCAAATACCTGCCCGGATACGACAAGTTCCGCACCGTGACGATGATTCTGGTTATCGTGCAGTGGGCCGTGCCGCTGCTGGGCGCGCTGGCGCTCATGCCGCTGTGGCGGGGCGAGGTGCCGCGCCGCAGGCTGTTGCGGGCGCTGGGCTGGTCGGCCGGCATCACGGGCGGCCTCTGCCTGGTACTGGCGCTGGGCGGCGGGTCGCTCTTCGACTTCGGCCGCGCGGAGAGCACGACCTTCATGACCGACCAGTTCCACCACATCTTCCAGGCCAACGGCATGCAGGAGTACATCGACCGCGGTGCCGACGTCGAGTGGGGCGAGGCGGCGGGTGCCGCCATGGCGGCCGAACGGGCCCGGATGATGAGCGCCGACGCATGGCGTTCGCTGCTCTTCGTGGTGCTGGCGGCCGGATGCGTGGCGCTCTATGCCTTCGGGCGCATCCGGCGCGGGGCGCTGGTGGCGCTGCTGGGCGTGGTGGTGGTCGCCGACCTGCTGCCGGTCGACCGCCGCTTCCTCTCCGACGAGAACTTCGTGCCGGCCCGCCGCCAGCAGATTGTACCCACGGCGGCCGACAAGGAGATACTGGCCGACAAGGGTGAGCCCGGATACCGGGTCTTCAACCTCACGGTAAGTCCCTTCAACGACGCCACGACCTCCTACTTCCACCGCTCGGTGGGCGGCTACCACGGCGCCAAGCTCTCCCGCTACCAGGACCTCATCGACCGCTACCTCTCCAACGGCGACGAGCAGGTGCTCGACATGCTCAACACGCGCTATCTAATCGTCCCGGGCGACGACGGCACCCCGCAGGTCGTGCGCCGCACGACGGCCTTCGGCGCCGCATGGTTCGTCGACAGCCTTCTCGAGGCCTCCACGCCCCGCGAGGAGATTGAGCTGCTGGGGCAGGTCAACCTCCGCACGACGGCCGTCGTGGCGGAATCGGCACGGGAGGCGATGCAGGGATTCCGGCCCGCGAAGGAGGACTCCCTCGCCACGGCGCGCATCACCCTGACGGAGTACCGGCCCAACTGCCTCGTCTATGAATACAGCGCCCCCCGGGAGGCGATGGCTCTCTTCTCGGAAATCTACTACGACAAGGGCTGGCGTGCCTTCGTCGACGGGCAGGAGGCCCCCTACTTCCGGGCCGACTACCTGCTGCGGGCCATGCTGCTCCCGGAGGGCGACCACACCGTCGAGTGGCGTTTCCGCGCCCCGGGCTGGGGTGCGGCCGAGACGGTGACGGGCATCTGCTCGGCGCTTATCCTTCTGGGAGCCGTCGCGGCGCTCCTCCTCTCGCTGCGCCGCCGGAAGGTTGCCGGCACCGACACGGAGCAGCCCGACGGGCCCAAATCTCAAAAGGGGCAGAAGGGCGAATAGTCCGCCCGGACAGGACAACCGGGGAACGACCAGGCAGGGCGGCCGGGGGAAATATGCCGGGATGCGGCGGGCGGAGGAAATAACCGGACTGCCGCCGGGGAGCCGCGGAAAGCCACAGGAGACCAAAGGTGACTGCGAAGAGTGGTCGGGTGCCACGGAAAGCCACCGGAAAACCGCCGGAAAAAGCCACCGAGAGGCTTCGGGAAGTTGCAGTGCAGGAGGCAACCTGGAAAAATGCTGGAAAAACGCCGGTCGGGGCCGCAGGGTCGGCCGGCAAATCGGAGACAAGAGATGAAAGACGACAAGAGACTCAAGCGGAAAGTCCGCAATTCATACATCGTATCGACCGTCAGCGTGGCGCTGGTCCTCTTTTTGCTGGGGTCGGTGGGATACCTGATGGTCGCCGCCATGAAGATGGCCGACACGCTGCAGCGGAGCATCGCCGTGACGGTCGAACTGCGCAACGGACTCTCGGAGGAGGAGCGCGAGGCCATCAACCGCACGCTGACGGCCGAAGAGCTGGTGGGCACCATCGCCTTCTCGTCGAAGGAGGAGAAGATTGAGGATGCCGAGTTCCGCAAGATGTTCGCCAGCGAGTTCGAGGAGCTGCTGGGCGAGAACCCCCTGCGCGACTCCTTCGAGCTGACCCTCACGGCCGGCTCGTCGGACGAGGAGCAGCTCGACGCCTTCATCGCCCGCACGGAGGCGCTCGAAGGGGTGGAGTGCGTCTCCTACCCGGCGCAGGTGGCCCGACAGATGCACGCCACGGTGGGCAAGATACGGCTGGTGCTGCTGCTCTTCGGCGGCGCGCTGCTCGTCATCTCGCTCATCCTGCTCAACAACACCATCCGGCTGGCCATCTTCTCGAAACGCTACCTCATCAACACGATGAAGCTCGTCGGCGCCACCAAGTGGTTCATCATGAAGCCCTTCCTGGCCAGCAGCGTCACCCAGGGGCTCGTTGCCGGAGTGGTCGCCTCGCTGCTCTTCGCCGCCACGGTCTACGGGCTGAACGAGGCGGTGCCCGAGCTGCTGACCATCGCCGAGGCGACCAAAATCGCCATCATCGTCGGCGCGATGCTGCTGGGGGGCGTGGTCATCTCGCTCCTCTTCACGCTGGTGGCCCTCAACAAGTTCGTCAACATGAAGTCCAACAAGATATATCTTTACTGATACCGATTCACCGATGAAAAAAGAGCACAAAACGCCTTCGGAGCAGAGCGACCCCCGCATGCCCCTCACACGGCGCAACTACATCCTGCTGGCCGTCGGCTTCGCCGTCATCCTTCTGGGGTTCATCCTCATGGCAGGCGGCGGCAGCGACTCGCCCGACGAATTCAACTACGCCATGTTCTCGTGGCGGCGCATCACGCTGGCGCCGATTCTGGTCATCGGAGGGTTCGTCGTGGAGATCTACGCGATCCTGAAACGCTACGACTGATCCTCCGGCAGCCGGCATTCCCCGGCGCAGCCCGCCGAAACCGCCCGCCGGAGCGCCTTCGGGCGGGCCGTCAGGCTCCGGCTCCGGCTCCGGCAGACGCACGCATCCGGGCGACAATCCGTCGGTTCCGGCAGACAACGGACAATAACGAAACAACCACCCAAACCGTTCTATGGATACACTTCAAGCCATCCTGCTCGGCATCGTGCAGGGTATCACGGAATTTTTGCCCGTATCGAGCAGCGGCCACCTGCAAATCGCCAAGGAGCTGCTGGGCGTCGAGCTGGAGGAGAACCTCTCGTTCGACGTCACGCTCCACGCCGCTACGGTGCTGAGCACCATCGTCGTCTTCTGGCACGAAATTGTCCGCCTCATGCGGGGGCTCTTCTCGCGCCGCTTCAACGAGGAGCAGGCCTACGTGCTCAAGCTCCTCCTCTCGATGCTCCCCATCGGCATCGTGGGCTTCCTCTTCAAGGAGCAGCTCAACGCGCTGCTCGGCTCGCCCGCCATCCTGGCCATCGTGGGGGCCATGCTGTTGCTGACGGCCGCCCTGCTCGCCTTCGCCTACTACGCCAAGCCGCGCCCCAAGGAGCAGATTTCCTACCGCGACGCCCTGCTCATCGGCGTGGCGCAGGCCTGCGCCGCCATGCCCGGACTCTCGCGCTCGGGCTCAACGATTGCCACCGGCCTGCTGCTGGGCAACCGCAAGGCCGCCGTGGCCCAGTTCTCGTTCCTCATGGTGCTGGCCCCCATCATGGGCGAGGCGCTGCTCGAGGCCGCAAAGGGGGAGCTGTCGGCCGGCATCGGCACCGTGCCGATGCTCTGCGGCTTCCTGGCCGCCTTCATCACGGGATGGCTCGCCTGCCGCTTCATGATTGAAATCGTCAAGCGCGGCAAGCTCATCTGGTTCGCACTCTACTGCGCCGCCGCCGGCATCGTCTCCATCCTCAGCTACACGCTCCACGCATGACGCCGCAACACGACCTGCGCGATGTAAACTTCGAGGAGGGGTACATCGCCGTCATCGACAAGCCGCTGCGCTGGACCTCGACCGACGTGGTGCGCAAGGTGAAGTTCGCCCTGCGCCGCGCTGGCTACCGCAAAATCAAGGTGGGCCATGCCGGAACGCTCGACCCGCTGGCCACGGGCGTCCTGCTGGTCTGCATCGGGCGCGCCACCAAGCAGGTCGACGCCCTGCAGGCCGAGGAGAAGGAGTATGTGGCCGACGTGATGCTGGGGGCCACCACCCCGAGCTACGACCTCGAGCACCCCGTCGACCAGACCTACCCCATCGACCACATCACGCGCGAGGGGGTCGAGCAGGCGCTCGCCGCCCTCACGGGCGAACGGCTCCAGACGCCGCCCCTCTACTCGGCCAAGAAAATCGAGGGGACGCGCGCCTACGAACTGGCCCGCGCCGGCGAGGAGGTGGCGCTGCGCCAGGCGCTCATCACCATCTACGAGCTGCGGCTCGAGGAGTACGACCTGCCCCGCATCCGCATCCGCGTGCGCTGCAGCAAGGGGACCTACATCCGCTCGCTGGCCCGCGAAATCGGCGAGGAGCTCCACAGCGGCGCCCATCTGACCTCGCTACGCCGCACGCGCAGCGGCGGTTTTACGGCCGACGAGGCGTGGCAGCTCGACGATTTTATGAAAAAACTCTCGGAAATTGAAACAAAAAAGACTTTTCCACGTATAGAAAAATACTGATTGTTTGTTGTTTCAAGCGTCGAAAAGTCAAATTTCTCAACATATCATGAAACTTTCGCAATACGGCTACGACTTCAGCCCCGACATGCTGGCCAAATATCCGGCGGAGAACCGCGACGAGGCGCGGCTGATGGTCATCAACCGCTCGAAGGGTACCATCGAGCACCGCATCTTCAAGGATATTCTCGACTACTTCGAGGAGAAGGACCTCTTCGTCTTCAACGACACGAAGGTCTTCCCGGCCCGCCTCTACGGCAACAAGGAGAAGACGGGGGCCGAAATCGAAATCTTCCTGCTGCGCGAGCTCAACCGCGAGCTGCGGCTGTGGGACGTGCTGGTCGACCCGGCGCGCAAAATCCGCATCGGCAACAAGCTCTACTTCGGCGACGACGACCTGCTGGTGGCCGAGGTCATCGACAACACCACCTCGCACGGCCGCACGCTGCGCTTCCTCTTCGACGGCTCCTACGACGAGTTCAAGGCGGCGCTCTTCAAGCTGGGCGAGACGCCCCTGCCGCGCTGGGTGCGCGAAAAGGTCGAGCCCGAGGATGCTGAGCGCTACCAGACCATCTTCGCCCGCCACGAAGGGGCCGTGGCCGCCCCGACGGCCGGCATGCACTTCTCGAAGCACCTGATGAAGCGCATGGAAATCAAGGGGGTCGACAGCGCCTTCATCACGCTCCACGTGGGTCTGGGCAACTTCCGCACGGTCGACGTCGAGGACCTCTCGAAGCACAAGATGGATTCCGAGCAGTTCTTCGTCACGGAGGAGGCGGCCGAGGCGGTCAACAACGCCAAGCGCAGCGGCCACAAGGTGGTCTCCATCGGCACGACGGTGATGCGCACGCTCGAGACGGCCGTCTCGACCAACGGCATGATCAAGCCCATGGAGGGGTGGACCAACAAGTTCATCTTCTACCCCTACGACTTCACGGTGGCCGACGCCATGGTCTCGAACTTCCACCTGCCCTACTCCACGCAGCTGATGATGGTGGCGGCCTTCGGCGGCTACGACACCGTCATGAACGCCTACAAGGTGGCCAAGCAGGAGGGCTATCGCTTCGGCACCTACGGCGACGCGATGCTGATTCTTTAAGAAATTTTTCGTATCTTTGCACGGACGCATCCCTGCATCGCCGGGCCGACGCTCCCCCGAGGCAGGGTGCCATTCACCGAAAACAGTCTGTCATGGCATCAAAGATTCTGTACGTGTGTCAGGAAATCGCCCCCTATCTGCCCGAAACGGAGGAGGCGAAGCTGTGCCGCATGCTTTCGCAGGCAATGCAGGAACGCGGGAATGAAATCCGCACATTCATGCCTCGCTACGGGTGCATCAACGAACGGCGGCACCAGCTGCACGAGGTAATCCGCCTCTCGGGCATGAACCTCATCATCGACGACAACGACCACCAGCTCATCATCAAGGTCGCCTCGATACCCTCGGCACGCGTGCAAATCTACTTCATCGACAACGACGACTACTTCGCCCGCAAGGCGATGCTCAAGGATGCCGACGGCAACTACTTCGCCGACAACGACGAACGGGCCATCTTCTTCGCCCGCGGCGTGCTCGAGACGGTCAAGAAGCTGCGCTGGACCCCCACGGTGGTCCACTGCCACGGCTGGCTCGCGAGCGTGGTGCCGGTCTATCTGAAGCGAATCTTCGCCGACGACCCCATCTTCAGAGATGTGAAGATTGTCGTCTCGCTCTACGACGACAGCTTCCCCGGTGAACTGGAGCGTGAGTTCCGTACGAAAATCGCCCACGAAGGGGTCAAGGACAAAAATCTGTCGATTCTCGAGGCCCCGTCATACGAAAATCTCTGCCGCTTCGTTATGGAGTATGCCGACGGTGTGGTCGTCGGCTCCGCAGGTGCGGATGCCGCGGTCGTCGAACTGGCCCGCCGCAGCGGGAAACCCCTGCTCGAGTACCAGTCGCCCGACGAGGCAGACTTTTTCGACAATTACAACCGATTCTATGAAGCACTCCAATAACCTCAGCCGTGTGCTCCGGAGCCTGGCCGTCGTGGCCGCCGCCGGAGCGATGACTTTTGCAGGTTGCACGAAGGTGGACGACACGCTGGGCTCGAACCTCATTCCCGAAAACCAGGAGTTGAAGGCGGGCTTCACGACCCTCGGCGGGCGTCTTGCCAACGGAGAATTCAACCCCAACAAATACTTCGAAACGCGCCTCTACCAGACCGATTCGATTATCTCGTCGAATCTCGGCTCGGGCTACATGGGTACGATGCTCAGCGACACGTTCGGACTGCGTACGGCGGGCTTCCTCTCGCAGTACGTGAGCTACTACGCCGTCGACTCGGGATACTTCGGCTACCGACCGATTTTCGACTCGGCGCAAATCATGCTCGGCATCAGCAGCTACACGGGCGACACGCTCCAGCCCCAGACCTACTACGTCTACGAGGTGCTGAGCAACAAGTACATCACCGAAAAGCCTCTGGGCGAGGGGAAGAGCGAGCGCGACTCGAACTACTACCTCAACTTCGACCCCGTAAAGGAGGGCATCATCTCGGCCGACTCGAAGCCGCTCTTCGAGTTCACCTTCCCCGACGGGAAGAAGACCGGCCCGGCGACCACCGCCGTGACGATGACGGCCACCGACGAGGGGCGCGCCTTCGTGCGGCGTCTGATGCTGCAGGAGGGCAAGTACAAGGACGACTACTCGGTCTACAGCCTCGACAGCATCGAGCAGTTCATCGAGGAGTTCAAGGGGCTCTACATCATCCCCAAGGAGGATGCCACCTCGGGCGGCGCCGTCTATACGACGAAGCTCGAATCGACCGGACTCTCAATCTACGGACGTAACCGTCTGGAGAGCGACCCGACGCTCATCAAGGATACCATCGGACTGGTCTTCTACTTCTACGACGAGCAATCCAAGGCGGGCAACCTCTCGGTCAACACCATCCGTCGCGACTACAGCAAGGCGACCGTCAGCGGCGATTTGCGCATCAACCTCGACGACGCGGTCGAGACGAACGAGGCGCGTCCCGAGAACCGCCGCATCTTTGTCGACGGCATGGGCGGCGTCCTCTCGGAGCTGACCTTCACCGAGGAGTTCTTCAAGGAGCTGGAGGCCGTGCGCCAGCGGGAAAACGAGCTTGCGCAGCGCAAGGACCCGGCGCTCTGGTACACCAACATGGGCGTCAGCCAGGCGAAGATGTCCATCTACTTCACCGACAGCGACTACGACTGGCAGAGCATCCCCAACCTCAGCTCGCTCATCGACGAGATGGACCGCTCGATGGAGCGTCTGGGCTCCTATACCAACTTCAAGAAGCTCTCGGGCATCTCGGACTACGCCTACGCCTACGAGCAGCAGTACAGCTCGACGCTCTCCTACGGCGGCTACATCAACCGCAGCCGCGGCTGCTACGTGCTCGACATCTCGGCCCATCTGCAGGAGCTGTGGAACAGCTACATGAAGGAGAAGAAGCGCCTGGGATTCGAGCGCCTCTCCTACGACGAGCTCACCTCGGAGGAGAACTGGAGCCGCATCGACTGGGACAACATCGAGAAGCGCTCGTTCTACATAGGTCCCGAAGCCTACTCGCTCTTCACGCCGACCCACGCGGTCATCCAGGGCGAGAACGACGGTCAGAACACGGCCCCCATCCGGCTCGATTTGACCTACACGATGCTCAAGTAAACGAAGGTGCAGAACAAGCAACCAAGCAGGAAAAAGAAAATACCGACCGCGGACAACCTAAGTGCGATACTTAGGTTTTCGCGTTTTAGGACAGAGAGATACAGAACATGCAGGAAAATTTAGTAATCGTCGAGTCCCCGGCCAAGGCCAAAACCATCGAGAAGTTCCTCGGCAAGGACTACGTCGTCAAATCGAGTTTCGGACACATCCGCGACCTGGCCAAGAAGGACCTCGGCATCAACATCTCGGAGGGGTTCAAGCCCGTCTACGAAATACCGAGCGACAAGAAGAAGGTGGTCGACGAGCTGCGGAAGCTCTCGCAGAAGACCAAGACCGTCTGGCTCGCATCCGATGAAGACCGCGAAGGAGAGGCCATCGCATGGCACCTGACCGAAGTGTTGGGTCTCCCCGTGGACCAGACCAAGCGCATCGTATTCCATGAAATCACCAAGCGGGCGATTCTCGACGCCATCGAGCACCCGCGCACGGTCAACATGAATCTGGTCAACGCCCAGCAGGCGCGCCGCATTCTGGACCGTCTAGTGGGCTTCGAGCTCTCGCCCGTGCTGTGGAAGAAGGTGCGGCCGGCGCTCTCGGCGGGCCGCGTGCAGAGCGTTGCCGTACGGCTGCTCGTGGAGCGCGAGCGTGAAATCATCGCCTTCCATTCGACCCCCTACTACCGCGTCGTGGCGCAGTTCCACGCCGCCGCCGACCCCGACAACACGCTCTTCAAGGCCGAGCTCTCGTCGCGCTTCGAGACGCGCGAGGAGGCCGAGGCGTTCCTGCGCAGCTGCATCGACGCCACCTTCACGGTGGCCCGCGCCGAGGAGAAGCCCGCACAGCGCTTCCCGGCGCCGCCGTTCACCACCTCGACGCTCCAGCAGGAGGCGGGCCGCAAGCTGGGCATGAGCGTCTCGCAGACGATGTCCGTGGCGCAGCACCTCTACGAGCAGGGTCTCATCACCTACATGCGTACCGACTCGGTCAACCTCTCGCAGCAGGCGCTGGCCCAGTGCAAGGAGGAGGTCATCAAGCTCTACGGTGAGAAGTACTCGCGCTGGTATAACTACAAGACCAAGACCAAGGGGGCCCAGGAGGCCCACGAGGCCATCCGTCCATCGTACATCGACCGCCAGACGATTGAGGGCACACCGGCCGAGAAGCGGCTCTACGACCTGATTTGGAAGCGCACGGTCGCCTCGCAGATGGTCTGCGCCGAGCTCGACCGCACGACGATTGTCATCGACATGTCGGGCTCGCAGCAGCAGTTCGTCGCCACGGGCGAGGTGATTCGCTTCGACGGCTTCCTGCGCCTCTACTCCGAGTCGACGGACGACGAGCAGAGCGAGCAGAGCGGCGAGGGCCTTCTGCCGAAGATGGCGAAGGGCGACCGGCTGCTTGCCCAACAGATTACCGCCACGGAGCGCTTCACGCAGGCCCCGGCCCGCTACAACGAGGCCTCGCTGGTCAAGCGGCTCGAGGAGCTGGGCATCGGCCGTCCGTCGACCTACGCGCCGACCATCACCACGATTATCAACCGCGGCTACGTGGTCAAGCAGAGCAAGGAGGGGCAGAAGCGCACCTACACGCAGCTCACGCTCGCCGACGGGCGCATCTCGGAGAAGAGCCTCACGGAGAACTTCGGCAAGGAGAAGAACCGCCTCCAGCCCACCGACATCGGCATGGTGGTCAACGACTACCTCGAGGCGCAGTTCAGCCCCATCATGGATTACAACTTCACGGCCAACGTCGAGAAGGAGTTCGACCGCATCGCCGAGGGCGACATCACGTGGGAGAAGATGATAGAGAACTTCTACGGTCCCTTCCACCAGATGGTCGACAAGGCGATGGGGACGCAGAGCGACAAGTCGAACATGACGCGCATCCTGGGCACCGACCCCACGACGGGCCACGTGGTCAAGGCGCGCATCGGCCGCTACGGCCCGATGGTCGAGATTGAGGGTGCCGCGGGTGAAAAGAGCCGCTACGCCTCCCTGAAGAAGGGTCAGCTCATCGAGTCGATTACGCTCGAGGAGGCGCTCGAACTCTTCTCGCTGCCCCGCAACGTGGGCGTACTCGACGGCGAGACGCTCATGGTGGGCATCGGCAAGTACGGGCCCTACGTGCGCTACGGCAAGAGCTTCGCCTCGCTGCAGCGCGGCGACGACCCCTACACCATCACCTACGAGCGGGCCGTCGAGCTGATTCGCGCCCAGCAGGCTGCCGCCGCTGCGGCCCACACCCCGCTCAAGAGCTTCGACGAGGAGCCAGAGCTGCTGGTCAAGAACGGCCGCTACGGACCCTACATCGCCTACAAGGGGAAGAACTACCGCATCCCCAAGGGGCGCAACCCCGAGGAGCTGACGCTCGAGGAGTGCCGCGACATCATCGCCCACTCGAAGAAGTAGCAGCCGGCCGTAGCGCTGAAACAGGAAAACGAATATTCACAAACCCAAAAACCGTATCATGAAGAAACTTCTGACCCTCATCGCGCTCTGCGGGGCCCTCACGGCCGGAGCGCAGACGCCCACAGCGGCCGACACCGCCTCGGGCTACCGCTTCACCGACCTCAAGGTGCTGCGCACGACCCCCGTCAAGGACCAGAGCCGCAGCGGCACCTGTTGGTGCTACTCGACGATGACCTTCCTCGAGAGTGAAATCCTCAAGGCCGGCGGCCCCGAAATGCACCTCTCGGAGATGTGGATTGTCCGCCACTCGTTCATGGACAAGGCCGAGAAGTACATCCGCATGCACGGCACCATCAACTTCGCCGAGGGAGGCGCCTCGCGCGACGTAACGGAGGGCATCAAGGCCCACGGCATCGTCCCCTTCGAGGTCTACCCGGGCTTCAACTACGGCACGCCCAAGGCCGACTTCCACGAACTCTCGCTCGTGCTGAAGAGCTACCTCGACGCCGTGCTGAAGGCCAACGAACAGAGCAACAAGGCCCTCTCGACGGCCTGGAAGCGCGGCTTCAACGCCCTGCTTGACGCCTACTTCGGCCCGATGCCCGAGCGCTTCACCTACGAGGGCAAGGAGTACACGCCCGAGACGTTCGCCGCGTCGCTCCCCATCGAGTTTGACAACTACATCGACATCACCTCCTTCACGCACCACCCCTTCTACGAGCCCTTCATCATCGAGGTGCCCGACAACTGGATGTGGGGCCAGGCCTACAACCTCCCGCTCGACGAGATGATGCAGGTCATCGACCATGCGCTCGACGAGGGCTACACCGTATCGTGGGGCACCGACGTGAGCGAGAAGGGCTTCAGCCGCACCAAGGGCATCGGCATCGTTCCCGAGGCCGACCTCGAGAGCATGAGCGGCACCGAGGCCGAGAAGTGGGGCAAGCTGACCGACCGCGAGAAGGAGGCTGCGCTCTACAAGTTCGACAAGCCGGGCAAGGAGCTCACCATCACGCAGGAGCTGCGCCAGACGGCCTTCGACAACTTCGAGACGACCGACGACCACGGCATGGTGATTGTCGGCACGGCCAAGGACCAGGCGGGCAACAGCTACTACAAGGTGCAGAATTCGTGGAACACGGTGCCGCCCTACGACGGCTTCTGGTACTTCTCGCGCCCCTTCGTAGCCTACAAGACCACCTCGATTATGGTCAACAAGCAGGCGCTGCCGAAGGATATTCGCAAGAAGCTCGGACTCTGACCCGCCACCGTGCGCAACAACCGCAAGGGAGCCCTGCCGGATAACCGGCAGGGCTCTCCTGTTTTATCCGCACGACAGCATGCCGCAGCAGCACAACCCCGGCCGCCACGTACAGTCACTTACCCTTCCGCAGAGCAGGCACAACCACCGCAACACCTCGGCATACATATTCCCCACCGTCCCGACGCCTCGGACCACCCCACCGACGCCGGGCACTGCCTCACCTCGCCGCCGGGCCCCTACGCTCCAACTCCCCGTCGCAACTCGCCCGCTCCATTCAAGACACTCCCCTGCCGCCGCACAACGGTTCCACCGTTCCGACGCCTCGGAACCCCCCGCCGACACCGGGCCACGCCTCGCCGCCGGGCACTGCCCCGCCTCTCCGCCGGGCCCCAACGCTCCAACTCCCCGTCGCAACGCTCCCGCTCCATTCAAGACACACCCCTGCCGCCGCACAACGGCCCCACACCGTCCCAACCCTCGGACCACCCCGCCGGCGCAGGATTCAACCGCACCGCCGGGCACAAAAAAATCCGGCTCTGCGAGCCGGACCTATTCATTTGTCAGTAATTTTTCAGTAAAAAACAGGCGATTACATCTCGCGCAGACGAATGCTCTCACCCAACATAATCAAAGCGGTGCGTACCCACTGATTAATCCTTGCCCTCATAACTAACTAAATAATTTTAATTAATTCTTAAAATATTTTATCATTTATGACGGGTGCAAAAGTAATGCACGGAAAGGAAATGTGCAAGAATTTTATTCAAAATATTTATTAAATATCTAAATTTTTTGAATAAACTAACTGCAATCGGGCACAAACCTTGAAAGGCTACGCGGCTCGAAAAACATTTACAGATTAAATTACAGATACATACAACAATGGAGCCGGCAAAGAAGGATAAGAGGGGAGGGGACGGAAATGAGGGGTAGCCAAAAAAACGACCCCGGAAACAGCCGCAAAAAGGGAACTGCCCGTCACACAAGGGAGGTGTAAAGCTACTGGGGGGGGCGGGGGAAGAACAGGAGAGAAAGAGTGGAACAGGGAGGGAAGACAAAGCGGAAGACAGAGCGGAGCGAAACAGAGAAGAACAGAGAAGAACAGAGAAGAACGGAAAAGTACGGAAAAGTACGGAAAAGTACGGAGAATAGAAAAGGGAAGAGAGGAATAGAAATGGTGTGAAACCCGAAAAATGTCCGGGAAGAGCGCCTCAGCAGCGCCAGACAACCACGCAGTCGTCGATGCAGCGCAGCTGCAGCTCGAGCGGCTCTCCGCCGCAGATGCGCCCTACGATAAGCCCCGCTTCAAAGTCGACCCCGAGCACCTGCACGTCGCGCTGCAGCTCCAGTTCGCGTCGCCCGGCATACTTGTAGAGCGCCTCCTTGGCGCACCAGAGCGCCGCACCGAGCCGTTCGTCCGTCGAGAGCGTCCGCTCCCGGGGGGTCATGCAGCGGGCAAGCGCCGCGCCGAAGTTACGCGACACCGACTCGATGTCGACGGCACACCGCTGCCGCGAGATGCAGACGGCAACCCGCTCACGGCAGTGCGACGCCCCGATGAAGTACCCCTCGGGCGAGGTGACCACCGGAGCCCCCACCCCGTTGTAGCCAATCACGGCGTCGCGTCCCAGCTCGCGGCGCACCAGCGTCCGCCAGGTGAGGTATTCGCTCCGGCGCCGCGCGGAGCCGAAGCGGGCCGCCTCGGCGCGCTCCTCCTCCGTAGTCCAGAGGTCGGTCTCGGCCGCCGCAAGCGGCTCGGAGAGCAAAAGCTTCCCGGGAGCAACGGCTGAATGGGGTGCCGCTGCAGAAGAGGGTGCCGCTGCAGAAGAGGCTGTCGTATCGGAAGGCATCGCCGCGTCGGAGGAGGTTGTCTTGACGGGCGCGGGCGTAGCGTCAGAAGAGGAGGTCATGGCCGGATGGGGCCTCGCGCCGGAGGGAGTCGTCATGGCAGCGTCACGAGAATCTTGTCGATGCGGTGCCCCTCGACCTCCTGCACCGTGAAGCGGATGTCGTGCGTCGTGAAGCTGTCGCCCTTGCGCGGGAAGTCACGCTTGAGCTCCAGCATCAGCCCCGCCAGCGTCTCGGCCTCGCCCTTGACGTCGGAGAAGAGGTCCTCCTCCAACTCGAGCACCCGCTCGAAGTCCCCGATGTGGGTCTTGCCGTCGAAGAGGTAGTTCTTGGCGTCGAGCCGCGTATAGAAGCTCTCGACCGTATCGCTCTCGTCCGAGATTTCGCCCACAATCTCCTCGATGATATCCTCCAGAGAGACCAGACCGAGCGTCGAGCCGTACTCGTCGACCACGATGGCCATGTGGACCTTGTTGCTCTGGAACTCGGCCAGCAGGTCGTTGATTTTCTTGTGCTCGGGGACGAAGTAGGCCTTGCGGATGAGGCGCTGCCAGGCAAAGTCGTCGCCGTGGTTGATGTAGGGGAGCAGGTCCTTGACGTAGAGCGTGCCGCGGATGTTGTCCACCTCGTCCTCGTAGACCGGGATGCGCGAGAAGCCCGACTCGATGATGACCCGCTTGACGTGCTCGTAGCCCTCCGTAATCTCGATGGCCGTGATGTCGACGCGCGGCTTCATGATTTCCTGCACCTCGGTATTGGCGAAGTTGACGATGCCCGAGAGCATCTCGTGCTCCTCGGGCGAGGAGCTCTGCGTCATGTCGACGGCATCGGCCAGCTCGTCCAGCGAGAGCTCGCTGCGGTGGGCCGCCTTCTCGCTGATGCGGCTGCTCGTGCGGACCAGAATGTAGGAGAGCGGGTAGAAAATCCAGCGCAGCACCAGCAGCGGACGCGCCGCGAAGCAGGCGAAGCGCACCGGCACCGTCTGAGCGAAGACCTTGGGGAGAATCTCGCCGAAGAGCAGCAGCAGGAAGGTCACCAGCACGCTCTTGAAGAGGAACTCGAAGCGCAGGAAGGTGAAGGTGGCGTCGATGACGTTCGACGTCAGGATGACGATGCAGATGTTGACCAGGTTGTTGACCACCAGAATCGTGGCCAGCAGCAGTTCGACGTTGCCCAGCAGTTTGAACACCCCTTCGCTCGAAGCCGAGCGGCGCTCGCGGATGCGGCGCACGTCGTTGTGCGAGAGCGAGAAAAAAGAGGTCTCGGCACCCGACACGAGCGCAGAGACCATCAGCAGACAGAGCGAGACGATGCACAGCACGACGGTATGCGTCGTCACTCCGTTGAATGCTATCCAGGAACCGGTTTCCAAAGTTTGCGTGTGTTAGTATGACATCGGAAGGGGCCTCCGCACATGGAGGGCACCTCCCCCATCGGTGGCTCAGTCGAAGAGCGACCCGCCGTGCGGCTCCTGGCGGTGTGCGTTCTCAGACGCATCGTCGCGCAGCACCTCCTTGCGGCCGCCCGAGACCTGGACGACGAACTTCGAGTTGCGGGTCTGGTAGGCGGGGCGGCTCAGCAACGCCTCGATGTTGCTGTAACGGGTCGACTTGGCCCCCAGCACCACCTGCTCGGGATGCACGCGCTGCGTCTCGGCAGCCGCCGCGGCCGGCTTGATGGGGATGAGCTCCGATTCGGCCGCCTGCTTCTCGCGCAGCGTCTGCGCCGTGCGGCGGGGCGGCACGGGCGACATGCCGTGCTCCTCGTCGTCGTTGTCGAAGCCCGTGGCGACCACCACCAGCTCGATGGCGTTGCCCAGCTGCGGCTTCTCGCTCGTTCCCCAGATGATGTTGGCGTTGTGGACCGTGCCGTCCTGGTCCTCCACCGTGGCGTGCATCTGGATGTACTCCAGAATCCGAACCACCTCCTCGTACATGAGCTCCTCGGCGTTCGCCACCGAGATGTTGAGCAGGATGTTCTTCGCACCCGAGATGAGGTTGTGGTCGAGCAGCGGCGAGCGCAGCGACGCTTCGGCCACCGCCTCGGCGCGGTTCTCGCCCTCGGCCGTGGCGACGCTCATGTGGGCGCGGCCGCTGTCGCGCATCACTTTCGAGACATCGGCGAAGTCGACGTTCACCAGGTCGCTCTCGACCGTGATGATTTCGGCGATGCCCTTGGCGGCCGAGGCCAGGATGTCGTCGGCCTTGCCGAAGGCCTGCTTGAGCGAGAGGCGTCCGTAGATTTCGAGGATGTTCTCGTTGTTGATAATCAGCAGCGAGTCGACGTTGCGGCGCAGCTCCTCGATGCCGCGGTAGGCCTGGTCGTAGCGGATGCGCCCCTCGACGGCCAGCGGCGAGGTGACGATGGCCACCGTGAGCAGCCCCATCTCCTTGGTCAGCTTGGCGATGACGGGCGAGGCGCCCGTACCGGTGCCGCCGCCCATGCCGGCGGTGATGAAAATCATCCGCGTGCCCGACTCCTCGAGGTACTGCTTGATTTCGGGCAGCGTCTCGACGGCAGCCTTGCGGCCGTTCTCGGGGTCGTTGCCGGCGCCGAGGCCCTCGCTGCCGAGGCGGATTTTCTTCTCCACGGGGCTCTTGTCGAGCGCCTGCTGGTCCGTGTTGCAGACCATGAAGTCGACACCCTTGATACCCAGGTTCCACATGTGATTCACGGCATTGCCGCCGGCACCGCCGACGCCCACCACCATGATTATCGAGCCGTCCGTCCTCGTAGCCTTGATTTCGGACATCAAATCGTCAGTCATATCGTTTCGTAACTCTCTCTTTGGTCAAAAACTCGACAGCCGCACGCCTTCGCGGCACAGCCGTCCAACTCTCTCTTGCTTCAGGCCTCCGGCCCGGTTCCGCCGCCTTATCTACTCTGCGCTTCCCCGGATGCTCCCCGGCTGCGTCACTCCCCGGCTTCCGCCTTACCTGTGGTCTCCGGACGCACCCCGGCTTCGTCGCTCCCGGCTCCTGTGCTCCCGGCTCCCGCCTTACCCGTGGTCCCGGCGCACTCAGGCCTTGTCGCCCTATCCACGCCGGTACCCTCCGCACGCGGGCGTCAGATATCCTCGTCCTCGGGGCCGCCGAAGCTCTCGTTGATTTTCTTGAGAGCACCCTGCAGCAGCGAGCCCAGACCGCCGCGGCGACGACGGGGTTCCTGCTGCGGCTCCTCCTCGTCGTAACGGGGCTGCTGCGGCTCGGTCTCGGCCGGTGCAGGCTCCGCCGCAACGGAGTGCGATGCAGACTGCGGCGCATGGTAGGGATGCGGCGCGGCGTGGGGCACCTGGGGCTGCGGC
>ERZ780060.55-NODE-55-length-39203-cov-5.707929_pt1 | contig 39203 bp, 62 predicted proteins | sample MGYA00511176_ERZ780060 | MGnify/ENA primary metagenome ERZ780060 (study PRJEB29588, sample SAMEA2148374) | human gut metagenome | biome: human gut; feature: human-associated habitat; material: faeces | place: Denmark | collected 2008/2010 ... | reverse complement strand
AGAGCGGTTCGCCGCAGTCAATGAGATTGACTTTACAGTTAATGTAGTCAATGGGTAATTGTGTCACAGGGTCAAGGTGGAACGGCTCTGCGGTACGATCTCCGGGGTACATCTTCCGGGTAGTCCATGTGTTGTTCACCATGTCCGGGTAACTGACTGTTACATAGAAATTGGAGAACTCTTTCAAAATAGCCGACCACTGTTCCGCAGTCAGATAAGCCCATTCCAAATTGTTTAACTTCTGCTGTTCACGGCCTACTACCTGTCCTACTACCACGGCATTTGCATTCCGGGCAGAGTCCACTATGGTAGCGACCATCATTTCTAAGCCCCTTCGGGGGCAGGGATAATCACGACCGTTGATCTTGATGAAAGAAGCCATATATCCCTACCCCCTTAGTAAGCGTTCGAGAATGCTCCGCTGTTCACACGGACACCTCTGTTTCTGCTGTACCGGTCATAAGACCGGCCAATCACATCATCACCGATGGACACCGACAAATCCTTGTCCTCAATGAGGTTCATGAGTGCGTAGATAGCGGCGATCACGCCATCATTGGCAACGGTTACGCCTGCGGAGATACCTTCCACAATCTGTTCGTTATTGGCTACAACTGTTCTTCGCCCCATGGCACCGACCATCTCTGCTCCGGCCTCATTTGCGATAAAGAGCTGGCCTTCATCAACGAAGCCACCAGTAGCAAGTCTTGGGATAGATACTTCCGGGATAAGATCAATGTGAATACCCAAAATTCCTACCAGACCGTTTATGAAGCTGATAACATTGTTGACGATACCAATTACACCGTTAATGAAATTCTCGAATAACCCAAGTCCTCCATTAACGAAGCCTTTGAAAACAGCTGTAATGCCGTCAAGCATTTGCTGGATTTTATCTGCAAAGAAATCCCAATTTAGTGCTACCGATGTGGCCATTGTTGCGGCACCTGCTAAAAGGAGGCCGATACCGAGAGGTAATCCAACACCGGTCACAATTAGCATGAGGCCGAGTGCAACTAATGCTCCACCAGCGGCAATTCCGATTTCTTTCAGAACATTTTTGATTGTAGTCAGAATGTAGTTCCAGTTCAGAGCCACACCCGCCGCAAGAGTGGCGGCACCAGCGGCAATCAAACCGATACCGAGAGGTAGGGCACCTCCGCTTAATGTCAGCATGACACCGAGAGCCAGTAAAGCGGCACCAGCGGCAATTCCAATTTCTTGCAAAATTGTTTTTACCGTAGTGACTACAAATGTCCAGTCAACCACAGCCGCAGTAACCAGTGAAATAGCACCAGCCGCCATAAGAGCCAGACCGAGAGGAAGGTTTACACCTCCAAAAGTCAGTAACGCACCAACAGCCAGCATTGCGCCTCCGACAATAGCAGTCAGCGTTCCCAAAACGGTAGACATGGTATCATTCGTAGACTGCCAATTTACGGTTGCCGAAGTCACAAGGCTTACAGCACCAGCCGCTAAGAGAGCAAGACCAAGAGGCAAACTTACTCCGGTAAACACAAAGAGCGCACCCAAAGCAAGCAATGCACCGCTTACCATACCAGTAAGAGTGCCAATGATTGTTCCGATCTGTTCATTCATGCCGTTCCAATTCAAGGCCGCAGAGCCTACAATCGAAATAGCACCAGCCGCCATAAGTGCAATGCCAAGGGGAACGCTCCCTCCACTAAACGCCAAAAGTGCGCCTACTGCTAAAAGGGAACCCCCTACGATAGCGGTCAGAGTGGCAAGTGCGTCCTTTAACGGTGTGTCGCTTGCGTGCCAGTTCACAGCTACCGCAGTAACAAGGCTTACTGCTCCAACCGCCATTAAAGCAATGCCAAGAGGTACATTTGCCCCTGTAAATGTCAGAAGCGCACCAAGAGCAAGGAAGAAGCCTCCCAGCATACCGGTAATCGTAGCAAGAGTGCTTGCCAGTTGACCGTTCATGCTCCCCCAATTTGCAGAAATCGTACCGACAAGGCCAGCTGCTCCCATGACCATAAGCCCCAATCCAAGAGGAATATTTGCACCGGTCAAAACCATAATTGTTCCGATAGCCAAGGAAAAGCCGGAAACCACAGCGGTTATATCCGCAAGGCTATTCTCAATCATGGCTTTAATTTCACCGACTCGTGTTTGAATTGCTTCCCCGATAAAGTCATACTCGGGAAGCTCGAAATCAAAGCCGTTACCGCCTCCGGCCCCAACACCGGAACCGGCACTTCCGCTATCAGGAGAAAACACATTCAGTTCATCAAACCCAGCGGTGTACTGCTTCAACTTCTTAGCCGCTCCCGCAGCTTCATCAAGACTGTCGGCCATGCTACCGGCTCCGCTGGCTCCTGCCGTGATACCGGAGTAATCAACCTCAGTTAACTCGAACCCAAACAGAGAGGCGATTGCGTCAGCGATCTCCCGGATAACTTCAACAACAGCGATTGCATAGGGAAGAATAGCATTCAGAGCCGGGATGAAGATATTGCCGATGGATCGTGCCGCCATATTAAATTGAGCGGACAGAATACGAAGCTGATTGGCAGGGGACTCCAAGGTTCTTGCCAAATCCCCCTGGGCGGTAGTCACCTGAGTCATGATAGCGTAGTACCGCAACTCGGCCTTTTCAGCCTGAGTCATGGACATAACGCTCTTATCAATTCCCAGGGACAGGGCAACGGCTTCCAACCGGGCCTGAGAGAGATCGTAACCCAACCGGCGTAACGGCTCCAACTCACCGGAGATACCGGACTGTAACTTCTGCATTGCGTCCTCAACAGAAATGTTGAAGAAAGAGGATAGGTCATAACCCAGCTGAGTCAGGTTCTTACTCATAAGGGCCGCTCTCTCCGCCGTGTCACCAAAACCGGTCAGAAGGGTATTGAACACACCCTGATTTCTAATCCAGTCAGATAGGTCAATACCAAGAACCTCACTTACGGCCTGTCCGTAGTCAAAGGCTTCCTGAACATATTCACCCATAGCCACAGTGAACAGGTTCAAATTCTCCTGATACTCATTGGACTTTGTGATAGCCGTGCCGATCATAGAGGCCAACCGACTTAGGCCATAAATCATCGTGCCGAATTTCAGGCCGTTTGCTACTTTGTTCCATGCGCTGGTACTATTGGTAGCCCGTCTGACTGTTCCGTTATACTGCTCCGTGCTTCTAATCAGCCTTTGAATTCTCGAAGGGAACGCAGAGAAGCCATTGGACACTTTCTGCATTTCATCCGCAAAGGGCTTCATAGCTGCGGCCAATTCTTTCATCTGCTGGGTAAACTTATCAATATCAGCCTTTTCCAATTCCTCAATCACGGTAGGGAGCTTTTTGAGCTGATTGATAAAGGTGGTCATATTGGCCTTACCCAACTCAGACAGGGGGCGCAGACCATCAGCAAGGGTTCTGAGCTTATCGCCGTCCGTCCACCGGACATTTGCCAGAGCCGCATTCAGGGCGTTTAACTGATTGGCAATAGAACTGGAAATCTTAATGTTCTTGGCCGACTCCAAGGCTTTCAGACCCGTAGCGATCTGAGTCAACTTCTTAGACACATCTCCGCTATTCAGACCGGAAAGGGCATTCTTCAATTCCCGAATACTCTTACTGGTAGCATTCAGGCCGGTAACACTGGCACCAGTAGCACCCTTCAAACCGCTCAGAGCCTTTTTGAGATTGTTAATCCCGGAAACAGCACCTTCACTGTTCTCCTGAATTTGAAACTCTAAGCCCTGAATTTCAACATTATCGGCCATTTACTCCACCACCCTTCTGCTCTTGAAATTTCCTGTTATGAGCAAGTGCAAAGGCTTCCATATATTTCTTTGCCTTATCGTCACTTTTCTCTTCGGCTTTCTTTTGCTCGGTTTTATCGCCTCGACCATTCAAATCAAAAGGCTTTTTCGGATATGGCCGAGCTTTTGACCCTTTTTTTGCAAACGCTCTTAAAATAGGAGAAACATCGGCCAATGCTTCATAAAAATAAGCCCCTTGTAACCAAGCCTCTTGATTTTTTAAGTCCTGCCGAATTTGCGCAGCTTTGCGATAATATTTAACCAGATCACAGTCCTGTTCCCAGAACTGCTCATAGGTCATTCCGATAGCAAGATAGTACGGAAACAACTCGTAAAACCGCTCGTAAGCGAAACGGGGAGCGGGGCGATTGCCGCCACCGCCCCCCAGATTATCGGACTGCGACTCGCTTACCAGTTCGCAGTCCAGTCCATGTTTCCCTCGTCATCACCATTCTGCTCAGGCTCTTCCATGAGGGACAGAATGGGTTCGTTATACATCTCCACCAGCTTAGGCAGAAGCTCGTCTTTACGGGGCAGACGAGCGTAAATGCGGTCAACCACATCTTTCTTGACCCAGCGGTGGTGTGCAAGGAACGCACCAGCAAACAGAGCGGGAAGCATGGTCATGGGCTTACGCTCAACATCTTCCGCAATAAAGCCCTGCTTCTCCATCGTTTCAACGGTCTTGCGGGTGTATTCCAGCGTATAACTCTCGCCGGAAACGGGGTCTTTAATTGTCAGTGTCTTAGCCATGATAAATCCTCCTTATCATTCAGGCCGATTGTGATTACTCAGCAGAGAAAGTGATCGGGGTGGAAGGGGCAATGGAGATGTTCATGTCCACAACCTCATTCACGCCGCCGCCAACGGGATAGACGGACAACTGGCCGTCAAACTCGAACTTGCCGTTAGAGCCATCAGGAGTCACAACACCGCCGCTCTCCTGACCACCAAACCAGACAGCGTAACTATCGGTCTTACCTTCCAGAGCCTTGAGCTTCTGAAAATCGGTCATATCATAGTTAGCGGTAAAGGACAGACCATCGAGGGACTGAATACCGGCAATATAGGTCTGCATATTGTCAGACAGCGTGGTAGTTTCCAGCATTTCAGGCTCGCCGCCCAGATCAGGAAACTCCTTAATGTCAACCAGCTTTTCATAGGTGTCAGGCTCGGTGCCCTTCTTCATAAGGAAGACCTTGTAGGTGCTAATTGCCATTTCTGTTACCTCCTGTAAAGATTTACACCATCCGTTTCAGCCCGATACCGGGCCACCAGACGGTAAATTGTTGCGTTCTCTAAATTGGGAACTGGGGAAAGGGAAATGCGAGTGAAGTTGCGCCGGTACATGAGATCATCAATGACTTTCATAATGCTCCGGCACTGTGCCTTTTTCCCAGAAGACTTATTGGAGTAGACATTTACCTCATACATGATCGTGGCATACTCTTCGCTGTCACTGGTACTCAGGTGAGTCAGTGTGGGGTAATTGTCCTGCTCCACAATGCTTACATGGGGAAAGGCGGAAGGGGCTTTGACATATTCCCCGCTTGTGTCAATACCCGGAAAGGCTTCCCGAAGGGCTTCGGCAATCGGTGTATAAATCTGATTTTCTACATCAATCATCGAAACACCTCCTGAGCCAGCCGGGGCAAAACCCCTTCTAAATGCTTTACGGTTTCATACATAGACATATTGGCCGGGTTGCCGTGTGTGAGGACTACGGTATTCCCGTTCGGCTTGGTGAACTCAACGCCATTCGTACCGGCTTCACCGTAGTAACCCCATGTCTGTTGCTTACCATGACCGGCTCCATACTCTCCACGGCGCATACCGTGTTCCGCAGCTTCCGGGTGATTGTCTGGGTAAACAACACCTGTTCCGAATTCAATGAAAAGGACAGAGGCACCAACAGCGACAATCGCTCTGGCTCCGGTTGCCCTTTGCTCAACAGACACAGAAACATCATTCGTTCCGTCATATTCCGCTTTCGCAAAATTGGCCGAAGCGACAGACAATCCCTCTTGAGCCAGCCGATCAAGCAGAAGGTTCGCTCGGGTTTTCAACCAATTCTGGTAGCGCTCAAGCTCCCGAATGGCATTATCAATCCCGGCCACAGACAGAGGTACTTTAATCGTCTTCACGATACCGTCACCTTGCTTATAGCGTAGGAGATGGAATTTAGACTCTTAGCCACACGCCGCACGATGTAGTCATAGAGGGGATTATCGTCAGCGTCATATTCCGGCTCTTTATCAACAAACAGCACGGTATTTTCATCAATGGGACAAGAGAGATCATCAGTAACAATCACCTTGTCATAAGAGATGAAATTTCCAAACTGCTCCACCTGAGCCGAACCGGTAGCCGCCGACACATTATCCCGCCGCTGAACAGCGGCCTTGTAGACTACACGGCTATCTCCTGTTTCATTGCCGTCCTCGTCCCGAACCGGTTCTTTCTTGTCATAAAGCAAGTACCAATAGGACGATTTATTACGCTCCATGATCTTCATGAGGTCGAGTCCCCCTTGATAACGCTGGCAAAGGGAACAATCTCACGCAACAGGGTAGGCGGTACATCTCCGTCCTCATAAGACCGAGAAATGCCGTTTTCACTGTGCGCCGTTTCTCCCTCCGCACCACGCTTATTCACAAGGTAAGCTGCGATCTCTACCTGATTGAAGTCATACCGGGGCGGAACGGCGGTCACGGTATCGTCAAAGGGGTAAGCCCTCCGGCAAACCTTATTTGCGGCGATAGAAAGGTAGACAGAAAGCATGGCTTCATCTGTTTCGCCGGTCATGGTCTTCAACATGGACAGTTTTTCAGCGTCAGTCATGATTTCTGTCACTCCTTTCCATCAGAATTTCTCTTTAACCCGCAGAACCACCGGGGAAGTCAGCCGCATTCGCCACATACACGCTACGGCTGTAAGTGGGAGCGGTAAACTCGGTAGAGATACCGGTAAACTTGCCGTGATACCACTCGGGGCCGTGGTCAAGGCCGATCTGACCGAAGAGCTGATACTTCTCACCAGCACCAACCTTGGCAAGAGGCTCCAAGAAGAAGTTACCCTTACCGGGAACAGGCTGATAAACGGGAGCGATCACATTCAGGTTCAGAAGCAGAGCCGTACCAGCAGGAAGACACTCGCCAAGGTACAGGTAGACAACACCGATGGGAGTAACCACACTGGACAGAGCGATACCATTGATCTCCCGAGCGGCGGGAACCACAGTAAGACCGTTCTGCACAGCGTCAGCGTTGACCTGGAACAGAGTCACAGCGTCACACCACAGGCACAGGCCATCGGTGGGGGCATTGGCACCGTAAATCTTCTTCACCATGTCGGCAATATCCCACAGGCCGAGAGGCTTGCTGGACATGGCGGTGACATTGGTGGTAATGGCCTCCACCAGTCCACGGGTCTTGTTCACGGTAGCGTCAGAGTTGGCCTTGTTGTAGGTGCCCTGAATGAAGGTAAACTCAATGTCCCGGTTGACCTTCTGCATTTTCGCCGCAACCTGGAAGTCCAGCTCATTGATCGGGTTAGCCTGCTGACCGGCCACATTCAGGCCGCTCAGAGTACCCATATTGGACTGCTTGGCATAGGAAATGCCTACGGACTCCTGGAAAATCTGAGTCACATTGGTCTTCTGAGTCCGGGTGACAACGGTAGCGTCAGGGGCGGTCAGGGAGGCAGTTTCACTGATAGAGGGCTGTGCGCCGCCTCCGGTGGTGTACTCCTGACCGGTCACGAACTCAACATGATTGGTGGTCTTCGCCCTGCCGCCGATGATGGAGGACAGGGGGCACCGGGTATTGCCCTTGTTGAAGAGCATACCGGAGTAGTTCAATACTCCAAAACTGGTAGCAAAAACATCTGCCATGAGTCATTCTCCTTTACTGTCAAGACTTGTTCTGTTCAGCCTCTTCCTGCGCTCTCAGGCGGTTGTAGTAGGCAACAGCGGCCAGATCGCCGTTCTTCTGTGCCTCTTCAATCTTCTTGTCGTAGTCAATCGCACCGCCACCAGAACCAGCACCGGGAGTAGGCTTGGGGGTCTTCTTCAAAGCGTCAGCTTTGACCTTCTTCGCATACTCTTCGAGGAACTTGCTCTGATTGGCAAAGACCTTGGCACTGTCACCATCGGCAAAGGCCTGAGCGGTTTCCTCAGCCAGAGCTTCATCGTAGCCCTGAGCAACGAACTTGGCCTTATACTCCGAAACGGTCTTACCCTTACGGAGATCGGCAAGCTCTTGTTCCATCTGGGCCAACTTGTCAGCGTCCTCCTGCTTCTTCTTTTCCTCTTCGGACAGAAGAGCATTGTGCTTACGCTTCCACTCAGCGGCCTCAGAATTTGCCTTGGAAAGAGCGTTCTTCTGCTTTTCCAGCTCTGCGGCATTATCCTCGTACTCAAAAGCCTCCAAAGCGGCGAGCTTCTGTTCCGGGGTCATGTCCGCATAACCTTCGATCAAACTGGTGTCAATCTTTGCCATAACAAATACCTCCTGCGTTTAACAAGGCTGTTCCCTCAGCACTATTTTCCGTTTTTGGTAGGGTTTTCTCCCTTTTGCGTTTTTAGGTCTTCACTGACCATTTCAAGCCTTACGGCATTAAAATCAAAAACAAAACGGGCTATCGGCAAGAGCGTTTCCACTCTCACCAATAGCCCGTAATGGCTGTTACCGTTATCTCGCTATAACGGCCTCATATTTCTTTTTGCTGGCTGTTTCCCAGAGAACCAGCCTACCATTTCTCACGGCAAGTTCAACACCCTTGCCACGGGAAAGGATTTCATTCATCGTCTGAACCGCCTCCGGTGTCACCAGAGCCGGACTTTTGACCTCCGGGTTCATTTCCACCATTCCCTCCATCCGGGTTCTGCTTAGAAGCAAGCTCTAAGGCTTTCTTCTCCTGCTCCTTTGCGTACTCCATACTCATGTTGTAAGCAATCTGCGGGTCAGTGAACATACCACAATGGGTAAAGGCCAGCTGCGGAGCAATCTTGGAGTTATTCAACATAGCGATCAGGACATTTGCCTTTTCGGTGATATTCTCATAATTGCGGCGGGTAAACCGAATTTCCACCGCCGACAACTTCAACTCTAAGTCCCCAAGATCACTACAAATCCGAAGCAGGAGCTTTAAGAACTCCTTCTCGGACTTCTTGAACATCAGTTCACTGTCCTTGGCTCTGGCTTCTGCCGCCGACCAACCATCCCGCATGATGACTGCGGAACCGGTATCACTGGTGGAAGAACCACCATTACGGTTCGGCATTCCGCAGATCGTAAGGACGGTATCATACATATCGTCCACCAGTGTTTGAGTCTGGCTTTGATTTAACTCAGCGGTCAAATACTGAATTTCCGCCTTTAGGGAAGGGTCAATATCCTTGAATTTGATTGCTCCCTCTTCCCGCAGCTCTTTATAATCCTTAGAGGTAATGTCCACATTGTGGAAGAGCATGAGGGCCTGAATGAACTGCTCCACGCCATCCAGCCGGTTAGACTCTACGGTATTGATAGCGTCCAACAGGGGAAGGACAATCTCAAAGGCACCCAGGCGAGCATTATTCGCCGGATATTCTATAATGGGAATACCCAAAATCTGTTCTTCACTTCGCAGAATATTCCAAGTATTCGTGATCTCGAAAAAGTGATTATGCGTGTAGCAGCTGAACAGGAGGGTACCGTCTTCCAGCAGAACATACTTCACACCCATCTTGGCCGGAGTCCCAAGGGAAGTGCCGTACACCACGAAAGAATATCGAGGGTCAAGGGTGAAAATCTCTGCGGGGCACTCGTCCTCTTCCGCATTGGCTTCTCCATCAGGGAGAACCATACGGTAAGAAGTACCAGCAATATGCGACCAATCCGCCAACTCCTTGTCCTTGGCAGCTTTATCCTCAGAGAGCATATAATCGTTCAGTCTGGTCACACTTTCAGCAACGGCCTTATCGTCACCACGAGCGACATACTGAACCGGCTCTCCCATCAGATAGCCGACCTTGAAGGAAACAATCTCATTGGCCCGGTTTTCAACCACAGTGTTATTGATTTCAGGCCGAACCTCTTTCCTTCGGTAAAGAATGGGCTGATCTCCCTTGTAATACCGGTAGAGATAATCAATCTCAGCCCGATTTTGAAGGTGGATAGCGAGTGCCTTTTGCAGAACACTCACAACATTTCCATCCGTGATTTCCTCTACATCGGTATAAATCACTCTACGACCGCACAGAGGCTTCATTCCGCAAAGACACCTCCCCTCTACCTACTTCATCACTGTTCATTATATCGAATACTCCAATGCTTGTCAATGCCTAATTTTTTAGAATATCATTGGAGAGTGCAAAAGTCAATAATTTCTTTCAACAGGGACGCTTGAATACCTCGATCTTACTCCCGGTCAGCATACGAATTTCATTTTCCAACAGGGCCAGGGAGTCAGGAGCGTCATCGTGAGGCACCTTTCCGCTTCTGGTATAAGTGGTCAATTCCTTCATGAAATTCCAATACTGGCTTCCCCGCTTATAGGTAGAGGGGTGTTTGAAGTAGAAATTCTTCTTGATGTTGTCGGAGGCGAATTCAATCCGGGTCTGTTTGTTTGAAATCGTCCTCTTTGTCCGAATGCCAATCGAATATCCGTGCTGGCGAATGATCTCCGCTACATCTCTGGCATAATACTGACCAGCATTGTTCGCCTCAAAGGTGGCAGAGGCAACCTTGTTCGAGATCAGGCACTTGGCACACTCAGGCTTTGTCACCTCGGCGGGAGCGTCATCAAAGACCACATCGACAATGTAGACCTCTGTACCATAGATGACCGCAACCGGCATAGAGGTGGAGTCAGAACCGCTCTCTGCGGTATCACCTACGGCAATGATGGTGTCCGGTTCCCGGTCAGGGGGCAACTCGAAGAAATAATTCAGTTCATCTTTGTTGAACAGAAGACCCTTCGCCTCAAAGGGCTGTTGCTGGAACTCACTCTCAAACTGCTCCGCAGACAGAAGTTCTCTCTGCTCCCGGAAATAAGCCGTGGTGAACACCTTCTGCCCTTCACGCTCATACTCATAATTGCTTTCGTCCGTGATCGGGTCAAGAGCCGGGATTTCAATAGCCCTCCAAGACCAACCCTCTCTCTGAGCGTGTTCCTGAATACGGCCAATAGGGTCATAGATAGAGTATCGAGTACCGGTGAAGACCATGGGAGTACCCTCAATGGCACGGCCCATAATATCGCCGGAGATCACTTCCCATTTATCATCGAGCCGCTGGCGGTTCTTTGCCTCTTCACGACCTTCCACACAGTCATCCAGATAGAGAACATTGGTAGCCTCAGACAAACCTACCTGTCGAGCGTCAATAGAACGACACATAATAGTGGGGAACCGGGACTTGGATTTCAGATTGATAATCTTAGTGTCCGCTCCGGTCTGCACCAACCGGGACTCCGGGAACACATCATAGAACAGATACTCATTGGGAGTAATCAGATATTCCAGACACCCGTTGTAGAAGCTCTTTACAAGGTCATCTCCCGTTCCTTCCATCAGAGTTGACCGGTCAGGGTACTTCCCAGAGAGCATATTGACAAAATTGATACCAGTTTGTGACTTACCCGCTCTTTTTGGCATGGATATTGTCAAAAGACGCAGTTTTCCGTCAAGTACATCTTGGAACCCCTGCACCATGGGTTTCAGGTAGTGCCGCCTGGGAGCATAGAACCGCTTCTCCGGCTTCCGGTCAAGTTCGATATAGGTCATGAAAGCGTCAAACTTATAGGGAGCGTCAAAGAGAAGACTCTTCCGCCATACCTCATAGAATTTGTCCGCCTCTTTCGGGGAAACAAGGCGTAGTTGTCTGGCACAGAGCCGCCGCAGCTCACCATTCAAGCCATGTGCGCTCTGAAAATCCTCTTCCTCCCACTGACGGCACAGGGATAACAAGTCAACATAGGCCGTGTGGTCATTTGGCTTGTTTTCGATATATCTCTGAATGCCATCTGCGATCTTACGATAATCCATTATACTTCACCTCAAATCGCTCCTGCCGCTCGAAAGGCCGCATAAATCTTGGGAGCCTGACAAGCAAACCAATCTACCATTTCCTCGTTCTGCGCCCACTCACTGTTCTCAGCCAGTCCGCTTTCAAACAGAAAAGCATGAACAATCTCATGCCGGATATTTTTCTTCTCCTGTATCTCCAACCGGCCCTTTTCGCCCTGCTGACCTCGCTTATAATTCTCTACCACGATCTCTTTCGTAGTTTCGTCACAAAAGCCGTCACACCCTTCAAGCCTTGGCTCGGCCTGTTCGGTGACAAGGTTGACTGTGTACTATGTTCCCAAAATATTTACTACCATAATGACCTCCAAAAAAAAAGGGCTACCGGATTTCTCCGATAGCCCGTAGTGGCTGTTACTCTTCCCTATTGAAAGAGCCTGTTTGCTTATGATGATATTTCTACTGTCAACAATTCGCTTCTACTAATCTCAGCAAAATTTGCGTCATTAACGGATAACGAAAATTCCAATTCATCAATCTCACTATAATCAGAAATACCAGCAGTTTCATTATTAAAACTCAAAGTATATACGATTTCTTTTCCACCTTGCATTGTGGCCGGTACACCACTTACAAACTGCACCATTGTACCATTCACAGAAGAGTCCATAAACAAGACCGTTATTTCTTCATCACCAAGATTTTTAAGGGTCAAGTTTATTGCTGACATTCCATCAATAGAGGGTAATTCTCCAACTCCTTCAAATTTTACCTCAACATATTGGTCTTTGTAAATGGTCTGTGCCGAAGTTTCCGTAGTAGGTTGTTCACTCTCAGAAGAAACAGTGCAAGAGCAAAGACCCAATAGCATAAATGAAAAGACGAGATACAGATATTTTTTCATACTCGGGCTTCCTTTCTTACCAAATTGTACCATGTAGAACGGCTTATGCTAAGTTCTCTGCAACAATCTCTCACAGTCATGGAACCGTCTTTTTGTTTTTGAGCGATTTTCTGAAATTGCACCCGGTCAATAGAGATTGGCTTTCTCCCTTCACGATAGGACGGCTCATGTTCCCGCTTATATGCTTTTCCAGCAGAGGTTCTTTCCACAATCATATCCCGCTCGTACTCGGCAAAGGCGAATAGCACTGTTACCATCAGCCTACCCATGGGCGTGTTATCCGCAACACCCATATTCAGGATATTCACCTTAACGCCCATGTCTACCAGTTGTTTTACCAGCAATGACCCTTCCGCAGCTGTTCTGGCAAGTCTATCCAGCTTGCACACTATCAACTCGTCACCGGAAGCCAATAAGGACAGAACCTTGTCAAACCCTTCACGGCTCATTTTCTTGCCGGTATATGTGTCGGTGTAAATGTTTTCCTCTGGTACACCATGCTCTAAAAGAATATCCTTCTGCTCCTGATATGATGTGCCATATAATTTCTGACCTTTAGAACTGACCCGGCCATAGCCATATTTCATTTCTAATCAACGCCTCCTTAACGATTGTTAAGTGAGTTTGATTTTACCTCCTTTGCTGATAGGGGACTCTTCTGAGGGTATATCGGTGGAGAGAAGAGAAGTGAGATCATATTTCTTTTCATCATTTGAAGTAACCTCAAATCCACCCTCTGGTAGACGAGATGTGGCAGGGACAACTACCACTTTATAGTCCATGGCTCTTACCATTTCACTCAGGAGAGATACTGGAATATCTTTTACATTTTTGTTGTTAAGTCTTTCCCAGATAGTAGCATTGCTTACATTGAGTCTTTTTGCTAAAACAGCATTGGAAATCCCGGTTGCTTTCATGATGGCTTTTAGAATTTCACGGCCTCTCATACTATCACGCTCCTTGTGGATTATTATAGCATAAAGAGTTTTATTGTCAAGAGTTATATTGACAACAATTCGCTTGAAATAAAGCCTTTTTATTTTTGTCGGAATTTTCGGCACTCACCCCGCCCCGGCTCCGGCTCGTATATCCCCCGCCCCGGTTCGAGCAGATCAGCCACACGAAAAGGAAAAAAAAAACATTGATTTATTGCAATCATGCCCCGGTCAAAACCAATTTCAATTTCAAAATCAAGGAAAATTTTAATTGAAAATCCTTGCAGCTTGCAGATCATACCAGAGAGAACAACAAAAAGCCCTTGTAATAGGCCACATAAGGCCGTAAAAAACCCGTTATATATAGGGGCAGTATCAGGACATAGGAAAACCCCTTGCAAGGCTTCCACGGCCTTACAAGGGGCTTTATTATTTGTTCTTTCGCATACAATCATAGACCACCATAACAGGGAATAGAAGCAACGCTACAAGTACCATATTACACCGCCTTTTCTACCGGCTGAACCTCGAACAGCTGCAATCATAACCCGCCGATAACATAGCCACAAAAAACCGTTGTTCCGTCCTTCTTGTCCTGATACATTTTTTCCACATGGGAACAACAAAGCCTTTCGCAAAGATCTTTCCGGGGGTGCTTCAATCCGTGGTAAGTCTGGCCGTACTGGTCAATCGCCATATACATTTTCATTTTTCAACCCTCCATTAGATCAACCCATTTTCCCGAAATTCACGCAATAGGCCATATCTCCGGCCCAGACGGTAAAACATATCTTGAAATACTGCCAAATCTGAATAACTGTAATTCTGATTTGAAAAATCCGCTTGCCAGTCAATAGCGAATTGCCTAACCTCTTCTTTGTTCTTCTGGTATCTGATCATAGCTGCGCCGCCTCTCTCACATAAAAGGCCGGATAACGGCCCGTTTCACCGTTACAATTATAGAACCGAAAAGCATTTACCACCGTTTCAAATTCCCTGTTGCGGGGCACAACAGTATTAAAACCATCCCCGGCAATAGGGGAAAAGGCTTCCCGCTTGCAATCACAGAAACAACCCCACATATTGACCGGGGACAACTTGCAAGCACAGAAACGGACTGTTTCCCCGGCATTATACCGGCGTTCTGCTTCCCGCTTGCTAATGCGGATAAATCCGCCCACTTGAATTTTATTCATAGCTGCACCCCCTTAGAAAATCCGGAACAGGTTAGAAGAACGGGCCAGAATGACATAATAACCGCCTAACACATTATCCCAGATCAACCCACCATTTAGACCATAAATACCACGACTAAAACCCACTTTCGTATAACTGGCCGGTATCTTTTCCGGCTCTGCCTCTGTCAGATCAACAGCCAAGCCAAGCCGCACGAACTCCCGCAACTGTTTTCTTGTGTACTGTTTCATTTTTCCGCCGCTCCTCTCTTCAATTCCCGGTAAATTAAATGAGTCAAGAGCTGTTCCGCCTCTCGTTCCGTGTATTTGGCTTTTTCCCGCTCCGACTGTTCTAAAATTTCGCCCAGATCATCAACCGCCGAACGATTGTAAAAGTAACAGGTATCGAGGACGGACGGTAACCCTTGCGCCCAGTCAATGAAAACTTGCTCATTTGTGTACCCTTTCCGGCTCTGATATTCCGGGGAATAGGCTTTTTCCTCTGCATGAACAGCCAGAATAAACCGGGCCACATTTGGGAAGCTGCAAGGGCCGGAAAAATCATAACCGCAAGGGTCGAAATGATCTAAAATGTATTGCCGGATATTCTGACGGGCTTCTTTTGTTGTCGTTTTCATCGTTCAAACCTCCATTCAATCCACAAACTTAGCACCGGCCAGAATTAAGGCCATTGTGATAACTGTTGCCTCTGCTTCTCCGAACCGCATACGGTAAACAAGCATACTTTCAAATTGCGCACGGGTTATAGATTTATCAAAATATGCGGTTTTGTCTTTCCACTGATCTAAAATCTCTTTCGCCAACTTCTTTGTATATTGAGCCATAAGGGAAAACCTCTTTTCTTTATATATTCCGCTCCATTTTCCCGGCGTGGCCTTGATACGCCGAAATGCGTATTTCTCCGGCCTTGCGTGGGAAAAGTGCGGGGGTTCAATTTTCAAGGTACAATGTCAAGTGTTTTATTGATGTTTGCATTATATCAAGCGTTTTATTGATTGTCAAGCGTTTTATTGAAAATTCTTCAATTATTTTATTGACGCTTTACCGTGTCCAACAATTCAAGAGAAAATGAACATATACCAGAGGCGGATGGCTCCGGCCCATCTGCCCGGACACCTTCTGCCTGATCTGGGTATAAGAAACCGCCGAACCTCCTATCACGGGAGATCGGCGGTTCTTTCATAGTCGATAGTCGCTGGCCGTTTTCAAAGTCGCTCGGCTCATAGTCGATAGTCGCTGGCGATAGTCGGAAAGTCGCTCACTCTTCCGAGTCATAGTCGCTGGCCGCAGCTTCGATATACTTCTGCTGTAACTCTTCCGCAGAAGCGGCCTCCCCAAGCTGATTATTCGGGGTAAGAACAACCTCCTGTTTGTCCTGATAGCCAAAGTGATTTTTCATCAGGAAGATAGCGGCTACCGGATTGATCTTCCCGTTTTGAGCATAATCTTCCATCTGAGCGTTCAAAAATTGGTACGCCTTTTTTATAAAGTTACGGCTTTCATTGGGGAGATAGGCACTATCTACACCATTAGCCCAAGCCCAGATAGTTTTTCTATCCACTCCAAAGGCTAATGCTAACCCTGCTACACTTGGCTTCATATCATCCTCAGAACAGATTTGCAGATACATACCAATCCGCTCTTTCACCTGTTCAGGTTCCTTCATGTCAACAGACGGCCAATCCCACATTCTCAAAGAATGTTGAAGATACTTCCGATTGTCACCCGGCTCAGTATGGACACTCATAGCCTCAGTCCGATCAGGACGCTTATTCCCACCAGTACCCTTCGGACGGCCACGGCCCCGAGAGGGAGTCGGCAAATCTACCACTTTATCACTCATAGTCGTTCTCCTTCCACTAATTATTTTCAGTTACCTTTAGTGAGTTTAGTGAATAATTTAGGCTTTTTGCAGTAAAGTCCTCTATATATCACTCTCTATAAGGGGGTTTATACAAAAATTTATAAAAATAGGGGGTAAAAACTGCCTCAAACCCTTGCGCCACAAGACTTTCCGGTAGTGGAGAGTTTATCACCAAATTCTTCACCAAACCTCACCAGAAAAATATATTTAGTTGATTACACAAAATATATTTGACTACGCCGGGTACAATACCACCGATGACGCTCCATCTTTTTCTAACCACTGAAAATAAACCATCTTGTCTACTCGGCAAGCGTCCTCAATAGGGTTATCATTCTGGCACATAACCATTTCCACTTGTACGTCTTCGGGCACCGTACTCAACTTGGCTCTCAATTCCTTAACAGTCATTCCGTTTCCTCCCAATTACAAAGTATCTTCCCTCGGAACTTTCTCGCTCTCCCGAGTAATCCCCACAGACCCTCAGCCTGTTCACCGCAGTTCGGGCAGGACATACCAGCAATATCTTCTAACCTCTTAGGAAAACTCTTACCCTCTTGAACAAAGAGCTGGTGGCCACATTTCCGGCATTCAAACACCGTCATCATGGCTATCTTTCCTCCCACTTTCACAATACTCTCTCGCTCTCTTGCAAAGTCGATCAGTGTCTACGGCGTACCCATCAGGCGCAACTTGGCAAGCTGCACACTCTTCATTACAGGTCAGGCAAGGGCACTCTCCCGAGTAATGTCCGCATTCCTCAAACAGCATAGTCAAGGCTCCTTCTTCAAACCGAACATATCAATCAGTTCATTCATGAACATCTCTCCGCACTCTTCATTCCTGAAAGTTGCATAGGCGGTAACGCTGTTGCCCTTCTCAACGCAGAGTCGGGGACGCTTCACATCGGGGAAGGTATAGACCCCGATCTTGACTTTACCATTGCTGATTACAAGACCCACGAGATACACCCTCCTTTTCACATCGAAGGGAGATCATCTTCTCCCTGACCAATTTATCCACTACCCGGCCAACCTCATAGTAACCGGACATAGCTGCGAGGCGGTCTAAATTCTTTGCCGTTTGTGCTGTTACCAGCATAGACACCCGGCGCATATTCTTCTTGTTCATGTCAAACAGTTCCTTTCATACGAATATCCCTGTAAGAAGGGTAGCCATTATAAACGGTCTTTCCTCCGTGCCATTCTGGGTGTGCCTCCATGTCAGCATTAAACCGCTTTGCGCTACACACAAAATAGCCGTTAGACTTACACCAAATTTTATAAGCGTCATAGAGTGCCTTGGCTCTTGTGTAGGCACCTCCGGCCTTTTCACACTTTTCCTCCAAAAACTGTAACACCATATCATTGTCCTTCTCATACTGCTTGACCACCTGACGCATAGCCGGGGACATTTTCAAGTCGAACCGCTTATACTTAAAGTAACCCTCCAAGAGCCAAGTAAAGATACCCTGCATAGCCTCTGGGGTTTGAAACTCTGTTTTAAGGTTCTTGTCCTGCTCGTCCTCAGAAAAATGCCGGTTGAACTCAATCACTCGCACACGGTCAGAGGCGAACAGGCTTTTGTCATTGACAGAGGGAAGGTCATTGCAGGAGAGCCAAAGAGTAAACTGCGGGAGGAAGGTGGTAGCGGCTTCATAGAGGTTCCGGGCCTTGATCTCTTCACCACCGGTAAGCTGCTTGATTGTTTCCTCGTCCAGCCGTCCATACTGATTGCTCTCTGCCATAGTGACAAACCGCTTGCCCTTCAAAGAGGCCAAAACAGGGCTTGCAGCTTCGGCGTTCTTGGAGCGGTCGGACTTGCAGATAATGGACACCGGGGACACGGAGGCATAGTCACCGAGAAGATGATGAATGGCACTCAGAAGGGTAGACTTTCCGTTTCTGGTGGTCTTGCCATGCAGAATGAACATACATTCTTCATTGGCCGTACCTAACATGGAGTAACCGAGAGCCTTTTGCAGATAGTCGGCCTTATCTGCGTCATTACAGGTAACTTCCTGAATAAACCGCTCCCACCGAGGGCACTCAGCGTCTTGCAGAGTGTAGTCGAAATTGGTCTGCATGGTCAGAAAGTCGTGCCAATCATGCTCCCGGAACTCCATTTTTTGAAGGTCATAAGTTCCGTTCCGACAGTTAATGAGGTAGGGATTTGCGTCAAATTCCTCTGCGGTGATCGGCATGACGCTGGCGGCGTCCTTCATGAGCCGGTCACGGAAACGGCGATCTCCCATCTTAGAGATGAACTTCATGTACTCCCTGCGGCGGTCTTCATTGTCAATCTCCCCGCAATAGAGAGCCATCAGGCGGCAAAATTCTTTGATTTTTTCCGCCACCAGAAGAGAGCCAATGTCCTTACGCCACGCACCCTTTGAATAGGTGTACCAACACTTGGCTTCCGGGCAGAAGCGGGTGTCATTCTGATAGCACTCAGAAAACAGTTCCGCCATGCCAGACTCGTCCCAAGAATAACCGGTGCCGCTGATCTGGTGACTTCTCTCGGGCTTTGCCTCCTTGATGTAAAACATCTTCTGAGAGAGGTCTTTATCCATGATGTACCGGCCATTAGAGAGCTGAAAAAGTTCCTGCTCTTCGGTAGTCAAAATTTCATCTGCCATTTCTTGTCACCTTTCTAACTGATCTCGCTAAGGTCAAAAGCGCACACGCCTGAGAGTCTTCATCCCACCATGCACATTCATTCTTTTTGCAATTCATGAACGGGCACTCAGCAGGACTCATAATAGATAAAGGGCAAATTTTATTCTCCATCGTTTATACCCCCCCGTAGAAGAAAGCGTTTTTCAGAGCCTTGTCCACATAGGACATAACCTGCGGTGAAAGAGTACAGATACACTTTTTAACACAGGCTTTGTCGATGACTCGTACCTGTTCACACTCCACCATGCTTGCTTTAATGCCCTTTCCTGTAACAATCACATGGGTAGGCATTTCCATTCTCTTTAACTTGGAGGTAAGAGGGACTACAATCGTGGTGGGAGAGTGTCTGTTGCCAACATCATTCTGCACGATCAGCCACGGTCGGTTTCCGCCTTGCACCCGGCTCCCGTCCACGATGGGAACATCAATCAGAACAATGTCCCCACGCCTGAAAGACTTCATATTGAAATTACCTCCTATATCTGGTAACTGAATTTACGATTGTTTCAATCTCACTCCGGGGAAGCGGGGGCTTACACGCTTGCTGATTTGCAAACAGCAACTCTTTGTAAATGTCTGCCTTGGAATACCCCTGATTATGAAGTTGACCGGCCAGCGAAGTAAGGCTCAGGTTTCGGCTTCCGGTGGTAATGGGCGGGTACTCAGGTTTGAGCGTGATCTTGCCATGTTCTGGCTTCCGGTAGATAGGTGAGTATATCCGTTGAGAGGCGGAGCAACCGGCACTCTCTTTCGGAGCGTCAGGAAAATACTTGGACACCACATAGTCAACCGCTTCCTGATTTTCAATGATCTCCGAATAAAGCAGGACATTCCCGGTCATGATAAAGTATCGGCTACTCCGATAGATTTCTACGCCATTACGATTATTGCGGCCTTTGAAGGGGAGATTACCTTTCAGAAGGATATGAACCCCTCGTCCGCTCCGGCTCTTCTCGGTGTAGGAGTGGCAATGGCTGATAATGTCTGAGGCCAGTTGATTTAACAGGCTGTCGGCAAAACCATCGTCAATGTCAATCCCGATAAGACCATCATCGTTGAAAACATACCCTATCCCGTCATAAATGCCGTTTGCCACATTCAGCACAGCACAGTCAAAAGTGCCCCAAGTGTCAGGTAGGACAGAGGACGCAGCTTTCTTCTGGCCGGTCTGCATGGGAACCTTAGAGCCGTTCCACACATTGACCCATTGTGTTTTCTGCTTTAGTTCGGTAGGTATCTTTTCATACATGACTGGCACCTCTCAACTCTCATAAGGGGATTGCAGACTCCAATCCCAAATTTGACCTCCCTCATAGGCATTGCGGAAATAATTGTGTTCTCCATCTCCGGTAAACCACATATAGTCCGAGGGGAGAACTCGGCCAACATCGGTTTCTCCGGCTTTCTCGGCATACCACCGGGTTAAAACATCTTCGCATAAGGCTTTAATTTCATCATCAATCGGGTTATCTATATCATATCCAGCGAATTGATAAGGAGAGGTTACTACCATGACGATGTTCCCATAACCATAGTCCACCCGATTCAGCGCACACCACACACAGGCCGCTTTCTCTGTATCAGAGGGAATGCCCCTCGCCTCTCCCCATACCATCTTCGAGAGGACAGTGATCTCTTCCTCTGACCACGGTGAGAGAGAGGGAGAGGGGCTTTCTATCTGGTCAACCGGTTCGGTCTGAGTGGGAGGCTCCTGCTCATTGGGAACCGGCTCTGACGCACAGGAGGACAACAGGAGAAGGAAAATCGCAAGGAAGATCAACCAGACTTTATTCGTCATCGGTCTTTTTCTTCCGGGAAGAGGTCTTCACCGTAGCGAAGAAATACTTCCCGTCCACGCAGACCGGATAGCCGGGAAACCGGTTGCTGGCTCTCTTCTTGCCCTCGTTGTAAATCTGCTCCGCAGCTGCAATAGGCATTTCGCCGGACACATGATCGGCACCGGCCACCATGATATACGGGACTTTCCCGTTATTGTTCACGAATGTCATGAAGACTTCCCCTTTCTCTATTCCACGCTTCCACATCGACACCAATTTTCTTCAACTGCTCCTTACAGAGCCATGTGTAGTCATCCGGCATTTCGTAATGCTGGATAAGCCGGTCATGTTCTACTGAAAAAGCCTCATAGAACCGGCGTAACCGCTTAGGGCCAAATCCAAGGTGAACCATGAGGGTATAGAGAACCATAGCGTCAATATCATCGGTGTACCGTCTATCGGCCTCAATGATTTGCCGATTGATCTCCATATCCATAGCCTTTTTCTCGGCGGCGGTGAATATTGCCCCGTAAACCTTTCCTCCGGCCTTTTTAACAATCATGGCTTACACCTCAATGTCCTCAAAGAAGACCGGGTATCTGACCGATAAGAGGTCATAAAGCATTCTGGCAACCCGGCGCATATCCGGGTGAGCGGCGGGAGCGGTACGGAGTTTGATGAAGTGCCGCCATTCCCGGAGATTGGCCGTCATGACCACTTCGGTTTTCAGACTGTTCGGTAACACAGACCGGGCCTCCTGCGGAGAACAACCAATGTCCAAGAGGGTAAAGTAATTTTCCTCAGCCTCCGAACAAGCCTTTTTCCACACGGTATAGGGGTAATACCCAGGAGAAGTCCACGCCGGAGAGATAACGGTGATCTCCGTACCGAACTGCTCTTTGCTGTAATTGCAGTACCGGGTAGACTCCTGACAATAGGAGGCCAGCCGGTGGCGGACGATCTCATGACTCACTCCCCGATCACAGATAAACCGGACGGTCACAACACCGTGTTCAATGACGGCCTCATGGCCTCGCTTCAAAATGTTCCTGACAAACTTCTCTGCACTGTCCTCGGTGATCTTGCTCTCGGATTTGTAGCAAGTGCGCCCAGCCTGTTCAATCAGAGAGAGAATGTTCGGATAAGAGGGAGCATTGACAAGCTCCACGCAGGGTTCGATAATCTTCATGGTCAGACTCCTTCCACATGACTTGCCAGCATATCCGCTTGGTGCGTCCAAAGGACATTCGGATAGGCTCTTACCGCTCTGGTGTAATCGTTCCATTCCTCTTTCGGGCAAAAGGCTCCCATGTGATACCTGATACACATGATCTCTTCCTCAGTCAGAGCGTAGAACTGAGAGAGAAGCATGACTGACTTATCTCCGTGCCCTTTCAGAAGAGTGTCCGGGTTATATTCCCACTCATGCTCGGAATACAGTTCAGTTCCGTCCAAAAGGTGAAGGTCTAACTTCGGGTGACGGTACTGGTCAATCTTACAGAGATCGTGGAACATTCCCACCAGATAGGGAGAGCGGCAATCCTTCCACTTTAACTGACAACTTTCGGTCAGGCCAACCAAGTGCTTTGCCACGGAGAGGGAGTGGTCAAAGAGGCCACCTTCATAATTCCCGTGATACTTGGTGGAGGCAGGGGCACAGAAAAAGCCGTTTTTCGTAAGCCAGTCAATCATGTTGACTGTAACTAAAGGGCTTCCGTCCGGGAGTTTCATGAAACCCAAAAGGGCATTGAGCCTTTGATTGTCAGTCATGACAGGCACCTCCCTCGTATTCGGGCCGGTGAACGCTTCTCTCGGAGTCAAACCCTTCCGGGTATCTCTTCCGCAGCTTCGCAACATTGGCCGCAAAAATGTCATCCAAGTTCTTTCCGATTGCGGAAGCTGTAATTGCCAGATACCACGCTACATCACCAAGTTCCTCAGCAATGTGTTCGGTATCGAGAGGGTGTCCCTGAAAGGTTGCTTTCTTGATAATGTCAGCCACTTCACCGGCCTCACCACATAACCCAAGTGCGCCGTTCATTATCATGCTGTGTTCGGAATAATTCATGTCAGCCGTTCTCAGAGCGGCCTTTTGGTACTCATTTACCGTCATGATTGGCAACCTCCATTTCCAGCACAGTCATGATTGCGTAATTTGCAAGGTCAATCAGCGTATCCCTGATAGACTCGTCATCAACCTTCTGTTCCCCGGAACGGGAAAGGGTCTTAAACCGGTTGAACTTATCTCCCAACCTGATACGGGCCATAGCCATACCTTCTTCAACAAAGGTCTGGTGAAAACTGTCCCCGTAATCATGATTTTTCCGGGCATAGAGATCATTGATTTCCTCGCAAATCTCCCGGTGCATTTGCACCTTTGTCTTTGTCGTGGTCAAAGTATCTTATCCTCACTTTCCACAGTTTTTTCAACAAACCATTGGAGAGGGAGAGGGTAGATAACCGCTCTCCCTCGTCCGGTTTCACCCTAACAGGGCATTCAGGTCAAAAGAGGGCTTCTTTACCGTCTGAGAGGCCGCAGGAGCGGGTTTAGAGGCCGGTGCGGGTGAGGGGGCTTCTCCTTCATCCCAGCCCTCAGAGGGCCGCTTATCGGCCAGCCGAGCGAATGTGACGGTCTTATCCGGCTTGTTCTTGTTCGGCTGAACATCATGCTCCACATCACACTCAATGAAGCACCCAACGAGGTCTTCATGGTCGATCTCAGTCAGGGAGAAATCATTGAGAGCGGTTTTGGCAAAGTAACTGAAAGCGTTCAGGGCACCTTCATTGGGAGAGCCATCGGTTTTCAGCAGGGAGAAGCGTTCAATGTGCTTGGCTCCGCTCTGAGTCTGCATGGTGATCTCCAACTTGCCAAAGGCTTCCTTGTAGTTGACCGCTGTGATTTTGAACACATGAGTCCCTTCGGGAATGAGGGTAAATCCCTCACTCAGTCCAATTTTCGCCATTATAGGTGTCCTCCTTAAACTTCAAGGTTTACCGGGAAGATGATACCTACAAGTTCGTCTTCATCATCCGGCAACTCGGGATATTGTTTGACCAACAGAGCCTTAGCCACGGTAGAATTCGTGTCAAGGTCATAGGCATACAGGATTTCACATAGGTCGGACTTCTCAATCAAAGACCAGTCATCATTGCTGATCTTGATAGAGATAGTGCCGTCCTTGGTCTTGAAGACCCGAATGCAATCCTTGATACCACCATCGGGGAAAGGCATAATGGCCTCTGCCAGTTCTGCGTATTCAGTATGGCCGATCTGGTCAATCATCTTGGAGATTGCTTTCGGCATTTCCTGAATGGCCGCAGCTGTCACGCTTTTCACCGTGATGGGAATTCGCATGAATACGGAAGGAGAGGCCAGCCAGCGGTCATTGATGGGGAGATCACCGACCTGCTGATTGTAGATAACGCCGCTGGAAGCAAGGGACTTCACGAATTTCTCAAACTTCATAGCGCACCTCTCACTTTTTCTTGCTGACCCAGATAGCATAGACAATGCTTGCCATCAACTCTACCATAACGGTAGCCAGAACACCGGCCACAAAGGGGTCAATATACATCGTTCAGTCCTCCTTAATCGCTTTCGGGGTAATCCGGTAACTGTCTTCCATGGTGGTGTACTTCTCCAACACACCGTCCGCTTTCATAGCGTCCTTATTGATCTTAGAGGTAGAAGTACGGCTGACCTCCCAAGTGTAAGCCTTACCGGTGATAGACACCTTCTTATCCCCATCCCGGAACTGCGACATAGCAGACTTTTTAATCATATCGGTCAGGGTCTTATACCGCTTCTCGTCCTCGGCCATCTCTGCGGCATGAGCGTCCAGTTTGGCTTTCAGGGCTTCCGCCTCGGACACTAGATCAGCCAAGTCCGTTTCCGGGGACAGGTTATTGGTACGGAGAACCTTCAAGATTTCTGCGTCCTGCTTCTCGTCATAAGCGGGAGAGAGGCCGGTTTCCACATGGTCTTTCCACCATTTCAGAGCCGGTTTCACATACCGCTTCTCGAAGTCCGGGTAACGCTCGGACACCTTGAAAGGCCGAGTAATGGTGTTTGCGGAACTGCACACAAAGTTTTCCGGGGCCTCGTAGTCAGAGGGGTCAAGGAAGGAGGCCACCATGATAACGCTGTCCACTCCCAGAAGGTGAGCATAGAGCGCAGCTTGCAGGGCATAATACTCGGGAATGTCCTCAGCCCAATCCTCTACCCGCTTGGAGGTCTTCATTTCAAGGACAGCCATGGGCTTACCGGTCTTGTCGCACAGCAGGTAGTCCCACATACCACCGAAGACAGCCACATCAGGGAAGAAGTCACCAAAGGTTCTTTTGAAGTAATCCTCCCCGAACCGGTCAGTCGGAGTCACCAGATTGCTCATAAAGTAGGTGTTCTTCATGTACTCCGCCTGTTTCGGTTCGATGATCTTACCGGCTCTGGTGTAAATGGTGTCTTCAAAGGTCTTCTGGTAGGTACGAGTGATCTCGCACCATACCTCAAAGGGAGTAGACCACGGGTTCAGCCCCAAAACGGTAGCAAACCGAGTTGCCGTCAACTTCTTAGGACGCTTGGGCGGAACAATCTGAATTTTGTTGTCAAGCCATTCCATGATTAACCCTCCTGTGCTTCATAGGCCGTCAGCATATCTGCAACTCCGGCAATCAACTGGTCACACACATCAGCGGTGATCTTTGTGAACCCCTCAGTTTTCACCGCAACACTCTGGACAAAGGACTCCTGATCGGGGTCAAGTTCCATGAGCTTTTTCAGGGAGGTTTTCAGATTGGCAATCTGTTCCTCACTGGCGGCATTCTCAGGAGCGGAAGTCAGCTCAGACTTGATCTCCTGCCGCTGTTCCTGCGTGACAGGGGCTTTCCGGGTCTTCTTGGGAGCGGGAGTAGGAGCGTCCTGACCATCCTCTCCACCGGAGATATTGTCAATGCTGTCGGCCTCGATAATGTCAAGAACCAACTGCCAGAGATACCGGCGAATGTAGGTGATAGAACTGCCAAGGGCCTGCATTTCATTCGTAACCACCTTGCCGGTGTTCGAGATGATCGGGGCAATCTGGGTGAAAGGAACCTCAAAGACAACCGGCTCTTCCTCACGGTCATCACAGTTATAGACCTTGGCGGTAGCGAAGTCCTTGCCAACGGTGGGAACCATCAGAAGACCAACCTCGGCAAAGATGGACTCTGCGGTGGGAACAATGTCTTGCAGCTCGAAGTACATGAACTCCAAGTGAATGTTCTTACCGGTCTTCTTCACCCCGGCTTGCAGGAACTTCAACCGGGCCAGCTGCAACTTTGCAAGGGCATTCATGGTGCTGTAATCAACAGCGGGAGCGGGAGTTTTGGTAGCCATCTGTTATACCTCCTGAAACTTCTTCAAAAATTTGTGAGAGCTGATATATTCGTTCATCTTAGCTCTCTGCTTTCCTGCGGCCCTGCGGCGGCTAAAGAAAAGCCGTCTGCGTTCCGCTCTTCCGGGATTTTTCTTCATATTGAACCCTCCAATAATTTCAAAAGATTTCTTTTTGTGACGGCAACCATTGTGTCACCGCTCAACATCTTCCATCGGAACTTCCGATCTTTCGGTACGAGATCAAGGTCTTCTGCTTGGAAACGGAGATCGAAGTCATGAACCGTATGACCGTCTGCGTGAAAGGAAACAGGGGAGTCCCTATCCCACTTCAAGAGAAGTTTCCACAGGTCAGGGTACTCTTTTCTAAGAATTCGCAGCTGGTCTATCCCTTGATTGTGACAAAACCAACCCCCCCCCCCGTGTTGCCGTGGTATAAATCGGAGATAGTAGTCCTCGCTCTTCACACCACTTCCGGCAATCGGCCTCTGTCCATCCGATTTCCACTAAGGGCATTTTGAACCCCGGTTTATCATGCCTCTGTATGCGCTCAGGCTCGTCAGCGGCTATGCCAAGGTACTGCACAATATTTGTTCCGGCTCCTTGTGCAAGGGAGCTGCGTGAAAACCCGGCGTTTGAGGTCGCTGGTACACCACGGGCCTTTGATGATCGGGAACCCGAGGATAAGACCCGTCTTTGAGTTTCTTGCACCATGCGCTGACCGTAAACGGGAACCCGTTGCAGATTTCGAAGTTTGAGTCTGCTGTTGCACCATGGAGCGAGGCGGGGTGGGAACCCGGCAATCGGAGATACCCCCCCCCTTCACCGAAACGATCTAAGGTCTTTTTCTTCCTTACCGGGATATGGTAAAACAGTTTCTCATAAGTCAACTTTTCACCGTTCCGAACGGCACATTGATGTTCTACCTCAATCCCATACCGCTCTCGAATGATTTCATCGGCTTTTGCTTTGAATTGAACCATTGGAGGCAGATCAGCCGGAATATCATCGGTAGCCCAAACCTCAGCATGGGTAATTCGGTCAAGCGGCCAACCAAGCTCTTCAATGGCTCCCAAACAAGCCAAACTGTCCTTACCATAGGAGAGCGAAAGAACATACTCGGTGTTAGGTTCTCTTTGCATACCCTATCCCTCCAATAAGGATAACAGGGTTTTCTTCACCTTGTTCACCTTCCGGGTATTCCTCTTAGGAGGCTTCTGCCCGAGAAAATCACGGACATACCGCTTTGCCAGCCGGATATACCAATCACGGTCAACTACATCAATGCTTAGGTGATTATCATTGTCCACTACACACCTTGAAGGAAGACCGGCAATCTTGACCGGAGTGCCGGTGGTGAGGTGCATTTTGTAGAGCGTCCCGAACCGGTGATCTTCGGTAGCATACACACGGTTGACCTTCTGCACAACATTCAATTCTCCGTCAACTTCATGAAGAGCGTCACCATACTTACTTCCGGCCTTGGCTACCAACTGGAAATCTAAGAGCCGATCACACTCCATAATGGTCTTCTCTACCGGTACACCGTAGGCCAGATAATCCTTGACGGCCCTGGCTACCACACAAGCATTGTTGTTGATGTTGAACGCTCCTGCTGGTGCAATGCCCCGAACAAGAACCCCGCCTTTGATTTTCGGCTCCCCCTCGAAGGGAACCTCTACATAATTGTTCACATCTTTCTGGCAGATCATCTTTATCAGGTCTTCTTCCAACTCGAACCCGGTACGCTGTTCCCATTCCTGAGTGATTTCCTGATACCGGGTAACATCGGAGTCATCAAGGCTAACCATGATACCATCAGTGTTAAGCTGGATGATTTTCAGCGTGGGGCATTCCTGAGTGAGATGGACGGCCATTTCAAGTAGCTGCAACTGGCCTGAGATACATACTGACCGGCCCATGAGAGAGTCATAGAGGTCATTGTACTGATTGAGCATAGCCCCGTAGGTGGTGTTCAGAACCAGTTTCAGAGCGTTTGCCGTAGCCTTATCCCCTGACTTCTTCGCCTTGACACGCCGCTCAATGGTGGCGGCATACACATCGGGAGAGGGAATGTTCCGGCTACAATACCCATTCAAGATCATCTGGTGAGGGTAGTAACTGGCAACATCTTTATTCCGAATGGAGCGAGTTTCCGTGGCTTCTTCCCGGTAACAGGGAATTGCGCCGTGAATACCTCCGTAGGCAATCGTGCAAGGGCAATCTCCCACGGTGATCTCCAACTTTTCCTTGAACACTACCTCATTGGGAATGCTCATGTCTTTCAGCCGGTCAAAGAAGTCAAACACCTTTTGCGGGATATACTGCTTCAACAGAGCCGGTGGGTACTGGTACTCACGCTCGTCATAGTGGGGCTTCGGTTCTGCGTCAAGGTAAGCTGCGGTCAACTTGGCATTGGTCATATAGAGGGCCTTTGCTGGGTAAATTCCCTTTTCTTTCCCCAGAGTAAGTTTGCTGGAAAGATAACCCTGCCGCAGATCGTCCAACTGGTCAGTTGCGTCTACATCGTGCTTGCAGTAAAAAATGACTTCATCAAGTTCCTGCTGAGTGAGAGGCCGGTTGATGTTAAAACTTACCGTTGTTTCTCGAATATCCATCCCCAAGTGCGCTTCAATGGCTTTCAGGGATAGACCCATCTGGCAGTCATCCATGAGATCATATTGGTCAAAATAGACCCGGCTCTCACACAGATCAGGGTGTTCCCACCCCTCATGTCCCTGCACGATGATAAAATCGTTGACTGCTTTGACCTGTTCCGGGGTATAATCACAGAGGACGGCTTTCAAAATGAACTGGTCATAGTGCTTATTATTGAAGCCTCCCAAAAGGGGTTCTTGCTCCATGAACTGGCGCACAGCCTCATTATCGTTGTGGATGACCGTGTACTCTTTCGTGGTCTTGTGCTTAAAAACAAAGAGCCAATCGAAAGCGAAAACCTCACAGTCAAAAATATAGCGATCATCAATCATCTTTCACACAGGCACCTCCTTTTACAAATTTCCCCATTGGTCAACCATGGCCTTTGCAATACCGGGGAAGGTCTTAGACGCTGTTACAGGGTCATGTGCCGTTCCTTTTGACCCTCCGCCTCCACGAGAAAAAGCCCCTGTATTGCTGGGAAGAAATGGAGTGTGTTCAGTCATGATTTTTGTAGGTTGAAGAGGCGGCAAGCCTTTCAGCCACAAGAGCGTTGCTTTACTGTATGGATGACCATATTCGTAGGGTTGAATGACCTGTGTAGGGGGGGGAAGTCTTACAACTTTCAATGGCCTTGGGTTCTCAACACAAATTCTGGGACAATCGGCCATTAAAAATCTCATGAAAAACGCTTTCGCTTTCATAGCGAGGTCATAGCGTTCTTGTGACAACTCTCCCGCCTTGGGGTACATCCATCTGGCTCCTGCCTTGCTCATGTAGGTACAAGGTGGATGGGCGATAATCATATCCCACCTGATTTTCAGAATTTCAAGAGCGTCCGCCCGAAGATGATACTCAGGGTGTCCACCACTACACTCTACAAGATCACAACTATAAGCCTCGTGCCCGGCCTCCCGGAATGCGTTCGCCACGGTCTGGCTCTCTTCACAAGCAACAAGAACTCTCACCTTACCGCCCCCTCTAACCAATGACAGCCAAGTTTGCGGTAAGTGGTACAGCGTTTCTTGAAGCTGCGGACGAGATACTGAATACCGTTGTCCACATAATCATAGACAACAGGTGTCACCTTTCCTTCAAAGGTACGGGCAACCCGGCCCACACTCTGAGCGATCACGGCATAATCTTTTTGGGGAGTCACTAAATAGAGCCGGTCAAGCCGTGGAATGTCCAGCCCCTCTTTTGCCAAAGCATAGGTGGCGAAGAGGAAGTGTTTCTTACCGGCTCTCATATCCTCAATGGCTTTTTCTCTTTGAGTTTTACCCTTTTTGGAAGTCATCTTCCCATCTACCATGACTGACTTATCTCTCAGTTCTTTTGGTAAATGCTTCATGAGATATTCCAAGTGAGAGAGCCTATCGGAGAGAATGAGATTGTAGTGACTGCCATTAGTCACCAGATCACAGACAATTTGCCCGTTCCGGCGAAAATCCTCAGCCAAATAATTTACCAGTTTCGCATAGATAATCGTGCCGTCAGTATCAAGGAACTCTTTACTCAGGCCAATGTTTGTGTACCGGGGAAGAATGCTGACCGTCATGATCTTATCCGCTACGGCTTCGTCCGGCACCTGATAGGCTATCTTTCCAAGTAAGGCATAGGTAGCTGCGATCATACCATCTGCCCGGTGAACCGTTGCAGAGAGGCCATATTTATGCCGTGCGGCCAGAGCATTCAGCACCTTGGAGAACTGCGTGACTGCGGTAGGTGTACCGGCTACCCGATGGCACTCGTCCACGATGACACAACCCCAAGTGTTCTTATACCGATCAAGGTCGAGATTGCACATGGTCTGAACCGTAGCAAAGGTGATACCTCTGCCAATGTGAACCCTTCCCTCGGTGATTGTACCGGTCAAGTCAGGGTTCATATACATCTCAGCCCGGTTTTTGCTTTGCAGAAGCAAATCTCTCGTGTGGGTCAGCCACAGTGTCTTTTCACCTATCGCACAGGCCAGAGCAATTCCGATCTGGGTTTTTCCTGAACCCGCCGCACTTTGCAAAATTCCCTTTCCGCTTTCCACCAGGGCGGCTTTCGCCTGTTCCTGATACTCATAGAGGGGAACAACACACTGGTAATCTACCGGTTCCTGCTTGGCAAATTCCATGGACACATCAATGAACGGGGATAGCCTGAGAACATCATTGAAGCACCCATAAGGGAGAACCAGTGTGTTTGCGTCCCACTCCATCAGATACAACTTCTGGGGAGTGTTCCCGAGCCAAAGGTTCATTCTGGCCTTTTTGGTGTAGTCCGGGTTTGCCAGTACCAGATTTTTCTTACACCACGCAATCAGTTCCGGGGAAGGGTCTTCAATGCGAAGCCGGTTTGATACTACCATCCGCATTTCAACACCCACGCTTCCAGAGGAAGCCCATACTGACGAATATCCGGGAGGTAGATAGATTTCCGGTTCAGCATGAAACTTTCCATATCTGCCAGAGATAGGAACCAGATTTCTTCGTTTGTCAGGAGAAGAGCGAACCACCCTTCACCGTTCCCAGTCTGCCTCCACAATCTCATAGCCGAATACTGATTTTCTTCAATTCGATCAAGACGGAAAATGTTTTTCTCGCACACCTTACAGTCAATGGGATAGGTGTTACCGTGTCGAGCTGCGATCACATCGAAAGGCTGACCCTGCTTGTTCTGAGCGAGGTTGTGCGCCCAGAAGCCAAAATCCGAAAGCCTACGGCATAGTGTCTGCTCGAAGGAAGTGCCTACCTTGCGGTTATCATTGGTCATGGAAATCACTCTCCATTTCCGCAATGTGTACCGTCAGGTCGTGAACCTTGGCTTTCAGGTCTGTAATAGACCTTGCCAGATTGTTTTCTCGTTCGGCCTGTTCTTCCCGCAAGGCTCTGAAATACTTTAGAGCGTCAAAGCCCATATACTTGTCAATCAGGTATTCGAGATCGTCAACAGAGAACAGGGTTTCGTTCTTTCCGTTTATCAGCGTAATAACCCTTGGGTATTGCATATCTTCTCCTTTCTCACCGCCCCTTCCGGGGCGGGATGATACGGGATTTTGGATTAAACGCAGAAGCCGAAGGACACACCATACGAGATGCTGGCGCCGTTATTGTTGGCGTCACCCGAGGCGTCCACAGGGCAGAAACTGGTGGTGTGGTCGCTACGAGGCGAACGCTCCCACCGCCAATCCCGCTCACCGTTCTGCTTGCACTTTCCGTATTCGGTATTCTCCTGACGATACCAGTCATACCACTTGCCTTCTCCGCCGATAGAGTAAATCTTCCGGCCAAAAATCTCCTGCTCGGAGAGGATAAACAGAGGATCAGAGGTCATCCCGATCTTCTGACTACCACCGCCCAGACAGGTTTCCTTCAAGCAAGGTTTGATGACACTGAGTAAATCGTCAGGAAGCAGTTCGATGATGGAATTGTTCAACATCTTGCGGAGCTGAGAATTCTGCCAACCACCCTTGTTCGTGTATTCCGGGTTCATCTGAAAATCATCATTGAGGGTTTCCACCGTTTCAAAGCTGATCGGGAGGATATTGCTGTGCTTGTCTCTATCATGATTGAAACCGATGATACGGACATGAATGGTGGTGCCATCTTTCAGCTGCACCGTCTTGGTATCACCCAGAGAGAAAACCTTATCGGCCATTCCGCTCTTGCCGTACATATCAATCTCGGCCCAAGAGCAATCGTCCAGTTTCATCTTCGGGAGATCAGGAATACCGTAAATCCGGCCATCGGCGGGAACCTTGCAACAGGGACAAACAGGAGGCTTCTGCATGGAGGCAATGACTTCTTTCTGGTAATTGATCGTCCGCTCCATGCGGTCAAACTCAGCTGCAAGCTGGGAAAATACATTCTTATTCATGTGAAAATCTCCTTTTCAATTTTCAAACATCGTGTTATAATCAAATTGAGCATTTACGCTTGCCGCTTTTCGGTCTGCTACACCGGGAGCGGCTTTTCTTTTTCTGCGTGGGGTAAAAGGCTCCGGCCAGTTTGCAGAACACATAGAAACAGGCCAAGGCTAAGATCATGTGGATTGTCCCGGTGCCGAGGGATAACATATCCTGTTCCACAGCTCCGATTGTTCCATAGAGCCAGAAGAACGAGGCTACGGCTAAAAACCCAGATACTTTTCTCATGCAATCACCTCGTCCATGGCTCGGAACACATCAGACAGTTCTTCCAAACTTTCATACTTCGCTTTGAATACCTGCATATCCGCTTTGGCTTTCAGGAGCAAATTCGTTCTAAGTTCGTTATCCGACAGAACCCTTGAAATGCTTAGATAAGACCGGGTATCATTTACTTTGGTGTTCACAAAGGCTCTTACGGGAACGGACTCTTTTGAGGGTCTTTCCTCCACCACGGTTATCTGCCGGATGAAATATGCGGCCTGATCTTCTCGGTACTTTTCAGCTGCAACATTGTCATCCCATTCAAAGTCATCATGGAGGGGAGAACCAATCTCTCTGTTTGCGTCAAGCAGATTTTTGGGTGTAAGACCGCCTGTTTCTTCAAGCCGCCTCATTTGCTCTCCCGCCGCTTGTGGGTCTGCCTTAACACAAGCAAGCGGTTTCCATTGAAAAACCATAATTTTCCTCCTTTCTTCAAACTACCGTACCTTGGCCCACGGCACCCCGAGATAACACACCTGAACCAACCCCGCCTGCCGTGCCTAACACCACCATGCCTCACTTCACCTTGCCATAAGCGAACTCACCAAGCCTGCCTTACCGAAACTTACCTGAATTTACCTAAACCATCCTCGCCTCTCCAAACCTCACCTTGCCTGCCTTGAAAGAACCTTGCCTCAACTGACCAAACCTTACCTTGCGATAACAAACCGAACCATGCCTGCCATGCCAGATCACGCCACGCCATACCGAACCTTACCCTTACACGCCGTACCTGCCATAACTGAACACTCCATGCCTTGGCTCTCCACATTAGACCTTACCGGAACCCGCCTAACCTGCCGAGCCGTAACCAGACAAGCCTAAACTAAACGCACCTGAACTAAACACACCTGCCATATTCAGCACACATGGTATCTACCGTAATTTCCGCCCTTTTCCGGCCTCCACTCACCGATACCAACGGCAAAACCGCCAAGATTGAAGAGGTTACACAGCTGAGCCAGAGAAAGAACACCGGCGTTGTATTTGACAGTGAAGGTGATAGACCAATCAGAGAACTCAGCACGGTAGCGAATATCAGCCGTCCCCATGCCGACACGAACCATGTCCTCTCGAATTTGAGGAACCCCGTTGATCTCCACATACTCTTCGTCAATGTGAAAAGCTCCGTTCATCTCGACTTTGTTCTTAGTGACACCGGCTCTGAAACCAGCGGACACAGCAGAAGCCTTTACGCCGACAGCGGGGAAGCCAAATTTCGCTCCATTTTCAAGAGCCTTTTGAAATTCCTCCGGGGTATTGTGTTCGGGCTTGCCGGAAAGGAAGTAGATAGTATCGACAAAATCAGAGAAGGGGTCTTTTGCGTCATGCCCCTTAGTGGTAGCAACCTTCATCTGCTTATCCAACATCATCTTCTTAGCCTTTTCGCTCCACTTATGGACGATCAGGGGACTGTCACCCTTGATGGTGATGGGGGCCGTGCGAATGTCGATTGCCGGGATGGTGATGACTTCGGTTTCCTTTTTAACTGCCATTACTAATTCCTCCATTTATAGGTTTCCATTGATACTTCTTGCCATATTTTTGTTCATACCAACTCTCAAATGCTTTCCGGTGTTCTTCATCGGTGAAATACTCCCGGACTCTCTGAACCAGCAACAGGCTTGCGGCTCTGGCCTGAGCTTGCACCTCTGGTACAAACACACTCATGGCTCCTTACACGGCCCCATGCGCTCCTGATACTCTCGCAGAATGGAAAGGGAACGGCGAAGAATTTCATCCGCCTTACTACCAGTTCGGACACCGGCCAGTGTTGCCGACATTTCAAACTTATCGGTCATCAGTCCTTCATCGGACAACTGCCGAATGAGCCATGTGTAGGTCAGACTGAAACCTTCCACGAGGGTTCTGATCTGCTCTGCAATGCTGGTGCGCTCAGGTTCACTCAGCCGTACCACAAGTGCGTCAGATGTCCAATAGGGGCGAGGGGTGGGGGTTGCTCCCATCGTGTTACCTCCCTTCATTCGATTTACAACAAAAGTTATAAATTATCCTTGCAAGGGAAACTCTCTTATGCTATACTGAACTTGCCACAGACCAATAAGCATTCGAGATTTCCTTTTGACTCAGGAGCCGAATTTCTTTTCAAAGAAGAGGAATTTGACCCCTCGGATTAGTGTTGCCTGTTTGTAACTTTCGTTGTTGTTATGAGTATAATCCCTATATGGTGAATTGTCAATAGGGAAATTAGGGATTTTTCAAAAAATTATTTGAGGTGCATACTATGACTTTTATTGAGAGGCTTGAACAATTAAGACAAGAGAAAGGTATTACCCGGAAAAAATTGCTGGAAGACTGTAAATTAGGGAAAAATCAATTCACTTACTGGGAGAAAAATAATGCCATTCCGACACCATCTGTATTGTTTGTTTTGGCCCGTTACCTCAAAGTTACGCCCGAGTATTTATTGGGAGAGAGTGACGATAAAGAAAAAGAAACAAGTGATATAGAGGCATTGCCTGATCTTGAACAAACTCTTTTGTTTTGCTTTGAAAATTGTGACGCAATGGGTCAAATGCGTATTATTCAACTTGCCATGAACGAACACGATAGAACGCAAAAAGAAAAAACAGGCTCTACGGGAGAGTCTGTTATCGGCTAAGGTCATAGAATTAGACAAATGGCGTAAAACACTGTAAAGAACTTGTGGGAGGCAATTATGGAAAAGAAAGAGATTTCTGAATTATTTGACCGATTTACCAATGAACCGGACAAAGAAAAGCGTCATGCCATGATCGACAATCTTACAGAGGAACAGGCAAAACTTATCCTGAAATCTATTGCCGATTTCAAATATAGAACCTCCCCGTTTTAAGAGGTGTGCTGTATGAAGAAGTTCAAATTCCCCATCGACCTGTCCATGCTGACAGAGGAAGAGATCAACCAATTCCGGGAAGACCCCTCCACTCTGTTTCAAGGCGAGATTGATGTATGTCTTTACCTCCGGTTTAGTTCAGAACGGCAAAAGGAACAGTCTATTGAAGGACAGCTACGGGACTGTATAGCCCATTGCAAACGGAAGAGTTACCGAATTGTAGCCATCTTCGTTGACCGTGCTACCACGGCCCGAAAAGATGTAGAGAAACGAGTCCACTTCCAAGAGATGATTACGGCCAGCGTACACCAGACATGGAAACTGGTCATCGTGTGGAAACTTGACCGCTTTGCCCGGAACCGGGAAGATAGTGCCGTCTTCAAAATGAGGCTCAGGAAGAACGGTGTCAAGGTTGAATCCGCCACCGAAGGTATTTCCAAAAACCCGGAAGGTATCATCTTGGAAGCCGTCTTGGAGGGTATTGCTGAATACTACTCCGCTGACCTCTCCCAGAAGATCACCCGAGGCATGAGAGAGTCCGCTTTGAAGTGTCACAGCATAGGAGGCCATGTTCCCCTCGGCTACAAGATTGAAGATCACAGACTGGTCATCAATCCCAATACCGCTCACATTGTCCAGGAGGCTTTTGAACTCTATGCCAATGGAGAAACCGTGGCCGATATTTGCCGTATGTTCAACACAAAAGGCTACCGGACAGCCAAGGGAGCCGAATTCAACCGGAACAGTTTCAAATCCATGTTCCGAAACAAACGGTATATCGGGGTCTATACCTACAAAGAGATCGAGAAGGAAGGTGGTGTTCCAGCGATCATCGACAAGGAACTATTTGAAACCGTCCAAAGACGGCTCTCAGCCAATGCAGAAGCCCCGGCAAGGGGCAAGGCTAAGGTAGATTACCTCTTGTCTGGAAAGCTGTTCTGTGGTCATTGTGGGGCTTCTATGAACGGTGAAAGCGGAGCCGGTAGACATGGCAAGGTCTACCACTACTATTCCTGTTACACCAAAAAGAGAAAACTTGGGTGTGACAAGCGGCCTTTGAAAAAAGATTATATCGAAGGGATAGTAGCCCGTGACGCTCTCAACCTTTTGACCGATCAGCTCATTGATGAAATCGCAGACATGGCAATTCGACAGAGTGAACAGGATTTAATAAACGACACGCACATTCCGCAATTAACCGCTCAGTTGTCAGAGGTCGAAAAGTCAATCACAAATATCACCGCTGCCATTGAAAAGGGTATTGCTTCCGAGACATTGATGAACCGTCTTGTCCAGCTCGAACACGAAAAGAAAACCCTCAACAAAGAGATCAAAGCTGAGGAAAAATTCGTCTACCGAATTGACCGTGACCAAATCGTATTTTGGTTGAGCCAGTTCAAATACGGGAATATCGAAGACGAAGACTTCCGTAGGCGGCTCATTGATTTGCTCGTCAACTCCGTTACAGTGTGGGACGAACCTGACGGGTATAAAATCACTACCGCATATAACCTAACCTCTTGCAAAACCAAGACTTTCCGGGTAGAAAAGAACCCCGCCGCCGAAGAAGCGACAGGGTTCGATTTTGGGGGGTCTGAGTGTACCAAAAGTCCTCGAAATCGTCTGATTTCGAGGACTTTTGCTTTTCATAAGTTCCGTTTTTAGTGTGGAGTAGTACCCTGTAAGTGCAGTCGCAAAATCCCCAAAAATCTGTTAAACTGAAAGAACAGAGATGGAGGGAATCGCAACGAAACATTACAGCAAAGAATTCAAGGAAGAAGCGCTGAAGCTGTCAGACGAGATCGGCGTGAAGAAGGCTGCACAGCAGCTCGGTGTTGCGTACTACACGCTGGCGGATTGGCGCAGCATACGCCGAAATACACCGCCCGCGAAGACACCGAGCGCAGAGGAGCAGACGATCCGCATCCGTGAGCTTGAGCGAGAAAATGCCGAGCTGCGAACTGCAAACGACATTCTCAAGGATGCACTCGGTTTTTTCGCAAAAGACCGCAAGAAGTAAAAGCGTGTGAACGACACCTGTTCATAGTCGAACGCAAGGGCATCTACACGGCAAAGGATATGTGCCGTGTTCTGCACTTGAGCGAGTCCGGTTATTACCGGTGGCTTCGAAACAGGGGCAGGCACAGCAGCCGTCAGCTTCTTGCGGGAAAGGTCAAAAAAATTCTCGAAGAGCATCCGGATAACCGCAATTACGGCGTGGATCGCGTCTGCCTTGCGCTTGAGCAGGACGGCGTTGACGTCAGCCGGAGGACAGTGTATCGCGTGATGAAAGAGAATGGCTGGCTCCATAAAAGACGCATTCCGCATGAAATCACGAAAGCCACGACAGAAGCGCAGGAGCAGGAAAACATTCTGAAACGGGACTTCAGTGCCCGGCGCCCTTCGGAGAAGTTTCTCACAGATATTACCGAGGTACAGTGTGCGGACGGCAAGCTGTATGTGTCTCCGGTCATGGACTGCTTCAGCGGCGAGATCGTCGCGCTCGAGATGCGGGACAATAGGAAGAAGGAGCTGTGCATTGATACGGTACGACAGTTGGAGCGGCTCTATCCGAGTCTGAGCGGAGCGGTGTTCCACTCGGATCGCGGCAGTCAATACACCAGCTTAGCCTTTCGTTCCGAGCTGTCTCGCTGCGGCATGATACAAAGCCTCAGCGGCACCGGACATTGCTTCGACAACGCACGGATGGAAAGTTTTTTCGCCACGCTCAAAAAAGAGAAGATCTACCAGATCGCGGCATACAAGCTACCGAGAGAACAGGTCAAAACGATCATTTTCCGCTATGTTTTTATCTACTACAACCGCGTTAGGATCTATACGCGCAACCCGCTGGGACTGCCGCCTGCGAAGTACCGGGAGTGGGCGCAGGCGCAAACGGCAGCCTGATCCAATGCCGCCGAGCTTTTCAGATTTTGGGTATTTCCCGACTGCACATTTCTTGACATTTCCAAAGAAACCCCACAGGAAATGGCACAAATAGTTTGC
>ERZ780060.51-NODE-51-length-39519-cov-4.629992_pt1 | contig 39519 bp, 36 predicted proteins | sample MGYA00511176_ERZ780060 | MGnify/ENA primary metagenome ERZ780060 (study PRJEB29588, sample SAMEA2148374) | human gut metagenome | biome: human gut; feature: human-associated habitat; material: faeces | place: Denmark | collected 2008/2010 ... | reverse complement strand
GTTCTTACTTTACCAAATAGTTTCTTGGTTTGCTGTTATCAACCGGGCTCTATCCGTTGTTATGAACTGAAATATGATGTTTTCAATTATAGATGATATGGATAAGAGAGAAAGGGATTATTCGATTGATTTTGTGAAGGGAGTTGCCATTCTCTTTGTGATATTGTTGCACAATATGCCAAATGAATCTATTTACTCAATTGCTTACATTGGGCAGGCTGTTCCTTTATTTTTATTGGTGTCATCTTATTTGACTTATGGTGGTTTTCAGCGAAAAGGTTTCAACGGTTATTTCTCTGCTAGTGAAATAAGTATCGGTAAACAACGATAACCAACGATAGAAAAGTGGGGTGTAGCTCAATGAGTTACTCCCTATTTTGTTTTTAGCACTTTCTAATAGATTTGCTTGTTTCTCGGATTTTTATCGTATATTTGTACCATAATTGTACCGACACTTAAAAGTAGATAATGTGACACTTACAAGAATGCCGGTATTGAGAATGAGGAATATAAGTAAAAAGTAGATTATGCCAGCAGCAAAATTTGAAATAAAACGGAAGTGCCAGATTTGTGGAGAAGAGTTTTTAGCCAAAACAATAGAATCTTGGTATTGCTCTCCCAAATGTTCCAAAATTGCATGGAAGCGACGCAAGGATGAAGAACAAAGATTGCAAAGGTTGGACGAAGTGGTTAAGAAGATACCCAAGTCCAAAGAGTACATCACGGTTCCTGAAGCATACGCATTGTTTGGCATAAGCAAGGAAACTCTTTATCGTTTGATTCGTAAGGGTACAATCCCCAGTGTAAATGCAGGAGAAAGACAGACATTACTATCAAAAGCAGAACTGATGAAACTCTATCCTCCACGCAAGAAAGCTCTCACAAAGCCGAAACCTGTTGCCAAACTATATAGTCTGGAGCCGAAAGATTGTTATACCATTGGAGAAATCACAGAGAAGTTTCTTGTGAATGAAAGTACAGTTTATCTCCACATACGCAAATACTCTATCCCTACCCGGCAGATTGGGAACTTTGTGTATGTACCCAAGAAAGAAATTGATAACTTATATAAAGGTGTGAAGCGATGAAGAAAGCATTAGTCAATACACGAGTGTCGGTAAAGCTCCGCAAATCTGAATATCGTGATGAATGGTATCTTTATGTGGAATCTTATCCTGTATTCCAATCCGGAAAAGATACGCCACAAAGAGTGCGTGAATATCTCAATCGTACCATTACAACACCTATTTGGGATAAGTCACGCAATGCAAGGACTAATGCCGAAGGCAAAACCACTTATAATCCGAAGCGAGATTTGAACGGTGTCATTCAATGTAAGTCGCAATTAGACCAGGAATCATGTATCTATGCCGACAAGGTCAGAAGCCTACGACAAAAGGAATACGACAATGCAGCTTTATATGCCGATACCGATGCAGAACAGGCGGAGCAGTTGGAACGCTCCCGAAGTAATTTCATTGAGTACTTCGACCATGTGCAGCGAACAAGGCATGCCCATAGCTCTGATTCTATCATTGTCAACTGGAGGAGAGTGCATGAATTATTGAAGATTTTCGCAAAAGGTGACACCATTCTCTTTTCGCAAATAGACTTAAAGATGGTTGAATCGTTCCGGCAATTCATAATGAATGCCCCACAAGGAGGCACTAAACGAGGTACGATTTCTCAAAATACAGCAGCAACCTATTTCTCTATCTTCAAAGCCGGATTGAAACAGGCTTTTATAGACGGATATCTGACTATTGATATTTCTGCAAAAGTCAAAGGCATTCAAGAAAGGGAAAGCCGGAGAGAATATCTCACGGTAGAGGAATTGAACCGACTGGCTCAAACACCTTGTGACCCATTACTGAAACGTGCTGCCTTGTTCTCTGCTTTAACAGGAATCCGTCATTGCGACATTCAGAAGTTGAAGTGGTCGGAAGTGGAAATGTTCAATGGAGGCTATCGGTTGAATTTTACTCAGCAAAAGACAAAAGGAGTTGAATATATGCCTATATCAGAGCAAGCATATAATCTCTGTGGAGAGCCAAAAGAGGGTGAACTTTTGGTTTTTGCCGGACTTCCTGACCCTTCTTGGATAAACCGTCCTGTCAAAAAGTGGGTTGAAGCTGCCGGAATCACCAAACACATTACCTTCCATTGTTTTAGGCACAGCTACGCAACCCTGCAACTGGCTGGAGGAACTGATATTTATACGGTCAGCAAAATGTTGGGACATACAAATGTGCGAACAACACAGGTGTATGCAAAGGTTGTTGATGAAAAGAAAGAGAAAGCTACAGAAACTATTAAATTGGATTTATCTCAAACAAAATAACCATTATTATACTTTGTAAGTATAGCCATCTGCGTAAAATCTGCGTGGGTGGCTTTTTGTTTTTATCTATGGTCTTTTCTTCAGACCATCTTATGATTCCTTTATGATTGAAGACATTATCATAAAAATCTACTGCTGAATTCTCCACTATTCATGTTGATAATCAATGGGTAATCCTTATGATGATTATGTTTCGTTACTGCTTATTTATGTGATGTATTACACTATGAAATCAGTATGCGTAATCGCTGTTATTTTGCCGAAAAATCAAAAAACAAGTAGCAATATGAGTGAGAAGAACATTACATTTGAAGATTTACCCAAAGCAATGTCGTGGTTGATGGATAAATTGAATGAGCTGGATTCTAAAATAGATGGATTAAACAATCAGAATCAAAGCGTTCCAACCGAACAATGGATGAACCTTAAGGAATTGTGTGATTATATTCCCAGTCACCCGGCAGAGCAAACTGTATATGGCTGGACGAGTTGTCATCTAATCCCATTCCACAAAAGAGGGAAGCGTATCATGTTTCTAAAATCGGAAATTGACGAATGGCTCCATGCCGGCAAAATCAAATCTGATAAAAACTTGGAAGATGAAGCCGCCCAATTCATAAAGTCAAAAAGAAATACCAAATTCTAATGGATTCAACCAATTTATGCAATGCGCTCAGAATGGAATTTGAAGGAATCTTTGAAAACAAGATTCCTTTGGATGCTTTTCCTGCCAAAATTCAAGATATGATATTGGCTCTATCCCGACAAGAGAATTATTCCATAGAATATATGATGGCTTCTCTTTTGGTAGCAGTGTCAACCGCTATCGGCAACGCTGTCAATATTCGTATTCGTGGTGGATGGATTAGTAATCCTGCCCTTTATATGATATTGGTAGGTCGTCCCGGAATGGGCAAAACCCCACCTTTGGATTTTGCATTCCGTCCTATCCGAAAGCATGATGCCAAAATCATCAAACAATTTAAATTGGATATGGAGCATTATAATAGCTTGGTTGAAAACAATAAGGCTAAAAAAGACAAGTCCTCTTCATTGCCGGACAAACCAATTTTACGAAGAACCATCATATCCGATTTTACACCGGAAGCTTTAATGCGTGCGTTGGATGACAATCAGCGAGGTGTCGTGGTATATGTGGATGAAATTATGGGAATGTTTAATGCCGTGAATCAATATAGCAAAGGACAACTCATTGAGCAGCTATTGACAGCCTTTAGCGGAAAACCATTGGATATTTCAAGATGTAGCATCCCTGTACCTATTCATATAGAGCATCCTTTTATAAATATTGTCGGCACGATGCAAACGACACGTATGCACGAACTGATAGAGAAAGGATATAAAGACAATGGGCTGATAGACAGAATAATTTTTGTTTATCCATCGTCTCAGGAAATTTCAGATTGGGGGCTGGATGAAGAATCTTCCGTATCAACTTTTGGTAAATACTCATCAATGTGGGATTCTATTATAAATAAGGTAATTAGTTTGCCATTTATAGAGAATGAAGATGACAGAGCCATACATAATGTATTGGAATTTTCTTCGGAAGCCAAAGCCTATTTTACAAACTGGCGCAATAATGCAGTTCGGGCTGTTAATCAAATCCAAGATGATGGATTGGTGGATAGCAGAGTGATTAAAGCTCCCATGATTACGGCTCGTTTAGCTTTAGTCTTGCAAATCCTTCGTTGGGCTTGCGGTGAAGAACACAAGGATTTTGTGGATATTGACTCAACCAAATCTGCTATTGCATTGAGTGAATACTTTGAGAACTGTTATACCAACATTCAGAAATATATGTTGCGAGAGAGCGTTGAACCGCAAAAAAGAGAATTGCTTGATTGCCTTTCCGCAACTTTCACTACTGCCGATGCCATTCAAGCCGGAAAAGAAGTAGGGTTGTCGGAAAGGTCGGTAATGTATTCTTTGGTTAGCCTTGCTACGAATAAGGTTATCAAGAAAGTAAAGCGAGGTGAATATGAGAAGCTGCAATAAACGACACCTTTTGCAGTTTGCAGTTGTTGCAGTTTGCACTTTGCGCTGACATAGGATTTCTGCAAAACTGCAATAAGTGCAAACTGCACGGACTGCAATAACAAAATGAAGAAGTATGGCTGAATATAGATTTTCTCTTCAAAAATATAAGCGTGGGTCAAAACTTTCATGCCCGAAGTGTGGAAAGAAACAATGTTTTGTCAAGTACATAGATAGCCAAGGAGAAATAATTTTTCCTGATTATGTAGGCAGATGTGACCATGAGCAATCTTGCCAATACCATTACACTCCATCGGATTATTTTCATGATAACCCAATGGTAGTGGATTACAACAAAGATAACTTCATTGAAGCCGATAAGCCTAAGCCCAATTTACTGCCTCCAACCTCTTTTGTTGTCAATGAACTAATGAAACGTACTCTTACTAACTATGGTATGAATCCATTGTACATCTACCTGTCTGGGATGTTGGGTAAAGATGAGACTTCTCGGATATTCCAACTATATCATGTTGGCACATCAAAGAAGTGGGGCGGTTCTACTGTCTATTGGCAAATTGATTGGCAAGGTAATGTACGAACAGGGAAGATAATGTTGTATGATGCAGAAACAGGACATCGGACAAAAGAGCCAAGAAGTTATGTTAGTTGGGTACATACAGAACTGAATCTCCCAAACTACAATTTGAAGCAATGTTTGTTTGGCGAACATCTGTTATCTGAGAATCCGACCAAACCTGTTGCTATTGTGGAAAGCGAAAAATCCGCTTTGATAGCTACCCATTATATGCCGGAATTTATATGGTTGGCAACAGGTGGAATGCATGGATGCTTCAAGTCTGACGTGGTAAGTGTATTGAAAGGTCGGTCGGTTATGCTATGCCCGGATTTGGGTGCAAGAGAGGTTTGGCAAACCAAGATGGCTTTACTCACTTCCGTATGTTCTAAAGTTGTATTGAGTGATAGTTTGGAACAATGCGCCACAGACGAACAGCGCAAGAACGGACTTGATATTGCGGATTTCTTATTGATGACTGAAACACCTGCGATGATACTTCAAAAGATGATAAAGCGAAATCCAAACCTACAAACTTTGATTGACTGCTTGCATTTGGAACTGGTGGATTCCGGTTAGTGATGTGTTTATGGAGAAGCCAAACTAAGGGGAAAGTAAAACTATTGATTATCCAAATGGATATAGGTGACAATAGCCACTCTTAAAGTTGACAGACAAATGGCATAGTTCGGACAAAGACAATGCTTGCATTAAGGTATGTAATGCCCCATTTTTAATGGGTATTCTATGCAAGAAGTACCACCGTCCGACAAAATGGTTTCACTCATTTGTCGTCTTGGAGGCTTCTTGCATTACTCGCAGGCTCGCAATGGATAGAACATTTTATTAATAAATTCCAGTTATAAACGCTTATGGATATACAACAAAACAATGGAAAACAGGGTGTTCGTACTCGTCATATAGACATTCGTCTGACTGAAAATGAGTATGAAATGATAGTAGAAAAAGCTGCCGAATGTGGACTGACACTTAGTAACTACGGACGAAAATTATTGCAAAATCACCATCCAAACAAACGACTTTCAGACGAGGAAGTACAAGGATTGAACTCTTTATCGGATGCACGAGCCGACCTTATCCGCATTCAGAATGTACTCAAAGGTAAACCTGATGAGATTAAAAAACGATATTTCCGAGATGAGAATTATATGCGTGCTTGGATAGAGGCAGTAAATAGGCTTATTGTTCGATGGGGACAAATACGAGACAGTATAAATCAAATTTGAAATTATGATAGCACAAGGAAAGGCAATTTCTCATGGAGCAAGAGCCATTGAGTATTCTATGGAAAAAGATAAAGCCCAGCTCGTTAAGGTGCATGACTTGCCAGAAAATATAGAACCTTTGGCTATGTGGTCACGGATGATGCAACACCAGCATCAATGTATGAAAGACAGATATAATCCGAAGCCCATAAAGCTGAACGCACTGCGCTTTGAAATATCTCCAGCCAAAGAAGAATCGGCAGGATGGACAATGACGGATTGGCAGAATTTGGCGGATGAGTTTATTGCAGTACTTGACGGCATTGACCGAAGATGTGGCAAACCAGATAGTCATCTTAAACCGACCAATATCAAAAATAGCCAGTATGTTGTTTCGTTACACACCGACAGCAAAAGTGGCATCCCTCACTTGCATATTGTAGCTAACCGCATAGACAATATGGGCAAGACAAACGATGCGCATTATATTGGTGAACGTGCCGTTCATGCTGCCAACATCATCAATGAGAGACGTGGCTGGGTGCAATCCGTGCAACGTCGTGATGAGAATATTCAGCAAATCAGTGAAGGCTGCATCGCAATATTGAAAGCTATGCCAGAATTTGATTGGGAAACTTATAGCCAAATGTTAAACGCTAAGGGGTACGATATTAAGTTGATAAAGGACGATAAGGAAGTGGTCAAAGGGTACGCTATACGAAAAGGGAACTCTATTTATAAATCCTCGATATTGGGTAAAAGTCGAAAATTGATGCCATCAAAAATTGAAGCGACTTGGGTGGGATTACATGCTTCTGATAAACAAACTGCAATTCAGTCAAAGGAAGTATGTACTCAAACGATGGCGCATAATAATAAAGAGGTGATGCCACAATCAAAGCCTTCTATTTACCACTATTCCATAACAGTGGATGGAGAACAACTCGAGGTTGATATACCAGATATGGTTAAGTCTGTCTTTGACGAAGAGTTTGGAAGCCTTGATGAAGAAGTCAAACAGACCAATTTATTCAAAGTTGCCGCCTTACTATTTGCCGGATATTTGGATGCAGCCACTTCTATGGCGGCTTCAAGCGGAGGTGGTGGCAGTCCCGGTAGCGGATGGGGTAAAGATAAGGACGATGATGAGCGTAACTGGGCTGTTCGTTGTGCAAAAATGGCAAAATGGCTCTGCAAACCGATTAAACGTAGCAGGGGTAGATAGTATTTCATTTATAATCACATATAACCATGCGTAAAAGTAAATATGACCAATCTTCTTTGCCTGTGCAGGATAGCAAGAGCATAGATAGTGATGATAACATTAGCAAAATTGAAAATCGTGTTGATTTTGAAACCGAGCTTGTAAATCTCACGAATCAGATTAAGGACATCAAAGATGTTATCCAAGAATTGAAACAGATAAAAGCATTTGTAGATGCTTCAGTGTTAACTTTTGAAGAATCAGCACAGGTTCTTAATGCTGCAGTGAAAACATCCGACAATATCCCTGATACTATTAGCCGTGCAATTATTCAGGCAGAGAATACTGTTGTAAATGTCAAACTTAGCGATGAAGACAAGTCTATTCTTACAGAATATCGCAATAAATTGATTGAAGAAGAAAAATCTTTATTTGAGAAGCAGATAACAGAATTGAAGACACTTCATACGAATCACTGGAAAGAAGTCCATAAATGTGTGAAATCTGAAACTTCGTTTTCTCTTAATGGCAAAATAGCCAAATGTGCCGTTGTCGGATTCTGGATATTGTATGCGTATTTCTGTTTGACATTGGGAGGATTGATAATCTATATGAAGTTCTTTTAAGGAATTGGAAGGATGGATTGACCAACCTTCCAAATACATCACCATGTTATGACCTTATCAACAATCTCTTGTTGTTCGGCACTGCTACGCCTCAAATAAATACGAGTTGTTTCAATACTTTCATGTCCCATCAGGTCAGCAAGTAGAGAAATATCGTTGAACTTCTCCAAGAAATTTTTAGCAAAGCGATGACGGAATGAATGGGGGTAAACCACTTTCTCATTCAATCCGTATTTGGCTGCGTAGTTTTTCAACTGTTGCGCAATCCCTCTTGTAGTGATACGCTCACCAAAGCGATTAAGAAAAAGATAGCCGGTGGTACGATTGACTTTGCTAAGCCATTCTGTGGCTTCCTTGCGCAAGGACTTCGGAATATAAATACGACGTATTTTGCCACCTTTGGTGTAGATGTCAAAATAACCCATCTGCACGTGTTCAGCCTTCATTTGGATTAGTTCACTGACTCTTGCTCCTGTTGCTGCGAGGAAACGAACTACGAAATACCATTCTTGGTTTTCCTCCTTTTTTAGTTTGTTTTTTAGAAAAGCGTAGTCGGCATTACTGATTACATTTTCCAAGTAACTCCGCTGCTGCACTTTGACGGATTTTAATCTCAAACGAGATTTTCCCATGCTATCAAGATACTTGTTCATTGCCTGAATACGAAGATTCACTGTCTTAGGCTTGAATTTCTCAATGAGATAGGTTTTATACACAAGCAAATTGCGCTTGTTCAATTCTTTGTGCCGGGAATAATACTCTTTTACGGCATAGAGATAAGCTGCAATTGTGTTCTCCGCCATATTCCCTTGACGAAGATACGTTTCAAAATTTTCAATGTTCATGTCAGATACATTATTAGTTAAACAATTCGTTATCATAATAATGTATGGTATTGCCTAATTCATTGAGTTCCTATTATGAGAAGTTTCTCGCTACGGGAGAGGTGAAGTGCATTGATGACGAGATTCCGTTTGAGATTCCTAAAGGGTGGGAATGGTGCAGATTGAAGCATATGTGTTCTATGCAGGCTGGGAAAAATATATCAGCTTCAGAAATTTATGATAAAAAGTCAGTTCTTCACCCATATAGATGTGTCGGTGGAAATGGACTACGAGGGTTTACAAACACATTCAATGCAGAAGGACATTTTGCTATTATTGGCAGGCAAGGAGCATTATGTGGATGCCTTAATATAGAAAGTGGGAAATTCTATGCCACAGAACACGCTGTAGTTGTGAATGGCTTTGGTATAATTCCATCGTTGTTCATCTATTACTTTTTTACGGCATTGAACTTAAATCAATATGCAACCGCAACAGCTCAACCCGGTTTGGCTGTATCCAATATAGTTGAAGTATTTATACCTTTACCTCCGCTTCCTGAGCAACTACGCATAGTCTCAAAAATAGAAAAACTACTTCCGTTAGTCAAAACTTATGAACAAGCACAGAATGGACTTAACGAACTTAATGCCTCACTTAACGAGCAATTACGTAAATCGATTCTGCAAGAAGCAATACAAGGTAAACTTGTACCTCAATGTTCAGACGAAGGTACAGCCCAAGAATTGCTCGAACAGATAAAATTAGAGAAGCAGAAACTCATCAAAGATGGCAAATTAAAAAAGTCTGCCTTAACTGATTCTGTCATCTTCAAAGGTGACGATAACAAGTACTTCGAGAAGGTTGGTAAAACAGAGCAGGATATTACTGATGAAATACCATTTGAAATACCTGATGATTGGAAATGGTGTAGAATAGGAAGTGTCTTAAATATTTGGTCTGCTCGAAGAGTACACGAAAGAGATTGGCGTTCTTCTGGAATTCCATTTTATCGAGCAAGAGAAATTGGTAAAATGGCTGATTGGGGTCATGTTGATAACGATTTGTTTATAGAACAATCATTATACGATGAGTTCTCTAAAAGCGGAGTTCCGCAAATTGGAGACCTAATGATGACGGCAGTTGGGACACTTGGTAAAACTTATGTTGTTGAAACAAACAATCCTTTCTATTACAAGGACGGTAGTGTTTTATGTATAGGTAATCCTTTTCGCTTGAATCCGTATTATTTGAAATTATTTTTTGAATCGTCTGCTTTTGCAAACCAATATTTATCAGAGTCTGATGGAACTACAGTAGCAACCTTGACAATGGTGCGATTGAACAGATACTTAATCCCTGTTCCCCCTTTAAAGGAACAAACTCGAATTGTTGAAAAGATTAAAACTGTAACAAGTATTATGAGAGGATAAATGAGCAAATCGTTGAAGTTGAACTTCCTTTTGAATATCCCAATAGCTGGATTGTGTTACGCTTGAAAGATATATGCCAACTAACAGACGGTGAAAAAAGAAACGGAAAGGGCATTTGCCTTGATGCAAAGTTCCTACGTGGAAAATCATCTGCAACCATTATAGAAAAAGGCAGATTTGTCTATGCTGGAGATAATATCATTCTTGTGGATGGTGAAAATTCAGGTGAAGTTTTTTCTATTCCACAAGATGGATATATGGGAAGCACATTCAAACAGCTATGGCTTTCTTCGGTTATGTGGAAGCCTTGTATTTTGGCTTTCATCTTGTTCTATAAAGAGGCATTGAGAAATTCAAAAAGAGGTGCAGCAATTCCGCACCTCAATAAGGATTTATTCTACAAGCTACCAATCGGTATTCCGCCATTGTCTGAACAGCAACGTATAACTTGTCAAATAAATAATTTATTTCAACTTATCAAATAATAATTCTATCATAGCCACTATTCGCCCTTGTTCATTAAGAGGCGGAAGTGGTAATAAAAGATTGTTCAAACTCTTAGAATTTAGTGTTTTACCTTTTATGGCATCTTTGGTATCTCCAAGATTAGATATAATCGGCAAAATGTGAAACAGAAAATTCCTTGCTTGATAATTTTTATCTACAAAAGGATGTATGGATATAATTGCTTCATTATGATATGCCGAAGTATTTAGAAGAGAAGTCCTGCCTACCGTTAACTTAAAACTCATTATTAAAGTTCCGACAGGAGATATTTCTCCAAATAAACTTTTGGCATATTCTGAAACAGATTCTTTTGTCGTTGTAACCAATCCATAATCAGACATATCTGAAATAGAAACCCAAGGATATTTACCATTTGCCCAATACTTGGTTTCCCCTCGCGGTGGTGTCTTTCCGATAGACATTCTTACGTATTGACCAAATCTAACCCAAGTCCAGTTTTCAGGTAAATCAAAAGGTATTTCTTCTGTTATATCAATGTTCTCATTGCCTACCTGCTCATAATACTTGTTATCGTCACCACGGAAGATAATGGAATCGGTTAAAGCAGACTTTTTAAGTTTGCCTTCTTTGACAAGTTGCAATTTCTCTTGCCGTATTTGTTCAAGTAATTCTTGGGCTGTACCTTCCTCTGCAATCTGTGAAACTAATTTACCTTGTATTGCCTCTTGAAGAATGGACTTTTTTAAACTATGCCATATTTCTTTATTTATTTGGTTGAGTCTATTTTGACTATTTCCATATTGATAAATATATGGGTATAACTGATTTAATTTTGTAACAATGCGAAGTTGTTCTTCTTGTGGTGGAATAGGTAACAAGCAGTGCTTAATAATGAGTTGATTTATGTTGGGATCTTTTCTTGAACCTGCTGCAAAATCCATCCAAAATGGTCTTTGATATTCAATAAAAGTATGGATGTAATCCATATTACAAAATCCATTAGGCTGGATGGCACATACAGATTGGTTTATAGTTGTATCAAAATGCAAGATACAGTGTTTGCCTATTGTCCCAGCACCACCATACATTGCAACACACACTGAGGTTTGGGGTAAAATAGAAAGATTGTAGTCTATAATTGCTTTCGAGGTTATTTGTATTTCGGTTTTGTTCAAAATTCCATTGTTCAAGTCTGTTGTACGTACCCAATTGATATTGCCATTTTTATAATAATCTGGATTCCTACTTAATGGCGTAGAACCACTTGTTGTTTCAAAAATATTTCCAATTCTTTCCCATTGCCACCCATTTGGAATCTCAAACGGAATCTCCTCATCGATGCACTTCACCTCTCCGGTAGCGAGAAACTTCTCATAATAGGAATTATCGTCACCACGGTAAATGATAGATTCGTTTTTGTCTTTTTTGATTTTCTTTTCCTTGACCAGTCGGGCTTTTTCAGCTCTGATACGTTCAAGAAGTACCGATGCCGGTTCGTCATTAGGGTCTTGCGGTACAAGTTTTCCCTGTATCGCCCACTGGAGTATGCTGTTTTTTAATTGTTTTCCGTTCATCTTATTCTAACTGATTTAGAAGTTTTCGTCTTTTTGTTTTTCATTCAGATAGAACTGATATAACTTTTTCCCTATCTTATCTTTTTTGAAAGTACGTTCATGATTCATAGGAGTCATAGACAAACGAATTTTTGCCACACCTTCATTCAAAATTTCAAACTGCTGTGGAGTAATTCTAAATTGAGCAGTAGAACTAATTTCTGTGATTGGTATTACAATATTTCCACTTATAACACCAGCAGATTGACTTCCATTCCCAATCACAGTTCCTCTTAGTTCAAGATATTTACCTGTGAATGTTCTAATTTTCATGGTTGGTTTAGTGAGGAAATTCATTCTGTCTGAACGTACTGTGGCTACTATAGAATAAATGGTGTCTTGCTTAGCCACACTGTATTTCATATTGCAACCTTCAGCTGCGAGTGCTTTATAAGTATAACCTACTGTTTGTGCTTTAGCGTTAATTCCTAAAATAATACAGAACAGTAATAAGATAATTTTTATAGTTTTCATATTTAATCTTTTTCGTAATCCTCCCCTTGTATTCCTAACTCTCCTTTGCTCATGGCATTGGCAATATCTATTTTCAGTTCTTCGTCATAATCTTTACTTGTCAAAAAGCTATTGACGATGCGTAGCAGCAAATCTTGGTTGATATTCGATGCTGCCACATGATAAATGATAGATTCCAATGTACGCATACAGATGCAAGCGTGCCAGTAGTAATTATTCTTGTGTAAGAAGTAAGCTCCCAAAGTCAGCGCAATACGCTTATTCCCATCATTGAAGAAATGCCCAGAACAGAATCTATACATCAGATAGGTCAGTTTCTCTGCAAAGGTCGGATAGTATAAATCATTTTGTACAAAATCCAATGTAGCACGAATGCCACCTTCATCACGCACTCCTTCAAAGCCACCATCGCTAGCATCAATCATTTTGCCATAGACGGTTAAGGCTTCATCGTAGTCTATATAAACAATTTCCTCACTCATCTTCTGCCTGCTTTAAGCGTTTAAGCACATCTTTATTGTCCGCTAAGATACGGTCAAAATCAATAGACTGGTCACCGATGAATCGTTCAAACTCTTCAGGAGTAACAGCTTGCAGATAATCTGCTATATTACCATGATACGCATCCCGGAAACTGAAATCCCTTGAAGCCATTTTGGTTCTGGCATCATTTAAATAAGGTTTCTGCATCGGATGTTCGGCAAGTTCATTCACAATGCGCTCTACCTCGTCAATGGTAAGTAACCTGCCACCATTTTCTTTAAACCGTTCACTGAGAGCTGCCCCCACACCGTTTTCAAAAGAAGAAATAACCAATAAAACCTCTGAATACAGCGTGTGTCGAACATTGTCTTTGGAATCCAACTTCAATACTTCCCGATACTCCTTAGCATTCTCCTTGAATACAGCCTTATATATAAAGTCTGTAATTTGAGGATATTTGTATGTGGGATGTCCGTCCACATATTGATTGATGGCAGAAGTGAGATTCTTGCGATAGTTTTCTTCTGTGATTGCAGCAGGAAGATAATGTACATCTCTGCGGTTTATGTATTTTGTTCCGCCACCCGTCTTTTCATTGATGGTGGTAATCACGAAATCCAAGATAAGGCTACGTACTTTTTTTGCTTTCTCACTCTCTGTAAGCAACATACCCATATCCAAGAATGAGCGGAAATTAAACAATCCAAGTTGGGTCGTTTTGCTCCCGACATTTATGACGGGAGCAAATTGTAACTTTAACTCTTTCAGATGTTTACCTTTACATAAAACATAACCGTTAGCTGCTAATTCATCTGAATGTTTTTCCAAATAGCGTTCTATGGTTCGTTCTTCTACTTCGTAGAAATCGGCAACCATTTTTTTTGTAAAGCGATACTCTCCCTCAAAGAGCATTCCTTCAATGTCAAGATGCTCCTGTACTTTGCTGACCGCAAAACGGTTGTTAAGTACATTTTGTCTTTCTATGTTTGAGATGGTCAAATCTTTCATATCACTTCACAATTATCAGTTACACGATTTTATGTCAATGCCGAGAATCTTTTGAATTTCGGAAAGCGTTTTGTCTATTTCATGGTCGAGCGCAGCACGTTTTTCAAAATATTGTTTGAGCAGTTCTGCTGGAGGGAGTATTTCTTCTTCCTCTTTCGGGAACTTACATTGATCAAAATTGCAATCCAAGTCTATCAATTGTTGGGCAGTGAACACACGGCTCTTTTCACCCACTTCGTCACTGATAATTTCTTTCCTGTCTTTCCACCATTCCTGAATAGGTAGGGTATGCTCCACCTTCATTGGTTTGGTCTTTGAGAAGTGTTTGTACCCTTCCGGCATATCAAGACGATAGAACCATGTTTCTTTGGTCTTGAATCCTTCTTCGCAACCTTCGGCTTCTTCATTATTAAAGAAAAGGATGTTGGTTGCAATAGATGTGTATGGAGAGAATATAGAACCCGGCAAACGGATGATTGTATGTAGATTGAACTTGCGAAGGAGATTTTCTTTAAGTGCAAGTTTTGCTCCATCCGTACCAAATAAGAAACCATCAGGGATAATCACACCGCACCGTCCACCAGCTTTGAGGCGATACATGATAAGGGCGATAAACAAATCCGCAGTTTCACTTGAACGGTACTGTACTGGGAAGTTGCTTTTTACGCTGTCTTCCGTGCTACCACCATACGGAGGATTCATGCCGATAACATCAACCTTGTCGCTTTCCTTGAAATCAGTAACATTCGTTCCAAGCGAATCACAGTTGGTTATGTTGGGAGCTTCAATATCATGGAGCAGCAGGTTTGTGATGCTCAAAAGGTAGGGCAACGGTTTCCATTCCTGACCTACAACGGCATTTTGCAGTTTTTCTCCATCTGCCGCAGAGCCAATATTCCTGCCCATATATTTAAGTGCCGAGGTGAGGAAGCCTCCCGTTCCACTGGTGAAGTCGCCAAAGGTTTCGCCCAATTTCGGGTCGAGCATCATCACAATAAAATCAGTCAATGCACGTGGTGTGTAGAACTCTCCGGCATTTCCTGCCGATTGCAGATCTTTCAAAATTCCCTCATAAATATCTCCGAATGTGTGACGGTCGTCAGCATCGTCAAATTCGATTTCGTTTACAATGTTGACCACTTGGCGCAGAAGCGTTCCATTCTTCATATACTGGTTCAAGTCTGCAAATGTTTCTTGAACAATGCTTTTAGCTCTTGGGGTATTGGCATCTATCGGGAGATTCTTCAAGGTAGGAAACAGTTTCTCATTGACGAAAGAGAGTAGGGCTTCTCCAGTCAATGCTTCACCGTCTTTTTTATCTATTGCCCAGTTACGCCAACGCAAATCCTCGGGGATAATGGACTTGTATTTCTCATCTTTCCATTCCCATGTTTCTTCTTGTGTGTCATAGACTTTCAAGAAGAACATCCAAGTCATCTGTTCAATTCTTTGTGCGTCACCATTGATACCTGCGTCTTGACGCATGATATTCTGGATTCGCTTTATGATATTATTTACTGCCATTTTTAAGCTGATTTATATATTTGATATTCCAATTCTCTGATGGCTTGTTCAAAAGCGACTTTGCCACCAAATAGTTTTATGATTTTAGTTGGTTTCCCTATGCTGTTGAATGGAGGAATCTCCAAAATATTTGCCTTTTCAAAGTCAAGAATACCATTCTCCGCATATTTGTCAAGAAGAGCCTCCAATACTTCACGAGCCTTGCCTTCGTACTTTCCGAAGTAGTTACGTTTCTTTACATTGTTAGCCCTTTCTTTCCTCGTCAATGGTGGTTGGTCAAATGCAACGTGACATATCACATCGAAGATATCGGCATCTTTCAATGCCGGATTTGCTTCACGTACTGCGTCTATCAAGATGGCATATTCCTTTAACTCATCCATAACCGCCTGTTTGCGTTCTGCTTCAGTCCACGTTTGTACGAAATCATCCAAACTTTGATAGTGTCGCAACAGTTGCTTTCTCGCAAAGGACTGAACGCTTTCCGTTCTCATGGTTTTGCCATCCTCTCCCAAAACAGATACTATCTCATGAGCAATACGAATATCCTTTCCATTGATAAGATACTTTTCACGAGGTTCGTGAGCTGTTGGAGGATTTGAGGGAACAGGCGGATATGGCTTCGGCTTTTTTTCACCGCCTTTGGGTGGTTCAGGGTCGCCGTCAAATGACGGGTCTTTGAATTTTGCGGTAGCATTGCGGAAGTCGAGGATTTCCAGATGCCACTTGCCTTTGTCTTTTCTAAGTCGTGTGCCACGCCCGATGATTTGCTTAAATTCCGTCATAGAGCCAATTTCTTTATCAATGACGATTAAGCCACAAGTTTTGCAGTCCACTCCTGTAGATAGAAGTTCGGAGGTAGTAACAATTACCGGATAAGGTTCGTCAACACTGATAAAGTTGTCTAACTGCTTCTTCCCCTCTTTGTCCTCTCCGACAATGCGTGTTACGTAGTAAGGAGATTTTTTACATAAATCGCTATTCATGTTGATAAGCAGTGTTCGCATTTCGGCGGCTTCCTCAATATCTGAACAGAACACGATTGTCTTTGTCATACGACCGATGTCGTATAACATTTGGGTAATCCTGTGTGCTACTACTTTACGCCTTAACTTAATGGCAAGGTCACGACCTATATTCTGTCTTTGATATAATTTCTGTTCAATCTCCTTTCCTAACAAATCTATTTCACCTTCATCGGGAGTCCAGCCCTGCAAATCAACGTTGATGAAGTCGGCAGTAACCCGATATGGAGCCAAGAAACCATCTTGGATTCCTTGAAGAAGGGAATAGGTATATACCGGCTCTCCGAAATAATCCAAGTTGTTTGCTCCTTCATCAGCTTTCGGGGTAGCAGTCATACCGATTTGGGTAGCCGAGCTGAAATACTCCAATACTTTGCGCCATGCAGAATCGTCCTTTGCGCTACCACGATGGCACTCGTCAACGATAATCAAATCAAAGAAGTTTGGCTGCACCTCCAAAAACGGATCTGGCTTGCCCTCTTTTCCAACCAGTTGGTGGTATAACGCCATATATACCTCGTATGAGGAGTCAATTTTCTCTTCGCCTTCCCCAACAGAAGTTATCTTAGTCATAAACTTCTTGAAAGGTTTGAAGTCTTGCACCATTGTTTGGTCAATGAGGATATTTCGGTCTGCAAGATAAAGAATCTTTTTCTTTGCTCCGCTTTTATGGAGACGATGGATAATCTGGAAAGCAGTGAAAGTCTTACCAGTACCGGTAGCCATTACGACAAGTACACGCTGTTGTCCTCTTGCAATGGCTTCCACTGTACGGTCAACCGCTATACGTTGGTAATATCTTGGCTCATGGCTATGGGCATCATAATAAAACGGTGTTTCTATTATGTTAAGTTCATCCGATGTATAGTTCTTGGATGCAAGATAACGATTGTATAATTCCTCTTCTGTCGGGAAATTCTCTAATTTGATTTCGGTTTCTTTCCCTGTGATAAAGTCATGTTCCAAGAAAGCATCACCATTACTGGAGTACGCAAATTTCAAGTCAAGGATTTGGGCATAATCCATAGCTTGTTGAATACCACCCCCAACGGCATGTTTGTTATCTTTAGCTTCTACCACTGCAATGGGCTTACCATTATGGTATAATAGATAATCAGCCTTTTTGCCCTCTGCTACTGAATGTTGGTTGCCAACAACAAGTACTCGACCATCCGTGAAATAATACTCTTCACGCATATTTACGCTTACAGCCCAGCCCTTTTGTTGGAGTGCAGGGGTAATGAACAAGGTGCGTATCTCTTGTTCTTTGAGTTCTTTCTTGTTTACTTCCATGATAATAAATTGTTTTAAGATTTATTACTGCTAACAATCAAATCTTTCACATCAATATCAAGAACATTAGCTATATCATTAAGGGTTTTGAGGTCTGGTTGAACAGAATTACTACACCATTTACTCACAGTGCAATTGGATTTACCAATCTGTTCTGCAAGCCATTTTCCTGTTTTTTGTTGTTCTGCAAGTACGACTTTTAGTCTGTTCAAATTAGCCATGAGGTAAAACGTTTTAATTCAAGAGCAAATTTACACAAAATCTTTGGAATTGCAGTGAGAAAAGGGCGAAAATGCGCTGAATGGCTTAGTATAAAAGCGTTTATAACGCCAAACGGTGCCAATGGCAAAAATGGGGTAACGCAAAGAAAAGCGGAATATTGAAGAAGAACGGTCTCCAAATCATTACCCGCTGAAATGTGATTTTTAACACATGGCATTGAATGTGTCTCCGTATGGCTTCGATTGACTTACATGGTCTAACTCGTTGAGTAATAACTTTGCAGACAAAAACAGCGAGTATGGCAAGAAGCACATTCAAAGTGCTGTTCTACGTGAATGGCAGCAAGGAGAAAAACGGTATTGTCCCCATCATGGGACGAGTGACAATCAACGGGACTGTAGCGCAGTTCAGTTGTAAACGGAGCATCCCGAAAGACCTTTGGGACGTGAAGGGCAACAAGGCGAAAGGCAAAAGTGTGGAGGCACGGGACATCAACCATGCCCTTGACAACATCAAGGCGCAAATCATTAAGCACTACCAACGTATTTCCGACCGCGAAGCATTCGTAACTGCGGAAATGGTACGTAACGCCTATCAGGGAATCGGCAGCGAGTATGAAACATTGCTCAAAGCATTTGACCGTGAAAACGAGGTGTTCAAGAAACGTGTGGGCAAAGACAGGACAATAGCAACCTACCGTTCACGGGTGGTGGCAAGAAACCATGTGGCAGCTTTCATAAAGTCTTTTTACAGACGGACAGATATGTCCATGTTGGAGATTATCGCCTTCAACCGCATAGACAACAACGGCAATACCATATCCGACAAGCACGAGCGTCTACGCAACACCCGTATCTGCAAGGAACTTACCTTGAAATACGGCTTGCACATGGCAAACGGCAAGGAGAATGTCAAACGTAACCGACTGAAAGAGCCGGATAAGACAAAGTACGAGCTTTACGACATCCTTAAAACGGAGGTCGGCAGATGTGGAAACTGGAACGTGCTTGTCGCCAATCTGAAACGGCAAGGAGCGGAAGTGCATTTCAGTCACAGAGGACAGACGGACGAAATACAGGGTGTGGTATTCTCCAAGAATGGCTACCATTTCAACGGCTCCAAGGTGGACAGGCGTTTCAGTTATTCCAAGATTGATGCTGCCTTACAGCGCAACAGGTATGGGGAACGTATGAATCTGATACCGAAAGTCTGTACAACAGATACGCCAAACGCAACTTCCGATACTGCAAGAGGTGAACTTGTCAGCGGTTCATTAGGATTGCTAAACGGTCACGGTTCATCCTGTAACGCCACCGATGCGGAAGCCAATCTGGAGATGGCGGAAATGTTGCGCAGGAAGAAGAAGCGAAAAAAAGGATTAAGACTATAAAGTCAGGATATTCTATTTCAATGAATAGGTCGTAATAATTCGCCTGTATTGAGATGATTTATTGCGGCTTTTTTGTAATTTTGCAAATGGATTGAGGCAACTCTTTCCAAGAAATATTAGAAAAGAAAGAAGTGTTATGCTCATCTTGTGCTTGAAAACGTAGGAAATTTTCAAATTGGATACAAGGATAGCATAGTGGTTCTCACGCTATAGCGTGGGCTGCTATTGTTGCATCTGTATCCAAGGTTTCCTACGACCTTCAAGTTAAGTGTGGCAAAACAGTTCACGCTTTGTGTTTTACACTTAGACTAAATGTTTTTAGTGTTTAAAGACATTGCGTGAAACTCTTACAAAATATGGACAATATTAAATGAATATCAATCATAAGGCAAAAGCATTGGAATGAAAAAGGAAATAAATATAGCCGTTATTGGATTAGGATACGTTGGGTTACCCTTATTTTGTCTTTTATCCAAGTACTTCCCTTGTATTGGTATAGACAAGGATACGGTTCGTGTTACTCAATTGAAAGATGGAGTTGATTATCGAGAATGTGAAAATCAGCATAACATAAAAATGGCATTACAACGAAGTTTATTAACTTCCACATATTCTGATTTGACGGAATGCAATGTATTCTTTGTTTGTATTCCAACGGGTATTGATGAAAATAAACTTCCAGAATTGGAACCATTGAAGAACGTCTGTAAGTCGCTTGGTGAAATTTTAAAACGTGGTGATATTGTGATTTTTGAATCAACAGTATTTCCCGGAGCAACCGAAGAATTATGTATACCTATTTTGGAAAAATATTCTATGATGAAAGTTAATGAGGATTTTTCAGTCGGATATTCACCTGAACGAATTAACGTGGGGGATGATTGTCATAGGATAGTGTCCACTCCCAAAATCATTTCTGCATCAAATATAGAATCTTTAAATGTTATGAGAGATATTTATTCAACTATTCTTGATGCGCCTGTAATAGAGGCATCAAGTATAAAAATAGCTGAAACGGCAAAAATGTATGAAAATGTGCAACGTGATGTCTTAATTGCATTGGCAAATGAATATGCGGATTTCTGTAAATCAGAGGGAATAAATATCAATGAAGTCACAGAATGTGCTGCAAGTAAATGGAACTTTGCAAAGGTCTATCCTGGATTGGTGGGTGGTCATTGCATTGGTGTTGATACCTATTATCTTATGAAACGTGCAAAAGACAAAAAACAATCGTTGAATTTGGTACAGACAGCTCGGCATATAAATGAGGCAGAGTCTAAAAAGGTTGCCACTCGAATTAAGGACTATGCTGTGTTTATAAACGCACAGCGTATTTTGTTGTTAGGCTTTTCTTATAAAGCAAACACTCCGGATTGCAGAAATACAAAAGTGGCAGATGTTTACAATGAACTCAAACAACACTGTCTCGTTGTTGATTGTTTCGACCCGCTGGTGGACACAAAGAAAGTAAGCAAAGATTATGGAATTTCGATTATTCATTCCAAAGAAGAAGTGCAGACAGATTACGATTTAGTAGTGCAACTGGTGAACCACAATGTTTTTAACGAAATGGGATTCGCCGATGCTACATTTATTAAACTAAAAGACTTGTTATGATTCAACAAATAAACAACAACTCCATTAGAGACACAGAAATGCATGAATCAGACATAGACTTCTTGAGAAAATTCTATGTAGAGCATAGCCATTTTCCTGTGTTTCAGCAAGTCCTAATAGAGACAAGGACTGATTGCAATAATCATTGTCCGTTTTGCCCACATGCTTTCAACAAAAAAACATTGGGTATTATGAAATGGAAATGCTATACGACCATCATAGACCAACTATGTGAGATAAACTATAATGGTCGTGTCGCTCTAATGCTTTCCAACGAACCTTTATTAGATGACAGGCTGGAAGACATGATTGTCTTTGCCAAAGCAAAATCACAGCGTTTGTTCCTCGACATAACTACTAATGGCAGATTGTTGACTGTTGAATTGGTTGACAGGCTTTTTAGATTGGGATTGGATAATATAAACATCAATGACTATCGGGGAGATAGGGACAAATATCCAGAAAAATGGTCTGCTTGTCTTGAACCTATCTATGTTGCATACTGGAACAATCCAAAAGTGAGTTTCAAACGCAGAAGATTTGATGAACCATTGCCAAATTATGCAGGGAATATTCCGCAGACTTTCAGTAAGGGAAATTTAGGCTTCTGCAACTATCCTTTCCGTAAACTAACCATTGCTTACAATGGCGATGTGTTGCTGTGCTGTGATGATTTCATGTACAAAACAAGTTTTGGAAATGTTATGACAGACAACCTTATAGATTGCTGGAACAATCCAGAACTAAATACTATAAGACTATCGCTGCTTGACAACAAACGCATAGGATTATGTGAGCGGTGCAATGATTTTCAAGATTATAACACATTTTAGATATGGAGAACTTATTATTGGGTAATGTCATTGAATCTGGAAATATTTCACCTTTTAGTTGTCCTTTTTGTGGCTACAATGGTTCATTGGATTTAATGGGTGCAGATAGATTTCCTGTGCTTCGGACTCTTCAAGTTATTGGTGCGGGAAGAAGAGCTGCAAGATGTCCTAAATGTAAGTCCTCAGATAAAGAAAGACTTGTATATACTTATTTGAAAGAAGTAGAAAAAATAGAAAAAACAAAAGGTCTAAGTATATTGCACATAGCTCCTGAGAGTAATCTGCAAATATGGCTTCAATCCATTTCTGATAAGTACATTGCAGGAGATGCGTTCTTACAAAACCAGAAATTTATAGATAAAGTTCAATTTGTGGATATAAGACAAACTGAGTTCTGCAACAATCAATTCGATTATATAATTTGTAATCATGTGATATGTGACATTAAAGAGGACAAAACAGCATTGATGGAGATTTTACGCATTTTAAAAACTGGAGGCAAAGCTATATTACAGGTTCCAATTACAAAAATATCTAAAACTGTAGAATATCCAAATGTTTACACAAAAGAAGAACGAGAAGTTGTTTATGGGTATGGCTACCATGAAAGAATCTATAATGACAAAGAATATGTCAAGCTTCTTACAAGTGTTGGATTTGTAGTTGATGTCTATAACATTTCGGCACGGTATAATAAAAATGGTTTAAATCCATTAGAAGATTTGTATATTTGTAAAAAGAAATAATTATGGTACTAAATCAAGAACAATTTGATGCGTTTCGCATGGAAATAGCCACATTCGGTAACATTCCAATTCTAAGCCAATATTGTGGAATTGGATGTGTGTTCTGTAAAGTACATACAGACTCTTATCTTGGGCACTATCCAAAGATACCGCCTATTGACCGAGAGGACTTGCTAAAAGGGTTTGAATACATCAATCCAAATGTCAAGTATGTCCGTCTTGGAGCAGGCGTTTTGGTCGCTCCACATACAGACCCATTTCTACATCCGAAGATTTATGATTTCATAAAGATAGCTTCCGAACATTTTCCGACAAAAAAGATTACGACAGTGACAACCGGGGCATACATTAGAGAGGATAAAATGGATTTTCTGAACTCTATTCCAAATTTTGGTATTGACTTGTCGTTAATAACTATGCAAGAGCAACGTGAGAAAATAATTCCACGTTCAGAACGGGAACGGACAATGTATCTACTGAAATATGCTCCGTTGAACAAATGTACACTTATGTTTACTGGGAATCTTGACGAAGTAAAGAAGGATTTGGAGCTGCTTCATAAACTTGAAGTAAATAAACGTGTCCGCCAAATTTTGGTGAGACGGGTAGAACACACTGCAACTTCACAACCTCGTCTGAAAGAATTGTCACAGACTTGCATTGACAAATATGAAGAATGTATCTCTTGGGTAAAACAAAACTATCCTGATGTCGTATTTACTGTCCCTATCCTTAAAGATGTTTTTAGGGGCGGCAACAATGAATACTTTATTGATGCTGATCAACGAATAGCTCGACAAAGAGATATTATTTCATCTTTGCCGGAAGGAACATTTGTAAATCTTATATGCCCACTCTCGGGATATGACTATTTTACAAGGGCGTTTATGGGAATGCCTAATGTAAAAACGAATCTTATCAAGAATCATTTGTATGGAGGCTCAGTCTCTGTTGCCGGTCTATTAAATCATCAGGATATACGTGCTCAGTTTAATCCTGATAGAAATGATGTAATGATAGTGCCGGAAGAGATGTATAATATTGATGGACTCGATATTTTAGGAGAGCATAAGACTCTGTTAGAAACTTATTATAATGCTAAAATCATTTTAGGATAATATGAAAAAGCTTCAATGGGACAAAGTAAGAGTCTTGGTTGCTAACTATTGCAACTATAAGTGCCCCTTTTGTCACAATGAGGGGCAAGGCAAGACAACGACTAAAGAACGGATGTCGCTGCAATCTTTTAGGAGATTGGTAGATATTCTTTCTAACCAACCCATATCTGAGTTTAACATTAGCGGTGGAGAGCCGTTCTTGAACGAAGATATTGTAGATATGATTTTATATATCAATGATAATCTGGATTGCGACATAAGCTGTGCCACCAATTTATCGCTCATTAAACCTGAACATATAAGCGTGTTAAGCGGAACAAGAATAAAATTCAACATTCAATTCCCTTTTGCAACAGCCGAGGCATTCAAACAGAGTACAGTTACTGGCAATCTTGATAGAATACTCACCAATATAGATCTGTTGTGTGCTGAAAATATTCAAGTGGGTCTTAATACTGTCGTACAGTCAGATGATTTTAGCTCAATTTCCACATTGATTGACTTTGCTTTAGAACGTGGATTGCCATTAAAGTTATTGCCGCAAATCGGCTTAAGTGGCAGTAATCAGTTCCTAAACCATATCCGGCCGATGCTTGATGCCATTGCTGTCAAAAGCATTGACAAAAATAATGGTGCGCTCAAATGGTATATCGAAAAGAACGGAAAGATAACCACGGTGCTTTATATTGATGCCCCGTGTTTTACTAAGGATATAAATCGATGCCGTAATTATGGTGAATTACGAATACAGCCAAATATGGAAGTTCAGGCTTGCATTTTAGGCTCGCCAACAGATACCATCGACTTAGCCGACTCAAATGATGTAATAATAGCTCAACTCAACAACTTATGGAAGAACTTCAATCATTGCTGAGATATTATAATTTGAGCCATTTAGATGACATGGAAGTCGCTCCTTGGAGTAAGCAATACTGTGAAGATGAGTTCCCTCGATATTGGCAGGTAGTCTATTCGATTTTAGAAAAGTTGGATAGAAAGCTACGCATTATCGAAATTGGATGTGGACTTGGAGATGTAACCACAATCCCATGCTATTTGGGCTTTGACAAAGTCATATCTTTTGAGAAAAATCCTGAAATATGCGAAAGAACTGTTCGCCGTCTTGACGACCTTTTTAATCGTGGCAATATTGTCAATAATCAAGATTACCCTGGGGCTACTTTCTATGAGAGTGATTTACTTTTAATGGTAAACTGCGCATACGCTGATCTTGCAGATTCAAAAGATGAGTATATGACTTTAATGCTTGATTATTATAATCATGCAGGAAAGCCGCAATATTTCATTATGGAGGTTATTGACTCGTCATACACACGAGATAATGCTCAATTCCCGAAACATATACGTCTATCCAAAGAAGATGTAGAGTCTATGTTCCCAAAATATAAGATTTCATCATGGGAAACGTATAAATATCCCATCAACAAAAAGAGCAAAACATTATATTTGATTGAGAAAGTATGAAAATCTTGTTCGTTACATCGGAATTTGGAAGTAATGGAGGAGGGCTCTCGCTTTCTTCTGAGCGTGTATTTAATTACTTAAGTGAAAGGTATTCAGTACAAATTGTCAACCCGAAGAATCCACAGGTGTTAGTAGCTGATGGTGGATATAATCAAGAATTGGCGAGTGCGATTAGACATGAAAATGATTTGAAGATAGATGCTTATCAATATAAAGATAAGGACATTGACTATGTTATCGCATTTGGAGGAGGTTTTAACGGTTATTATGCCTCTATTCTGTCTCAAAGAATAAATTCATCTTTCATTCTTTGCCTACGTGGCACTGATGTAAATCTGGCAAAATGGTCACCCATTGAAACATTCTATTTAAAAGAGTCGGCAATCCATTCCCATAAAGTAGTTTGTCTATCTAGAGAAATGATAGAAAACTTACGTTTGATTGATAAGTCTCTTTGCATTAAATGCGTGTTGATCCCTAACTCTATTGTTGGCGGTGGGGACGTAACATTTATGGAGAAACAAAATTCGACCATTGTAATTGGAACTGCATCCACTCATTTAAATGAAAAGAAGGGAGTCGCAAACCTTCTTTCATTGGTGAAACTTGCAAAGGAAGGTGGTATTGATATCAATTTAGAATTAGTCGGTGAAATTGATGCGGATTTATATGAGTCGTATGTAAAGATTATAAACAACTTTGAAATCTCAGACCATATAACTTTTCATGGACGTATCAGCAGACCTGAGCTTTCATTGTTAATGAGGGATTGGGATTTGTACGTCCAAGCATCTGTTTGTGAAGGTCATCCCAATTCCGTCATAGAGTCATTAGAGAATGGCATAAGCTTTATTAGTACCAGAACTGGTTATATCTTTGAGAAGTTGCATTGCGATTTCCCCGAGTACTTCTTTGATGATAATACCCCAGCTTCTATGCTAAAAGGAGTCCTAGCTTTACTAAACGATAAAAAACTTGCGCTCAGAAGCGAGCAACTTCGAGATAACCTTCTGAAATCGTCTGATTCTAATACCATTAAAAAATTATGGTATAAATTGCTTGAGTCACCATCGAAAGAAATGTATTGTGCTTTTGATGGCGATAATATCCTTTCTGTTGGTTTACATGATGTTCAAGGAGAGGTGTATGACAGTATCACTACACCGATAGATGTATTCAGGCAGTTCGTAGATTTCATATATAATCATGGTATGGGGTTGTGCTCGATGAGGTATTACTTGTCGATGCCTCCAAAGGAACGACAATCTTGGATTGTCTGCACATTTGATGATGGATATGCCGGATTATATAGTCACGCTTTACCAATATTGTCTAAATATGGTTTTAGCGCAACTGTTTTTGTCTGCACATCTTTAATCGGCTATGACAATAAATGGAATAATAAAGACTCCAAGATGAGAATGCATCTCAACATGGATGAGCTTTCAGCCTTGAATAATCAAGGATGGGAGATTGCCTCACATGGGGTGCATCATTATAACTTCTTGAAATTGACAGACATTGAATTGGAATATGAAATTCAACAATCTAAAGAACAGATAGATAGTCTATTTGGCCCGTCTGACTGTTTTGCTTATCCTTATGGAGCAAACAATGCCTACATCCAACAATGTGTCTCATCTTATTACAGATATGCTTTTGCTGTTAATCAAGGAGGTACATCATTGTCTGCCGATACTTATCAATTAAGAAGGTACTCAATCTCGGAAATCTATAAGATTTTAACTGTAGAATCATGAAAAAGATATTAGGCATACTTAGAGGTTTCCCCGGACTTGGAAGAGTTGTGTCGGGTGTTTCTATCTTAGAAACATTACGAGACAGCTATGACTATGATGTTAAAATCATTAGTTATCTACAAGGTAATAAGTATTTAAATTCTCGTGGTTATAATAATTTGAATGAGGTAACCCCTATGGATTATTGTTCAATAGGTTTATTGCCTACAAATAAAATGGGTATATATATCCATAATTGCATTAGAGAGTTCACCCCGGATTTGATTGTTGTTGATGGCGAGCCCTTGATGATAAAGTCAATTAAGATTTCACATCCGAGCATAAAGGTTGTTGCATTGCTTAATCCTGCCGATGTTGTTAATCCTAATAACAACAAAGAGGCTATGGACTTTTTTAATGAATTTTACTCATTGAGCGACTTGGCAATAGTCCATGGAATAAGACGTATAGATAAGGATTCGAGATACACTAAGTTTCTGTCAATAAACACAATTATTCGTTCTGAAATAATAGGTGTCGAGAATGTTCCTACCAATAACATATACTGTGTACTTGGTGGAGGTACGGTTAATGTGGGACAGCTGTTTGTTGATTCAACAATTGCAATCGGACAACTTTGTCAAAAAGTTGCCTCATTACTTCCGCAATATACGATGCATATAGTTTGTTCAAGCCAAAATATATTCAATGTTTTGAATCGAAATAGCAGCTCCGAAAATGTTGTGCTTCACGACGAAATTATACCTGCCGAACAGTATTACTGTAACGCAGGGCTTGTAATTACACGGTCAGGGCGTAACACTTTAAGTGAACTTGCATATCTTGGCATCCCCGCTATATCATTCGTTTCGGGCTGTTCATATAGAAAAATTGAACAAACTAACAACATCAACGATTTGAATATTTCTACAATTGTAGCCGCAAATAATGATATTAGTCCAGTAGCCTTTGCCGACCTTTGTCAAAAAATGATGCAGGTAAAAAAAGGTGAGCCTATGCTTCCTGGAAATGATGAAGCTATTAAAAGTATATTGCATTTATGAGGATAGTGCATATTAGTGATATTCACCTTACTGAAAATGGTACCGAAATATGGGGCATTAATACCCTTGAACATTTTCAGAAAGCCATCCACAAGATAAAAGAAATGGATGGTCTTGATGGCATTATAGTAAGTGGAGATTTGTCTAACGATGGCAGTAAATGGACTTATGAATGTATTGATAGAGCTTTTGAAGAAATCGGTGTGCCGACTTATTGTTGCCCAGGTAATCACGATAACTTAGAGATGTTTTATCGAGGATATAAACCATACCACTATAAAATTAACGAAAAGTTTGAGATCTGTGGATGGGATTTTATAATGCTCAATTCAGCAGTACCAGATATGTCAAGAGGCTATTTCAATCCTGATGTCCTTATGAGGCTACTAAAATCATGTGATGGTCCGGTGGCCATCGTCCTTCACCATCCTCCGGTTGAACAAGATGGTTGGCTTAATAGAAAACTTCTTGATAATAAATCCCACTTTAAGAAAATCATAGAACATTTCCATAATGTTAAATTAGTGTTATATGGGCATTCTCACTATGCATCATTTAGAACTTTTGAAGACATAATATACAATTGTTCTCCTTCTATAGGATTTGCGTTTTCGCCGAAATTACCAAAGTTTGAAATAGCCTGTGGCGAAGAAGGTTTTTCCCTAATAGATACATCTAATGATGACATAAGTATAAATACAATACTTATCTGACTAAGTATATGATTGTAGAAAAAGAAAAAATTCGATTTATCGTAGATATAGTTGACCATTGCAATCTAAACTGTAAATGCTGCGGTCATTTCTCCCCATTGGCTCCAAAAGGATTTCTGGATATAAATACTTTTGAGAGAGACTTGAAACGTCTTCATGAGTTGCTTTATGGTCATATTCATTGTTTTGAACTAATGGGTGGTGAATCACTTTTACACCCTCGCCTATATGATTTTATCTTCTTAACAGCAAAATATGTGACTGGAGAAAAATACTTATGTACTAATGGGGTGCTTTTAAGTTCAAAGCCTGATGAGTTCTATCAATTATGCGCTGAAACAGATACGATAATAAGTATCACTATGTATCCTATTGACTTGAATTGGGATGAAATCAATCGCAAAGTCAAGTTGTACGGCACGAAGTTATATTTAATTAAATCTCAAGGTGAGGAAAATAAAAACTGGTTCAAAAACAGAAGAGACTTGAGTGGAAGTCAGGACGTTAAAGAAAATTTCAACAACTGCTTCTGGAAGGCTCGTTGTATAGTGCTTGAAAATGGCAGACTATCATCGTGCGTTGTACCATTTAAGGCAAAATACTTTCAACAATATTATAAATCAGATGTGTTTGATACATCTGATAAAAATTCAATTGACATTTTTAAAGCAAAAGATATTGAAGAAATTGTTGAGTTTCTAAATCGTCCCATCCCTTGTTGTAGGTATTGTTTGCCTAATCAAGAGGAAAAAATTCCTTGGGGCGTTTCTAAGAGAGATATTAGTGAGTGGTTTTGAAATTGAGATTTTATGGAAAAAATATTAGTAACTGGTGGCGCTGGTTTTATTGGGTCAAATCTCTGTGAACATCTAGTTCTCAATGGATATGATGTTGTATGCCTTGATAATTTTTCAACTGGACACATGAGTAATATTCAGCACCTCATTGATAGTTATCCACTAAATTTTAAGCTAATAGAAGGCGATATACGTAATTTCGAGACTTGCGTAAGAGCTGTCAACGGAGTTCAATATGTTCTTCATGAAGCAGCACTTGGAAGCATACCAAGAAGTATCAATGACCCAATAACTACTAATGATGTAAATATTGGAGGATTCCTAAATATGTTAGTAGCAGCCCGAGACAGCAATATAAGAAGATTCATATTTGCAGCTAGTAGCTCCACCTATGGTGATAATACTGATTTGCCCAAAAAGGAAGATAACATCGGAAAACCTTTATCCCCATATGCATTGACTAAATATGTTGATGAGTTATATGCTGATGTATTTGCTAAAACCTATGGAATAGAATATATAGGACTGCGATATTTTAATGTGTTTGGAAGAAGACAAGATCCCAACAGTATGTATGCAGCTGTAATACCATTGTTTATAAAGCAATTTCTAAATCACAAGCAGCCAAAGATAAATGGTGATGGATTGAACACTAGAGATTTTACTTACATTGACAATGTGCTTCATATGAACATGCTTGCATTAAATACAACAAACACTCAAGCGGTAAACCAAATCTACAACACTGCGGGTGGAGGGCGAACAAGCATCAACAAGTTAGCAAATGAGATAAAATCATGTTTGGTTCAATACGATTTTTCAATTTCCGATATAAATCCTATTTATGGGGCAAATAGACTTGGTGATATACCCCACTCTTTTGCTTCAATAGATAAGGCAAAGCAGCTATTGGGTTATTCCCCATTGGTTTCTTTTCAAGAAGGATTAAATGAAACTGTTAAATGGTATGTAAACAATAAAAATCATTAGCTAATCAATAATGTTACTATATAACAAGATACGAGCAACTAAATTCAAATATACATAATAAATATCTTATATTGATATTGATTTGTAAGTAACACTTTTCTCACTCTTTTTTCTTTGAAGATTGTGTGTGAATAGAAAAATCTTCGTACCTTTGTGTCAAGACGAGTAACAATGAAAGCAACTCACAGCAAAGCACGGAAATAGGTACGGTTGCCAAATCATTACCTCATTTTTATCTTATCTGCAGAACCGCTTATAAACAAAAAGGTTATAAGATTATTCCAAAATTATATAAATACTCTGATAACATAAGCAACTTCCGATAATAATTATTATTTGGAAGCGAAAAAATGGCTTAGATACCGTATTTCGACAGGATATTTTCGTCAATTTCAATTTTATGCCGACCTGTTGTAGTTCGCAGATTCTTTCTTACGGTGTCAAACGTGGAGTTAGTGAACCATTCGGCAAATGTCGCCATCACAAATGATGTAGTTACATCTCCACCTATATTATATTGGAAAGCGATGTTCCAAGCAAAGTTCTTTAAAGAGATTTGTGTGAGCGAACTATGTTTCTTAATATGAATCTCGGTCATGGAAAGCACTTGACGATTAGTCACAAAATAGCGGACAGATTCGCAAATTTGGAAAATCTCTGTTTCGTCCAAATCAAAACGCTTGAATGTGTCTCGTGTATATTTCAGGATAGCATTTAATTTCTCGTCTTCTTCTCTTTCTTTTTGTTGCTTGTATTGTTGTTGCTCATGCTGGTATTCATAATGGAATAATTCCATACGCCTTTTTTGTACTTCTACACAATCTTGGGTATGTAAGGATGCAACAGCCGAAGTCTTTTTATCTGTCACTTCATCGGCTAATGCCAAATGTGACAAAGGAGTTTCTATAATGTATCTTGCTATAGAGATGCAAAGATGATATAGAAGTTTCAGTATCACATATCCGACAGCCATAACGAACGGAAGCAAACTCATTCGTATGCTAAGCATATTGCATATTTGAAATGCAATCATTGAAGCCAGCAACACCGCAATGACCTCTATTGTCAAAGAATGGAGTATATATTGTTTTTGCTTCATGCCTATTGTTTTTTATTTCTCAATGCAAAGGTATAACACTTTTTCATAAAAAACGAAAGGAAAAAATAGATACCGTTTTGCAAATCAATAGCTTATGAAAAGAAAAGCATAATAAGAGAAAATATCGAAGACTATCTGAAAACAAGAGAAAATAGAAATCGTCAAAAACAGTATGGTTAAACTAAGTTAAAGTTTTTTTGCGGTAGCTTTTCTATTCTCGCTAAGGCTGAAATATAGAGTAAACGAAGTAAAGTAATCATATTTGTACCAAGTTATATATAATACACTGATATACAGTAGTAATTATCTTTGAGGAAGTGAAGTAAGTTGCAATAGGTGATTTTATAGAAAAAAGAGGCGTGTAATCCATTAAGTTGCACGCCTCTTGTGTTTTTGAATTTCAAGTCAATCTTATATACTTATTTTTCAGTTTGAGGATTAATGACAATGCGCCAATAGCCACCAAAGTCCGCACCTTCACGAGATAAGATACCCATAGACCGCAATTTTGCAATTTGTTTTTCTACGGCACGAGAACTTATACCAATCTTGTAAGCCATAGTTTCGGCTGACATAGGAGGATCGGAAATGACGAAATCGATAATCTTCTGTGCTGTCTTTCCTATGTTTTTAGGGGCATCTGTGCTCTCTCCGAACCTTGTCTCCGAACTTTTGTCGTTTACACCGAACATTTTCGCATTTACACCGAACTTTTCGACCGAACTTTCTTCGTTTGCAGGATACTTTTTGAGGGGACTGTTTACCCTTTCGGCCACTTCTTCTACGGGTATTCTTTCGTTCTTTCCCCAATTCAGATTATAGAATGTAGTGAAGAAAGAAGATGCTTCCGTATTGGCAAAAGCCGACACGGATTTAAGCCATGACTTCACTTTCTTACGTTCCAACATTTCCTTGAAATCATAAGCTGAACATTCCGTTATCAATGTATTGTTGCGTATCTGCATCGTTTTCTTTTTGTTGTTCGGGATAACTCTCTAATATAGTTTACAAAAGTAAGGATAAAACCGAGGAATTGGTTAACCCCCTCGTTCCCTTTTGATTTTCATGCATTTACATTACGTAGTTTATAACAGTTATTTTATCTTTTCTTTATAACACTATTCACTACCCGTATAGAGGAAACCAGTTTATTGGTGGAAGTAAATACGTCCACATTCCACACATGGGATAAACGCCCTTTATGAACGATGGTTGCCACTGCCCTTACGGTATCTCCTTCGTGTGCAGAAGAAATATGATTTCCGCTGACTTGCATTCCCACGACAATCTCATCAGGTTCGCAGATAATCATGGAGCCGAGCCCGGCAACGGTTTCTGCCAAGGCAAGGGTGGCACCGCCATGCAGAATGCCGAAGGGTTGGCGGGTACGGTAGTCGACCGGCATGGTTGCTTCTACGCGCTCATCCGAAGCGTATGTGTATTGAATGCCCAAGTTTCCCATCAATGCGTGTCGTGCCCGTTCGTTCAGTAAATCAAGAGGCACCTCTGCTGCACGCACTTCTGCCAATATTAGTTTTTCTACGGCCAGGGCCACTCCATCTTCTTCATTCGATGCAGTCACATAGTCTGCACAGACCTTTACAGAATCTTGTGAATGTCCCATAGCTACCCCCATGCCGGCCAATTGGAGCATGGTCACATCGCATACGCCATCTCCAACGGCAATGACTTCTTCCCGTGTTACTCCCAAATGCTCTAATAGGGCGCCTAACGTATTCGCTTTATTGACTCCGCAGGGCACCACCTCTAAAAAGTAAGGCTCGGAACGGAAAGCATCCAGAGTACCTGCCAGGCGTTTTTCCCAATGTTGTTCCAGCCCTATCAGAGCTTTTTCCTTATCACTCACCAGCATGCACTTGCAAGGCGCGAAGTCTATGGCAGTAGAGAATTCATCTTCCCTGATTATCTTCAAATTGTTTAGCAGGGCTTCATTCTTTATATATTCATTGTCCGGACTATCCGTAATGAGGGTATCATCGTGGTAGGTGAAGATGGCAAAGCCGTTCTTGCGGGCTTTCTTTTCCAGATAAGGCAGCATTTCCGGATTGATGCGTCGTTCAAACAATATTTCTCCGTTCTGTGCTTTTATTATCTGGCAACCATTATAGGAGAGAACAAACCCTCCATAATTGCCGAGTTCGAGGGTTTTGGCCAGTGGCATCAGTCCATAAGTCGGCCTACCGGATGCCAAAACTATGCGCACTCCCATTTGCTGGACCTTTAGCAGAGCAGCTAATGTCCTTTTACTAATTTCTCTTTCATCATTGAGTAGCGTTCCATCTACATCAAGAACCAATAACTTATATTTCATGGCAACTCGATTTTGGGGTTATTATGTTACAAAGTTAAAAAAATGACTGTTAAAACGGTAATATTCGTTTTATTGTTTACTGAAACTTCTTTTATTTATCCTATCTTTGCCCACGTTTTGTTCCGCGTTCTCTATCCGGAGAAGCGGATGAAAAGGGAATCGGGTGAAAGTCCCGAACAGTCCCGCTGCTGTGAGTTCCATGCTCGGTGTATCATACTTGTGCCACTGTTCTTCGGAAAGAACGGGAAGGCGATGTACCGGGAACGAGTCAGAAGACCTGCAAAACAAAGTCGAAAAATTGTCCATTCGAGGAAAGTGGGCAGTGCGCAAATGGTTTAAGATAATCTTCATTTATTCTATGTCAGGAAGGACTAAGGTATTACTGGTCTGTGCTGTTTCATTGGGTGCAAGTATACTCCGGCTCTCTGCCCAGGAGGTGGGGGGAGATACGATTACGGGGAAAGTGCATCAGATAGAGAAAGTGACAGTGACAGCACGCAGGTCGCCCAATAAAGTGACTTCTGCCGTACCCATACAGACAATGTCACGGCAGGATATCAGCCAGCTGGGAATACAGAATATGGCAGATGCTGTACGCCGTTTTGCCGGAGCCAATGTAAAGGACTATGGAGGCATTGGAGGACTGAAAACGGTTTCCATACGCAATATGGGAGCAGCCCATACAGCTGTCAGTTATGACGGGGTGGCGGTGAGCAATTGTCAGGCAGGGCAGATAGATATCGGGCGTTTTTCGCTGGACAATGTTTCCATGCTTTCGCTCGCCATCGGGCAGTCGGAGGACTTGTTACAGTCCGCCCGCTTGTATGCGTCGGCCGGTGTGCTGGGCATAGAGACGGAAAAACCTCATTTTGATGACGGGCGCAATGCCGCTTTTCAGGCACGGGTGCGCGGAGGGTCGTTCGGCATGGTCAGCCCCTCGCTGCGCTGGTGGCAGAAACTGGGCTGCCGTACACGCGTGGCGGTAGATGCCGGTTATATGAGGGCGGACGGTAATTACCCTTTCACGCTGGTCAATGGGAAATACGTGACGGAAGAGAAACGTAACAACTCCGGCATCTATTCCTGGCAGGGCGAAGCTACCTTTTATCATACTTTCAAGGATGACAGCGAACTGGATGTGAAGGGTTACTACTTCTATTCCCGCCGGGGACTTCCAGGGGCGGTTACGCTCTATAATCCCCTTTCCGATGAAACGCTTTGGGATGAGAATACTTTTGTGCAGGCACGTTATAGGAAGCATTTTTCGCCCCGGTGGAGTTTGCAGGCACAGGCAAAGTATAATCATGGCTGGAACCAATATAAGGATGAGGGCAAGGAATATGCCGACGGATATTATCGGGAAAATCACCGGCAAGACGAATATTATATTTCCGTGACCGTTCTCTACCGTCCTTTGGAAGCTTTGACCCTTTCGTTGGCGCAGGATGGGGTGATAAACAAGTTGCGCAACAGTTTGCCGGAATGTCCTTTCCCTACAAGATATACTTCCATCAGTGCCTTCAATGCACGCTACCGGCAAGGATGGCTCACGGCCACGGCTTCGCTGGTGCATACTGCCACTTCGGAGCATGCCGAGAAAGGTACGGTCCCCGATGACTTCCATCGCTTTGCCCCCTCTTTATCAGTCAGTATGCAGCCTTGGCAGGACGAGTCGCTGTATTTCCGGTTGATGTATAAGAGTACGTTCCGTCTGCCCACTTTCAACGACCTCTATTACTACCGGCTGGGCAACCGTAATCTGCGACCCGAGAAGGCAGACGAATATAATGTCGGTATCACATGGAGCAAATCCGGATTGTCTGTGTTCGACTATATCTCCGTTACGCTCGACGGTTACTATAATGATGTGACGGATAAGATTGTGGCTTTTCCCACCACCTATGCGTGGAAGATGGCGAACTACGGCAAGGTGCATGCCGCAGGTGTGGATGCCATTTTGGCGGCAACCGTTCCATTGACGGAGAAAATAAGACTGATTATGTCGGGCGGATATACATGGCAAAAGGCCATTGACCTGACCGATTCCGACGCGAAGAACTATAAGGACCAATTGCCTTATACTCCTCTTCATAGCGGAAACGCGTCCGCCATTGTAGAAACGCCGTGGGTGAATGTGGGCTACTCGGCGGTAGGAGTGGGAAAGCGTTACTATTTGTCGCAGAACATTCCGGAGAATGAGATTGAGGGCTATCTGGAGCATACGATGAGCCTCTCTCATGAGTTTGCTTTGGGCGGTTGCCGGCTTCTGTTGCAGGCCGAGATTATAAATCTGACCGATGAACAGTATGACGTGATAAAATATTATCCTATGCCGGGCCGTTCGTGGCGGTTGACGGGTACTTTCAAGTTTTGAATAATCTATTTATGAACAACAAAAACTAATTATAAACAATAACAACTGTAATTATGAAAGTAAGAAGTTTATTATTCGGTATGCTCTGCATGCTTGCTTTGGGTGCCTCTTTGGCATCTTGTAGTGACGACGATGACGATTCTCTGGATGACGGCGGGTCGAAGGTGACACTGCCGCAGGCGCGTGTCTATATTCTGAACGAGGGTGGTTGGGGAGCTAATAACGCAAGACTTGCCTTTTATGCACCCAATAAGGATGCGGATTTCATCAGTGATATTTACCAGACTCAAAACAACGCCAAGTTGGGTGACCTTGGTCAGAGTATGATTGAGTATGAAGATGAAATATATATAGCTGTAAGTGGTTCCAATTATCTGACTAAGCTGAATGCTGCGGGTGTGGAGTTGAAACGTGTTTCGTTTGTAGACGACAACGACCTCAGTGCAGGCATTCGTTATATCGATGCTGAAGATGGATATATCTATGCTTCCTTCTACGGAGGAGCTGTAGCTAAAATCAATGCGAAAACGTTGGAGGTAGTGGATAAATTGACCGGACTTGGCGACAATCTGGAAGGTGTGGCAATCTGCGAGGATATGCTTTATGTGGCGAATAGCTGTACTGCTGATTGGAGCACTTATCACAATGACGTAAAGGTGATAGATTTGCGTACTTTCAAGTTGAAAGAGACGTTGACGGTAGGTTTGAACCCCAATGCTTTGGTTGAAGAGGATGATAAGGTTTTTTTGATTTCATGGGGTAATTATGTTGATATTGGCTATTCATTACAGATGATAGACCCTGCTGCCAACAATAAGGTGACGGAATTAGGCAGTGCCACCCGTATGTGTGCTACTGATGATATTCTCTATTTGACTTATTCAAATTACACCAATCCTACCGCTTCTTTTTTTACTTATAATATAAAGACTGGAAAGATGGATGAAGCTTCTTTCTTGAAGGATATACCGGAAAAGTTGAAAACTTCTACGATTTATATGTTGGAAGTAAATGATAATAACGGTGATTTCTATATTGGTACTTCTGAATATACCACGAACGGCACCATTTATCGTTTCAAGAAAGACGGTACCTTTATAGAGCAGTTCGATGCAGGAGGTATGAATCCTAATTCTGCTATCTTCTTCAATTAATATCAATGAAAAGAAATAGTTTACTTATCTGTCTGTTCGCAGTCTTGTTTCTTTCCTCCTGTGGGGGAAGGAGCAAGACTGCCTCTGCTTTGGCCAACGGTGACACCATTCCCTTACGTTATGCAGAGAATCTTACCTTAATGTCCTATCCCGGCTATACCCTTGCCACCTTGCGCAATCCTTGGGATACGTTGCACACGCTACATACCTATATACTGGTCCCGAAAGACCGCGAACTCCCGGCACATCTTCCGGCAGGTACTGTGGTACGTACCCCACTCTCCAAATCAGTCATCTACTCTTCCGTCCACTGCGGACTGATGGATAATCTGGGTGTGTTTGGTAGCATCGGCGGTGTCTGTGACTTGAAGTACATCAAACTACCCGCCGTGCACGAAGCCTGCCGCCGGGGTGCCATCGCCGATTGTGGCGACGGTATGAATCCCGATATGGAGCGCATCATCGACCTGCATCCCGATGCCATCCTTCTGTCTCCGTTCGAGAACAGTGGCGGTTATGGCCGTATCGAGAAACTGGATATTCCCATCATCGAATGTGCCGACTACATGGAAACCTCCGCTTTGGGACGTGCCGAGTGGATGCGTTTCTACGGACTGCTCTTCGGGGTTGCGCCACAAGCCGACAGCCTTTTTGCTGAAGTGGACAGTTGTTACCAACGCCTCAAGATGCGTGCGCAACTTTCATCCACCTCGTTCTCCGTTGTCAGTGAGTTGAAAAGTGGCTCGGCATGGTACGTACCGGGAGGGCGTAGCACCATAGGAAGGCTTTTTCAGGATGCTTGCGGGCGTTACGCCTTTGCCGACGATACCCACAGCGGCTCTGTTCCTCTGGCTTTCGAGACCGTTTTCGACAAGGCGGGCGATGCCGACGTCTGGTTGGTGAAGTACAACCGTGACCGCGATATGACCTACGCTGATTTGGAGGCGGATTATATCGGCTACACCGGTTTTAAGGCTTTCAAGACCCGGAATGTCTATGGTTGTAATACGGCGAAAGTTCCTTTCTACGAGGAGACTCCGTTCCGTCCCGATTATTTGTTATCCGACCTAATACAGATTCTGCATCCCGAAATAGGAGATTTGGGAGGCTTGCGCTATTTTTGCAGACTGAAGGAGTGATGAACACAGAGATACGGAACTTTTGTGAAAGTAATAGAAAACTCTGTGCCTCCGTGTCTCTGTGTGCTAAATAATGTAACTATGAGTAAAGGCTGGAAATATGGTATCGGGCTGGGAGTAGTAATCTTATTGCTTTTTGCGGGCAATCTGCTGGTGGGGTCGGTTTCGATTCCGCCTGCCGATGTTTTCCGTATCCTGCTCGGTGGAGAGGGGGAGAAGGCAAGCTGGAGCTTCATCCTTTGGGAATCCCGTTTGCCCCAAGCGCTGACGGCGCTGCTTTGCGGTGGCGCATTGGCTGTCTGCGGACTGATGTTGCAGACGGCTTTCAAGAATCCGCTGGCAGGACCATCCATTCTGGGCATCAACGCCGGGGCAAGTCTGGGAGTGGCCTTCGTCATGCTGCTGTTTGGCGGCAGCATCACGGCAGGGGTGTTCAGTCTGTCCGGCTTCTTCTCCGTACTGCTTGGCGCATTTATCGGAGCCATGCTGATTATGGCACTTATCCTTTTCTTTTCCACGCTGATAAAGAGCAATGTCATGCTGCTGATAACGGGTATCATGATAGGCTACATCGCTTCTTCGGCCAT
>ERZ780060.49-NODE-49-length-40234-cov-3.899077_pt1 | contig 40234 bp, 32 predicted proteins | sample MGYA00511176_ERZ780060 | MGnify/ENA primary metagenome ERZ780060 (study PRJEB29588, sample SAMEA2148374) | human gut metagenome | biome: human gut; feature: human-associated habitat; material: faeces | place: Denmark | collected 2008/2010 ... | reverse complement strand
AACCTCAAGTGCGTGCTCTACGATGGCTCCTACCACCCGGTCGACTCCTCCGAAATCGCGTTCAAGACCGCCGCGAACATAGCATACAAGAACGGAATTCCGCAGGCGAACCCCGTTATTCTTGAGCCTATCGGCACTCTGAAGGCTTATATGCCCGACGAGAATCTCGGCGACATCATGGGCGATGTCACAAAGCGCCGCGGCCGCGTGCTCGGCATGGGCCCGTCCGACGAGCCGAAGATCCAGGAGCTCATCGCGGAAGTTCCCATGGGCGAGATGGGCGATTTCTCGACCGTCCTTCGCTCCGTGACCGCCGGCAGAGGCTGGTTCACCCTTGAGTTCACCCGCTATGAGGATGCGCCGCCCGTCGTTGCACAGAAGGTTATCGAAGAGGCAAAGGCAAACGACGCCGAAGCAGATAAATAAAAACATAAAGAGAGAGCTGTCAAATGGCAGCTCTCTTCTTAATCTAACATATCAAAAACCCGCCCGGCATCGCGCCGTGCGGGTCAGTTTTATTTTGAATTGCGGCTTTGAAGCGAGATTTCGTCATTCGTCTTTATAACAAATCCGACCGCGCCGCCTGTGTTCGTTATCAGCAGCTCGTCGCTGCCCGCGATGCTCGCATATATATTGTCGACATCGATATCAACAGTATAGCTCCATGTGCCGCTGACTATCATTCCGCTGCCGTTGTCTATTTTGACAACGACTTTGCAGTCGTCATACTTGAGCGTAATGCTGCCCTTTGAGCAGTTCACCTTGATGCTCGGCATGGCTTCAAAAACTCTGCCGAGGTCCCCGACCGTTCCGACAGTCCTGCCGACCGGGCCCTGATGCGCGTCCTTAGTATTCTGATCGTCCTGCTGCATCCTAACGTTGAGCGTCACTATGGTATAGTTGCCGTAAGCGACGGCGTTCGCGGAGATAAGGTCGCTCGACTTAATTTCATCGGGCACTCCGGGCACTTCGTTCACAGGCGTGCTGTTCGCCGCGAGCGCCGCAGAGGCTATGCCCGTAAACAGGGAGAGCATTCCCTTTTGGAAGCTGTTGCGCGGAGTGTAATCAACGCGCTTCATGGACATATACTGCGTGGCGTCGATGCTCTTGGTGTTCGCCGCCGCAGCTTTGTAATACTTGAGCACCCGCGAAGTGTTTGTGGAGTTGAGCCCCTTGTAGACGTTGACAGTCTCGGTCTTTGTTCCGCCGGAAACATTGGAGCGCGTCGCGGTTCTTGAGTCGGTCGTCGGCTCGTCAGTTGTCAGCTCCGCAGAGTCGGTGGACTCCTCATAAATATTCCCCGCATCAGTGACCGAGGGTTCGTCCGTAGAAGACTCCGAACCGTCATCGTTCGTTCTGCACGCCGAAAAGGAAAAGAGCATAGCCGCCGCAAGCAAAAGTGCGGCAAATCTCATAAGCCTTTTGTTCATTCTTCTCCCTCCCGACAGATTTCATCTGAGTGTTGCACTTGATTAGGCTTATATTTTAAGATATTGAAGCAGACAGGTCAAGAAAAATCTTATAAAAAAACATGGCAAAAAATTAATTTTTGATAAAGCCGCAGTTTATCCGACGCATATCCCCGACAGCCGACAAAAAACCGCCCGTCTGGAAAAGACGGACGGCTTCGCTTTTTTTCAGATATCAGCCCTTAGCGGTGTAAGAGAAAGCGACGATACCCTTGAGGTTATTGACGGAGACGATGGAGACCTTGATGCCGTTTGCATAGACATTGACATCATATGCCCAGCTGCCTTCGACGATCTTGCCGGTGGTGTTGTCAATCTTGACGACGACCTTGCAGTTGGTGTAGGTCAGCTCAATCTTGCCGTCCTTGTAGTCGACGCTGAGTCCGAGCTCTCTGATAGCGTTATCGACATCGCCGAGAGTACCGACTGCGCAGCCAACGGAACCGCTGTGGTTATCAGCCTTCGCGCCCTGAGTCTGATCCTTGACGTTGAAGGTGATTGTGGTGTAGTTGCCGCTGGTCACCGCGCTGGCGCTCTTCATGTGGCTCGCCTGCATGCCCGAGGGCTTGCCGGGGATATCGGTACGATCCTTGGAGTTCTTGTTGAGTGCGTTTGCAACGGGCTTCTGAGCTATCTTGAGCAGAGCGCCGAGGCTGCCGTCAGCAGTGATGCTGCCCTTGAGAGCCATGTTCTGTCTGCCGCTCTTGAACTGCTTTGTAGCGTTGACCGCCGCCTGATAAGCTTTGATGCAAGCTGCTGCGTCGTTGGTGTTGAGACCCTTGGAGGGAGTCGCGCTGCCCTTGGTCGTGTTCTTTGTATCGGAGGACTGAGAAGCCTTAGTCTCGATAACGGTGTGACCCTCTTTATCGGTGACTACCTCGGTCTCGACCTCGGAGGAAGCCTCTTCGGAAGAAGCGGTATCATCGGAAGCGGAAACATCCGCCGCCTGACCGGAGGTCTGCGCGTCACCGGCAGTGGTGTCGTTGTTTGTGTCATTCTTCTTGCACGCCGCGAACGAGAGAACGAGGACAGCGGCAAGGATTATTGCCAGAATCTTTTTCATCTTATTTCACTCCTTATTGATTTATATATAATTGTATAATCGTTGTTCCAATCATTCAATAGACAAAAGATAAAATTTCGTTTAACGGGGGGTAGTCCAAATTGTGTAAATGCGTCATTAGTGAAACACATCGGGGAAAAGTGTTTTGATTTTGGCGGCGGTTTTGCGTAAGTATCCGGAAATAAGAATTTGCCTGTTGATAAATCGAGAACAACCACGACAATTTTTATCCGGACGCAATCCCTCAGTCTCGGCTTCGCCGATCCAGCTCCCTTTACACAATGGAGTCGACAATAATTTTATATGTGAGAATAAAAATGCTGTTATATTGCCTGAAGAGCTCCGCCGCTATTGGCACATAAGTGCGTCTGCTCATCCTCCCCGACCGCAAGCGAAAAGCCCTCCGCACTCAAAGTGCAGAGGACTGAATTTCGTTTTTTTGTTACGCAAGTATCTCGCCCATGAGACCGGGAGTTGCGCCTGCGGCGTTGGACTCATCGGTATCGATGTGCATTGCCAGCGCATACTTCGGGCTGACTCTGACGACGACATCGCCGAAAACGAGCGAACGGCCGTTGGAGTCGATCTTGACGCTGACTATCTGCTTGTCCTGAAGACCGTATTTTTCGGCATCCTCGGGAGTTGCGTGGATGTGTCTCTGCGCTGCGATAACGCCGCACTCAAGCTCTATTTCGCCCTTGGGGCCGACAAGCTTGCAGGCGCCGCTGCCCGCAACGTCGCCGCTCTCTCTGACAGGAGCGGTCACGCCTATCGAACGGGCGTCGGTGAGTGAAATCTCAACCTGATTCTCGGGACGCACGGGGCCGAGGATGGAGACTGCCGGGAAGCTGCCCTTCGGTCCGATAACGGCAACGCGCTCGTTGCTCGCAAACTGGCCGGGCTGAGAGAGCTCCTTCTTGACGGTCAGCTCATAACCCTCGCCGAAGAGGATATCAAGAGCTTCTCTGGTGACATGTACATGGCGCGCGGAAGTTTCAACAAGAACTTTCTTTTCCATTTTAAATATCCTTCTTTTTCACTTGATATGTTTGTAAATGCATTTTGAGGCAGGAAACTCCTGCCTCAAAACAGTCATTTTGTTTAATTAGTAAGCGATGTTGTAAATGGTCTTTGTGCCGAAAGGAAGCACTACCATTCCGTCGCCAAGAGGAAGGTGAATTGTCCATTTGGCATCATATGTAGCATTGATAACACGGCTGGTCTTAGCATCAACCTTAACGGTAACTGTGCCGGAGGGATACTCCATCTGAGCGGTGCCGATTTTAAAGGCTTTAGCGACAGACTTAAGCACGCCGCCGCTAAACTGATCGTTGATAACAGACGGGAGAACCACGCTGAAAACCTTCGGGGCATGACCCGAGCCGTGATGAACGTTGGAGGAAGCCTTGTCGGCAACCGTCTTTATAGTAATGGTGTAAACTCCGCCCGCCTCGGTGCAAGTTGCGCTTGCGACATCATTCGCAGTAAGCTTGCTCGACCAGGACTCGTTCTCAACAGGGAAGTTAGCCTTTATAGCCGCAGAATTGGAGATTGTTTCGGAGCCCTTGCTGTTCTTCTTGAGCTGACCGTCAACAAAGCTGTCTATACCGCCGACAAGCTTATCGACGATGGAGGGCACTCCGGTGATTTTGCCGCTTCTGTAGTTCGTCTCAGAAACTCTTGTAACGCTCTTCGCACTGGGCTTAACGCCGTTAATGGCCTTGTTGAAATACGCAACTATCTCAGCCTTTGTCGCGGGCTTGGAAGCAGTGCTGCTGCCGCCATGGTTGCCGCCCTGGCTGCCGCCCTGAGTGTTCTTCTCGGTCGCGGGAGCAACAGTGTTGCCGGAAGCGTCGGTCTGAGCCTCGGTGGACTCGTCGCCGCTGACGGACTCAGCTTCGCTGGACTCGTCGTTTGCAATCGTCTCGCCGTTTGCGGAAGTGTTGGGCTCGCCTGTGGTTGTGTCGCTGTTGTCCTTATCCTTCTTGCAGGCTGCAAAAGCAAAAACGAAGCAGAGAGCAAGGACAAGAGCTATGATCTTCTTTGTCATTTCAGTTACCTCCGAAAAAATTTTTCTTCATTTCAGCGCGCTTATCCAGGTGCCGTTTTGGAGCGTATGAGCCCATGAAAAACAGTCTCCTGCCTGCGCGGTCAAATTCATTATAAAATAAAAACGCCCAAAAATCAATGGAAAATACAAGATTTATGAAATTTTTATCGATTGTCCTCTTTTGATTTGAGAAATTGTTCTTTGGCTCTTGATTGACGGGCGTTTTTCTGCGATAATATAGTGTATATATTTACTCAAGAAACGGAGTGCGGTTTAATGACTGATAACGAAAGACTCGCCGATCTCCTGTTCGGCTCAAACGGGCTGACGCCGGAGGACTGCGAGCTGAGATTTCCCCCGCGCGAGCTGCCCGAGGGCGCGCGCGTGACCCGATTCTCACCGAGTCCGACGGGGTATCTCCATATAGGCGGACTGTTCGGCGCGCTCGTCGATTTTCTTACGGCGAGAGTCAGCGGCGGACTTACTTATCTGAGAATCGAGGACACGGACAAGAAGCGTGAGGTCGCCGACGGCGTGTCCGCGATAATCAACGGATTCAAAAATTTCGGTCTCGAATTTGATGAGGGCGTGACCGGATTCGACACGGAGAAGGGCGCTTACGGTCCTTATACCCAGAGCAAGCGCGTTGAAATTTACCATGCGGTCGCCAAGCGTCTTGTGCAGGAGGGCAAGGCATACCCCTGCTTCTGCACTGCGGACGAACTCGCCGCTATCCGCGAAGAGCAGGAAAACGGCGGCGCGGCGATAACCGGATATTTCGGCAAATGGGCGAAGTGCCGCGATCTGAGCTTTGACGAGCAGAAGAGACGCATAGAGGCGGGCGAGCCCTATGTGCTCCGCTTCCGCTCCGAGGGCGACGAGAACAAGAGAATTGTCTTTGACGACATGATCCGCGGCAAAATTGAAATGCCGGAGAATATAATCGATGAGGTGCTTTTGAAGAGCGACGGCGTGCCGACCTATCACTTTGCCCATGTCTGCGACGACCACTTCATGCGCACGACGCACGTTATTCGCGGCGAGGAGTGGATATCCTCCGTCCCGAAGCACATCGCGCTGTTCAAGGCGTGCGGCTACAGAGTGCCGAAATACGCGCACACTCCGCAGGTCATGAAGATAGACGAGGAGACGGGCGCCAAGCGCAAGCTCTCGAAGAGAAAAGACCCCGAGGCGGCGGTCAGCTACTTTGTCGAGCAGGGCTACCCCAAGGAGAGCGTTATCGAATATATCATGACGCTGCTCAACTCGAACTTCGAAGACTGGCGCAGAGCGAATCCCACGGAGGACTGCTGGAAGTTCCCGTTCAATCTCAAGAAGATGAGCGTGAGCGGATGCCTGTTTGACATGGCGAAGCTCAACGACGTGAGCAAGAATATTATTTCGCACATGACGGCGGACGAGGTGCTCGGCAATATACTGAACTGGGCGAAAGAATATGAGGAGGAGCTCTACAAGCTTCTCGACTCTAACCGCGATTTTGCGCGCGGCATATTCTCGATAGACCGCGACTGCCCGAAGCCGCGAAAGGATATCGCAAACTGGGAGCAGGTCAAGGACTTCGTCTCGTATTTCTACGATGAAATCTACACCCCCGACTACACCCTGCCCGAGAATATCAGCGCAGGCGATGCGGCGGCGATACTTCAAAAATACATCGGCGAGTTTGACATAAACGACGACAAGGACGCATGGTTTGCGCGCATCAAAGCGATGTGCGAGCCGCTCGGCTACACGCCCAACGTCAAGGAATACAAGAAAGATCCCACGGCGTTCAAGGGTCATGTCGGCGACCTTTCGACCGTTATCAGAATCGCGGTGACTTCGCGCCGCAACACGCCCGATCTTCATTCGATAATCAGGCTGCTCGGCGAGGACAGAGTCAGAGCGAGACTCGCTGCGGCGCTCGCACACTACAAGGAGGAGAACTAAATGGCGGACAGCACCAATCTCAATTCAAATTTTATCACTGATTTTATAGACGAGGATCTTGCAAACGGGGTCAACACCCGCGTGCAGACGAGATTCCCTCCGGAGCCCAACGGCTATCTGCACATCGGTCACGCAAAGGCGATATGCATCGACTTCAGCATCGCGGAAAAATACGGCGGAGTGTGCAATCTCCGTCTTGACGACACGAATCCCTCGAAAGAGGATGTCGAATATGTCGACGCGATAAAAGAGGACATTGAGTGGCTCGGCTACAAATGGAACGAGGTCTACTACGCATCGAGCTATTTCGATTTTCTCTACGAGTGCGCGATAAAGCTCATCAAAGAGGGCAAGGCGTATGTCTGCGATCTGTCTCCCGATGAAATACGCGAATACCGCGGCACTCTTACAGAACCCGGCAAAAACAGCCCCTACCGCGACCGCTCGGTTGAAGAGAATCTCGACCTCTTCCGCCGAATGACCGAGGGCGAGTTTGCAAACGGCGAAAAGGTTTTGCGCGCCAAGATAGACATGGCGAGCCCGAACATCAATATGCGCGACCCGGTCATCTACAGAATCGCGCACGTCTCCCACCATCAGACAGGCGACAAGTGGTGCGTCTATCCGATGTATGACTTTGCCCATCCCCTCTCCGACGCTGCGGAGAAGGTCACATATTCCCTGTGCTCGCTCGAGTTCGAGAACCACAGACCGCTCTACAACTGGTTCATCGACGCTATCGGCTTTGAAGAGCCGCCGCGCCAGATCGAGTTTGCGCGCCTTAACCTCAACTACTGCGTGACGAGCAAGAGAAAGTGCCTCGAAATGGTTCAGACCGGCGTTGTCAACGGCTGGGACGACCCGAGAATGGTCACTCTCTGCGGTATGCGCCGCAGGGGCTATCCCGCCGCCGCAATACGCGATTTCATAAGCCGCGTCGGCGTTGCGAAGGCATACAGCGTGGTTGACTACGGTCTGCTCGAAGCGTGCGTCAGAGACAATCTCAATCAGAATGCCCCGCGCGCCATGGCGGTTCTCAATCCCCTCAAGCTCGTTATCGACAACTACCCCGAGGGCAAGACCGAGGAGATAGAGGTCGAGATAAATCCCGACAAGCCCGAGCTCGGCCGCCGCAAGGTCACGTTCTCCCGCGAGCTCTATGTTGAGCGCGAGGACTTCATGGCGGAGCCCGTGAAGAAATATTTCAGGCTCTTCCCCGGCAACGAAGTGCGCCTCAAGAGCGCATATTATGTGACCTGCAACTCATATGATACCGATGAAAACGGCGAAGTCACCTGCCTGCACTGCACCTACGACCCCGAGAGCCGCGGCGGCGAGACGCCCGACGGCAGAAAGGTTCGCGGCACCCTGCACTGGGTCAGCGCGGCGGACAACGTGAAGGCTCAGGTGCGCCTCTATGACCGCCTGTTCAACACCGAGAACCCCGCAGGCGAGGACGGAAACGGCGACTATCTTCAGAACATCAACCCCGATTCTCTCAAAATTATCGACGGATGCCTGCTCGAGGGCGGACTCCGCGATGCAAAGCCGGGCGATACATTCCAGTTCATGCGCCAGGGCTACTTCTGCGTCGATAAGGACAGCACTCCGGGCAATCTTATCATAAACCGCACCGTTGCGCTCAACTCCTCGTGGGACAAAAAGAAGAAATAATCAAGTAAGAAAGGTCGGTCAGCATGAAGGCTCTCAACAGGATAGTGACTGCGCTGCTCGCGGCGGCAATTTTCCCCGTCGCATATTTCACGGATATAATCACCGTCTATGCGCACGCAAATCTCTATGACTCGAATATCGTAGAGGCGCTGAGCATAAAGCGCATCGTCGAGCTTTTCACGGGAGACGGTCTTTTTGCCGGCGTTTTTAACAAGGATAATATGTCCGAGATTCCCGAGGTACTGCTTAAATTCAAGGGCAACTTCATAGCCTTTGCCGTTTGCTTCGCGCTCGCCCTGCTCATCGCGCTCGCCATTATCATTGTTGCCGCGGCGACCAATTCGAGAAAGACGACCGCCGCACTCGGCGCGGCAGGCATTTTGTGCCTCATCGGCATGAAAATAGCGTTTTCGGATATCGCGGCCGCCGTCGATGCGGGCACGCTGACCCTCGGTTCGCTGACTGACATGTCGTTCATGAATCTCTTCGGCAAGATAGTTCTCATAACAATGAGCACCGCGCCCGTTGTTATGGCAGTCCTGTTCCTGGCGATACTCATCTGGAACGTCGCGTTTATCCTAATCGACCTCGGCGAGGAACAGCCGAAGAAAAAAGCCAAGCACGCGAAGAAAAAATAAAAAACGAGGGGGTCGGATTTCCGGCTCCTTTTTTTCAGCAAAACAAGCTATTATCAATTTAAAATTTATCGGCTATCGCTGATAGCGGACAGCCGCAAGGGCTGTCTATACGGAGTGCGTTGTCCGAAAACCACAGAAAATTTAAAGGCGAACGAAGTTCGCCCCTATGGTCGGTAAGATAAACTTTTGCAAAGATTTCGTGCCGCTTACGCGGCAGCAATGCATCGAGTCGGCTCACCTATATGGGCGCCCAAATAGATTCTGTTAAAAATCCAAGCTCGCTCTTTATGCTCCACGCCGCCAAAAGATTTTATCATCTTAATCAAAAAATCCGCTGTATCAATTATTTGATACAGCGGATAATTTTTTATATTTTACACTCCGAACTGGCTGGCGTAGAGCTCTCTGTAGAAGCCGTTCTGTGCGAGCAGCTGTTCGTGTGTGCCCCGCTCGACTATCGTGCCGTTGTTCATAACCAAGATAACATCGGCGTCGCGGATGGTCGAGAGCCTGTGCGCAATAACGAAGCTCGTTCTGCCGTTCATCAGCGTGTTCATCGCCTTTTGAATATGCACTTCTGTGCGCGTGTCGACGGAGCTTGTTGCTTCGTCGAGGATAAGCACCGACGGGTTCGCGAGGATGGCACGGGCTATCGTCAGAAGCTGGCGCTGACCCTGCGAGATGTTCTCGCCGTTCTCTTCAAGCATCGTCTCGTAGCCGTCGGGCAGAGTGCTGATGAAGTGGTGAACCCTTGCCGCCTTTGCCGCGTCAATGACCTCTTCGCGTGAGCAGCCCTGTCGGCCGTAGGCTATGTTCTCCATTATCGTGCCCTCGAACAGCCATGTGTCCTGGAGCACCATGCCGAATACACTGCGCAGATTTTCGCGCGGCATTGAGCGTATGTCGTGCCCGTCGAGAAGAATCTCGCCCTTGTTCACATCGTAGAAGCGCATGAGCAGGTTCACGAATGTCGTCTTGCCCGCTCCCGTCGGTCCGACTATCGCGACGAGCTGACCCGGCTCGACTTTCAGATTCATGTTCTCGATAAGCGGCACTTCGGGAGTGTAGCTGAAGCTGACATCTCTGAATTCAACTTCGCCCTTGGGCTCTTCGATCCTGGTGTCGTAGCAGTCGGCGCACTCGTCGGGCTCATCGAGCAGGTTGAACACGCGCTCCGCACTCGCGAGCGAGGACTGAAGGTTGTTCGCAATGTTGCCGATGCTGACGAGCGGCTGCATGAAAAGCTTTGAATAAGTGAAGAAAGTTGTTATGTCGCCGAGAGAGAAAGTGCCCTTTATGACATACACGCCGCCTATGACGCAGATGAGCACATAGGCTATGTTGCTGACGAAATTTAATATCGGACCGATTATGCCGGAGATGAACTGCGCTTTGTATCCGGCTTTTGCGAGGCTGACATTTATATCATCGAACTCGTCTATCGCCTGCTCCTCGTGGTCAAAGACTTTGATGAGCGTGTGGCCGGTGTACATCTCTTCGATATGACCGTTTATGTTGCCCGTCTCGTCCCACTGGCGGCGGAAATAACGCTTGGAGTGCTTAGAGATGATCGATATCACGAGAAGGCTCGGCGGGAGCACGGAGAGCGTGATAAGAGTTAACTGCCAGCTGACATAGAACATCAGCGCAAGCATACCGATGAAGCTCACCGCAGAGGTGATTATCTGAATAAGGTTGTTCTGCAGGGTGTTGCTGATATTGTCGATATCATTCATCATTTTGCTGAGGATATCGCCCTTCGAGTGAGAGTCGATATAGCTCAGCGGCAGGTGGGTCAGCTTGTCGTTTACCTTGTCGCGCAGATCGCGCACGACGGACTGCGTGACGCCCGCCATGATATAGTGCTGAACATAGCTGAGCACCGCACTCAGACCGTAGATGCCGAGAATGGTCAGCAGGATTTTCTGTATCTTTGAAAAGTTTATCTCGCCGCCGGAGAGCTTTATATCCGCCTGCTCTTTTATCGCGTCGACTATGTCGCCGAGGAACATCGGTCCCGTGACGGTCAGCACCGTGCCGATAACGCCCGCTATGAGCACGACGACCATGCCGGGGATAAACGGCTTTAAGAGCGGCACGAAGCGCGAGACGGTCTCTTTGAAATTCTTCGGCTTTTCGCCGGGGCGGCGGTTGCCGCCGGAATATCCGCTGTATTTCTTTCTCGATTGCGAGGTGCGCTTTCTCTTCAGAGGTGATCTTCTGCTCATGCGAGTTCCTCCTTTGAAAGCTGGGATTGGGCAATTTCGCGATAGACCGTACAATTTTCAAGCAGCTCGCGGTGAGTACCGATGCCCGCCACTTTGCCCTCGTCGAGCACGATTATGCGGTTCGCGTCGATTATCGTTCCGACGCGCTGGGCGACGATTATCTTTGTTATATCCGGCATCCTCTCGCGCAGAGCCTTGCGGAGCTTTGCATCGGTTGAGAAGTCGAGAGCCGAGAAGCTGTCGTCAAAAACATATATCTCAGCCTTTCTTATCAGCACGCGCGCTATCGCGAGGCGCTGGCGCTGACCGCCGGAAAGGTTCTTGCCGTTTTGCGAGAGCTCGCTGTCGAGTCCGTCCGGCATAGCTCTGACAAAATCTGCCGCCTGCGCGGTTTCGAGCGCCTCCCACATCTCCTCTTCTGTAGCGTCGGGTTTGCCCATGCGCAGGTTGTCGGCGACGGTGCCGCTGAACAGGAATGCGCTCTGCGGAATAAAGCCTATCTTCTCGTGGAGGGTACGCATAGACATATTTTTTATATCCACGCCGTCAATGAGAATCCTGCCGCCCGAGACATCGTAAAATCGGGGGATAAGATTGACGAGAGTCGATTTGCCCGAGCCGGTCGAGCCGATAACGGCGGTGGTCTCGCCGGGCATGGTCTTGAAAGATATGCGCGAAAGTATCGGCGAATCGGCACCCGGATAGCTGAAACTCACGCAGTCGAACTCAAGCTCGCTGCGGCGGTCTGCGTCGGGGGTTATCGGATGCTCGGTCTCTTTTATCATCGGGACGAGGTCGAGTACCTCGTTGATTCTCTTCGCGGATATCTCCGCTTTCGGGAGCATTACGAACAGCGACGCCGCCATGGAGACTGCGTAGATTATCATTATCATATAGACCATGAACGCCTGCAGATCGCCGACGGTGTTCGCTATCTGCACGCTGTCCGCGACGGCGTCGAGCGCGTCTATCTGATCCGCCGCCATCTTGAGGAGAATGGCGACTATGACATAGCAAAGAAGCGTTGCGAGCGGGATAAGGAACGCAAAAATACGGTTTATCTTGAGCATGAGTCCGGTCAGGTCGTAGTTTGCCTTTCTGAACTTTTCGTCCTCATATTCCGAGCGGTTGAACGCGCGGATAACTCTGATTCCGCTGAGCTTCTCGCGCAGGATGAGATTGAGTCTGTCGGTCTTTTTCTGCGCCTTGTCGAACATCGGCAGAACCTGCTTTGCGACGACGAGGGCGATAACCAAAATTATCGGAATAGCGATGAACATGACGGTCGAGAGCCTCTTGTTCAGCGTGAACGCCATGAACGCGCCGCCGACCATGACTATCGGCGCGCTGATAATAATGCGGATCATCATCAGGATCATGTCCTGAATCTGGCGGATGTCGTTTGTCGTTCTCGTTATCAGCGAGGGCGTGCCTATCTTATCTATATCGCACTGGCTCAGCGACTCGACCTTGACGAACAGCGCGCGGCGAAGCGACAGACCGAAGCAGGCGGAGACCTTTGAAGAATAGTAGCTGCCCGCGATTGCCGCGCCTATCGCGATAGCGGAGAGCACCGCCATAACGCCGCCGATGAGCTGAACAGTGCCCATGCGCCCGTCGCCGATGCCGGTGTTTATCATCAGAGCCATCATCGCGGGCAGAATCAGCTGCATAAGATTGTTGAACAGCGAGAAAAACAGCGCCGCCACGGTAGCTCCCATATACGGTTTTAGAAATTTAACTATCTTTGTCACGAAGCGCGATACCTCCGTCTGTCGAAAAAAGACATAATTACAATTTATTTTATCATTGAAATGTGAACGGTTCAATAACTTTGGTAAACTTTCGGCGATAAATTGAATATATATTGCACGGACTCAATAAAAAAGGGGAGAAAATATGGACTGGTATTCGATGAGCGCCGCAGACGCGGTCGGCAAACTCAGCAGCAGCGTTGACAGGGGCTTGAGCTCGCGCGAAGCGGAGAAGCGGCTCGGGCAGGACGGCGAAAACATACTGCGCGGCAAAAAGAAAAAAAGTATCATCGCGGAATTTTTCGAGCAGTTCAAAGATTTCACCGTGATAGTCCTGCTCATAGCGAGCGGAGTGTCATTTGCGACCTCGTTTTTAGAGGAACACGGCGACTTCGCCGACCCGATAATAATATTGATAATAGTTATACTCAACGCCGCAGTCGGGGTCATTCAGCAGCGGCGCGCAGAGCATTCGCTCGAGGCGCTTAAAAATATGTCCGCGCCGACGGCGGCAGTCATAAGAGACGGAAAAGAGACAAAAATCCCTGCGTCGGAAGTTGTTCGCGGGGATATTATAGAAGTCCGTGCGGGCGATCTTGTCCCCGCAGATGCGCGGCTGATATCTTCACATTCGCTGTCAGCACAGGAGAGTGCACTGACCGGCGAATCCATGCCATGCGAAAAGGACGCTCTCTGCCGTATTCCGGACGGCAGTCCGCAGGCGGAGCTCAAAAACATGATATTTTCGTCCTCAGTCATAACCGCGGGCCACGCCAGGGCAGTCGTGACTCAGACGGGCATGGACACGGCGGTCGGGAAGATAGCACATCTTCTGAACACAGAAGACGAACCGACAACGCCGCTGCAAATAAAGCTCGCGAAGATAGGAAAAGTTCTCGGCATCGGCGCGCTGGCGATATGCGCGCTGATATTCGTGCTCAGCATCCTACGCGGCATGGGCGTGCTCAGCGCATTCATGCTGTCCGTCAGTCTCGCCGTTGCGGCTATCCCCGAGGGACTGCCCGCAGTTGTCACCGTTGTGCTCTCGCTCGGGGTGCAGAAGATGGCGAAGAGCAACGCGGTCATACGCCGCCTGCCCGCAGTCGAGACGCTCGGCGCGGCAACATATATCTGCTCAGACAAGACGGGCACGCTGACTCAGAACAAAATGACCGTCACTGTCGCCTGCTCGCCGTCGGGCGAAATTCAGCTGACCGGCGAAGAGGCGAAAAAGCTTTTCTCGCTCGCCGTTCTCTGCTGCGACGCAAAATACGAGGGCAAGGGCAAGGTGTCCGGCGAGCCGACCGAGGCTGCGATAGTCGCGGCGGCGGAGCGATCCGGTACTGATACGGCGAAGCTCAACCGCCAAAAGCCCAGAACCGATGAAATACCGTTCTCGTCCGAGCGGAAGATGATGTCCGTCGCGATAAGAGACGGGGACAAAATAATAACGGTCACAAAGGGCGCGCCCGATGTGCTGATAAAAAAGTGTTCCGATATAATATTAAACGGAATGAAAAGCCCGCTGACTTCGGCTCGGCGTGAAAAAATACTGAGTCTCAATGCCTCTCTTGCCGAGCGGGCGCTGAGAGTCATTGCCGTCGCCACGGGCGAGACAAACGGGGGGAAAATAAGCGAGACGGGGCTGACATTCTGCGGGCTTATCGGCATGGAGGATCCGCCGCGCGAAGAGGCATATGAGGCGGTCAAAACCTGCCGCCGCGCGGGAATAACGCCTGTTATGATAACCGGCGACCATGCGGGCACCGCCTGCGCCACGGCGAAAAAGCTCGGCATACTCTCGCGCTCCGGCGAATGTCTGACGGGCGCGCAGATAGACAAAATGGGCGAGAACGAATTCGCGCGCGCCGTGCGCTCCTGCCGCGTATATGCGCGTGTGACGCCGGAGCACAAAGTCCGGATAGTCAAGGCTCTGCGCGCCCACGGCGAGGTTGTTGCGATGACGGGCGACGGGGTCAACGACGCGCCCGCATTAAAGGCCGCCGATATTGGCTGCGCCATGGGCAAGGGCGGCACGCAGGTGGCGCAGAACGCCGCCGACATGATTCTGACCGACGACAATTTTGCGACAATAGTCAAAGCCGTCGCCCAGGGGCGCGGAATATATGACAACATCCGCCGCGCCATACACTATCTGCTCGGCTGCAACATCGGCGAGATTCTCTGCGTCTTTGCCGCCACTCTCTTCGGCATGCCCGCGCCGCTCCTGCCGATACAGCTTTTGTGGATAAACCTCGTCACAGACTCCCTGCCCGCGCTCGCGCTCGGTGCGGAGAGGCTCGACAGCCGCATCATGCAGCGTCCCCCGCGCGACAGCTCAAAGAGCTTTTTCGCCGACCGCACGGGGCTCGACATAGCCCTCGAGGGAATGTTGATAGGCGCGCTGAGTCTGTTTGCGTTCGTCGCGGGCAACTCGCTCTTTAAAAATTCCTGCGTCGAGCTTGGACGCACCATGGCGTTTGCGACGCAGAGCCTCTGCGAGATAGCTCATTCGTTCAATATGCGCTCGCGCCGCTCGGTTTTCAGCATCGGTATTTTTTCAAACAGAAAGCTCACTATTTGCGCCGCCCTCTGCGCCGCGCTCCAGCTCATTGTTATGACCGTCCCGCCGCTGCGGGTGCTGTTCGATGTGTCCGTGCTCAATATATATGAGTGGCTGACCGTCGCCGCCCTCGCCCTCGCACCGATAGCGTTTTCCGAACTCGGCAAAGCGGTTGGAGGGAAGAGGGAGGAATGATTTGCATGACTTGGCAAGTCCCAACTTATCGCAAATTATAAAAACAGCCCCGGAAAACTCCGGGGCTGTTTATATGTATCACTGTGTCAATCCGAGCTTCTTTGCCATTTCGGCGGTCTTGAGTTCGAGCAGTTTGGAGACTCCGTCCTCCTGCATCGTGACTCCGTAGAGGACATCGGCTTCTTCCATCGTGCCGCGTCTGTGCGTAATAAGTATGAACTGCGTGTTCTTCGTCATGCGGCGAGCATACTGCGCGTAGCGCGTGACGTTGACATCATCAAGCGCCGCCTCGACCTCGTCGAAGAAGCAGAACGGCGCGGGAGTGACCTTGAGGATAGAGAACAGCAGCGCGATTGCCGCCAGTCCCTTTTCTCCGCCCGAGAGCAGGTCGATATTCTGAACATTCTTGCCCGGGGGCTGAACCTTTATCTCAATGGCACATTCGAGTACATCGAGCGGATTCTCAAGAATAAGTTCCGCCTTGCCGCCGCCGAACAGCTCCGAGAACGTCTGACCGAAGATAGTGTTTGTGCGGTCGAACCGCTCCCTGAACCTCTCCGACATCTTGCCGGTCAGGTCGCCTATGAGCGTGAGCAGCTCCGCGCGGGAGCTTTCGACATCGTCTATCTGAGTTTTCATGAACTCGTAGCGCTCGGAGACCTCTTTGTATTCCTCGATAGCGCCGACATTGACGTTGCCGAGGGCTCTTATCTTGTTCTTTATATCATTGAGATCGCGCTGCGCTTTTTGCGGATCTTCAATGACTATGCCGAGCTCCTCCGCCTCGCGGCGAGTGAGCTGATATTCGTCATAGAGCTTGTTCTGCGCATTTTCGAGCTCGCGCTGCATCGAGTCGCGGCGCTCTTCGTGCCTGGCCCGGTCGCCCGGTAGTCTCTCGCGCCTGTAGGTGACTGCACCGAATCCCGGCGCTCTTCGAGCCTTGCCCGCTCGCCGGACAGTCTCTCGCGCCTGTCGCTGACCGAGCGCTCCTGAGCGCGAAGTTTGGTGCTCTCGCCCTCGACTCCGCTTCGCTTCTGGGCGAGCGAGGATATCTCGTCTTTCTTCTGCTGAGCCTCGGCGCGAAGTGATGCCGCCTCGCCTTTGAGCTGTTCAATCAGCTCGTTCGTCGCGGCCATCTGCTCGGTTATGGAGTCGATCTCCGATTTAAGCTCATCGGCATGACCCTCATGGGAGCTTCTGCGGCGTTTGAGCGTTTCGATAACTTCCTCTCGCGCCTGAATATCCTTTTTGAACGCAAGGATGCTGAGGTTGATGCTGCTCTCTTTGTCCGCGTTCTGTTCGCGGGTGCTGAGCAGTTCATCGCGGCGCGATTCGATTTCGGTTATCTTTTCATTGACCGAGTTGAGCTGAGAGGTAAATTCATCTATCTTCTTCTGCGCCTGAGTCTGAATTTCTTCGAGCTTCGCGGTGCGCTCTGCGGAGCTGCGCTTCTCCGCTTCGAGGTCATTGAGCGCCGACTCGGCGGTTTCTATCTTGTCGTCTATCATGCGCAGTTCGCCCTCGCGGCGGATTTTTTCTTCCTGCGCTTTCTGGAGCTCCGCCGTCACGCCGTCGTATTCCGCCTGCGCCGCCGAGACTTCGCCCGCGAGCTCTTTGTATCTCTCCTGCCGCTCGGCAAGGTCTTTTTCAAGCTTTGCGACGGTCTTTTTGAGCTGTTCTATATCATTGCCGCGGCTGAGTATTCCCGCGTTCTGCCCGCGCGAACCGCCCGTCATTGAGCCGCCCGCATTCATGACCTGACCGTCGAGCGTGACGACTTTGAATCTGTGGCCGAAGCGCTTTGAGATGGCTATCGCGCTGTCGATATTATCCGCAACGGCGGTGTGGCTGAGCAGATTCCTGATTATCGGCAGATACTCGTCGTCGCATCGAAGAAGCCTGTCCGCCATGTCGATGAATCCGGCGCAGGAGTCGAGTCCGTCCTCCCTGAACGGGCGCGGCTTTATCGCCGTCATCGGCAGGAAAGTCGCGCGTCCTGCGCGGCTCTCTTTAAGATAGGCTATGGCACGCTTTGCCGCCGACTCGTCGTCGGTTACTATATTCTGCACGGCGGCGCCGAGAGCCGTCTCGACCGCTGCGGCGTACTTCGCATCAACGGTTATCAGTTGGGACACTGGGCCGTGGATTCCGCGCAGCGTTCCGCGCTTTGCTTCGCGCATGACCGCTTTAACGGAGCCGGAATAGCCCTCCATGTTCTTCTCGAGATCCTCGAGCATTCTGATGCGCGCCTGCTTCTGGTGGATGTCGAGCGTTGCGGCATCGAGCTCGCGGCGCATCTTCTCCGCCTTTTCGGAGCGCGAACGGACTATCATAGAGTAGCCGTCTATTGAATTTGAAAGTGATTCTATATTTTCAAGGCACGCGTCAAGATTCCTGCGGCTGACTTCGGCCTGCTCACGAAGTGCGTCAAGCAGTCCGCCGCGCGAAGCGATGACTTCATCAACTGTGCCGAGGCGCGCGGCTATCTCCTGCGCGGAGGAGCGCGCCGTGCTCTGCTCGATTTTTGCGGCGGAGAGAGATTCGTTTATGGCCTTCGCCTGCGCTTCTGCGCTGTCGCGCTCGGCGGTTATCGCGCTCTCCTGCTCCTTGAGCTTGCCCGTGCTGTCGAGCAGTTCGAGCAGCTGCGCCTGGCAGCCCTTTATCTCGGCGTCTATAGATTCTATTTCTTTTTGGGCGGCGTCGATCTGCTCCTCGAGGTGCTGCTCGGTGGCGGTCGCCGCTTCCATGTCGCGCTTTATGCGCTCTATCGTCTCGCGGTTATGCGCGAGGTTGTTGTGCTCGACGGCGATTCTGCCGTCAACTGCGGTCGCCTGCTCTTCGTCGGAGGCGGCTTTCGTTCGCAGTTCTTCTATCTGCACGGTTATTCCGCTGCCCGTGCTCATCAGCTCTTCTATCTGAGCCGATATCTGTTCGAGCTCGCGCTCCGCCTGCTCATAGTCCGCGGCGGCAAGGGATATTTTATCCTCCTGCGCCTTGAGTCCCTCGCGGGAGCGCTCTATCGTCTTGAGCCAGAGTCCTATCTCAAGCTCCTTTTTCTCCCCTGCAAGCACAAGGAATTTCTGCGCCTTTTCGCTCTGCGTTTTGAGCGGTCCGACGCGTCCTTCGAGCTCGGTCAATATATCGCGCAGGCGAACGAGATTTTCCTCCGCCTGTTCGAGTCTGCGTGTCGCGTCCGCGCGGCGGTATCTGAAATGGGATATTCCCGCCGCCTCTTCGAGCATATCGCGCCTCTGCGGCGAGCGCGAAGAGATAAGGTCGGCGACTCTGCCCTGGCTGACCATGGAATAGCCGTCGCGTCCGAGTCCAGTGTCCATAAACAGCTCGTGGATATCGCGCAGGCGCACTGTCTCGCCGTTCAGCTGATACTCGCTCTCGCCCGAGCGGTAGTAGCGGCGGGTGACGGAGACATCGTCTTTGTCGCAGTTGTTGAGGGTGCGGTCGGTGTTATCGAGGCGCAGAGTGACCTCGGCAAAGCCCATCGCCTTTCTGAGCGACGTGCCGCCGAAGATGACATCCTCCATTTTCGAGCCGCGCAGGCTCTTTGACGACTGCTCGCCGAGAACCCAGCGAACGGCGTCGGAGATGTTGCTCTTGCCGGAGCCGTTGGGTCCTATGACGGCGGTTATGCCTTTTCCGAATTCGAGTGTTGTCTTGTCGGGAAAGGATTTGAAGCCCTGCAGTTCGAGTGCTTTTAGTAACATTTATCTGCCTGCCTTTATAATAAGTTGACTTTTTCCAAGGTTATATCACGCGCCGAGAGAGCCGCATTTTCTTTTATCCTGCATTCATAGCCGAGTTCTCTGAGCTTTTCGATATTGCATCTTCTCTGCCCGGAAGCTTTTGAAACTTCACGCGGGGCAACATATATTATGTACTTCCCCTTTTCTTTTCCGGAGAGTGCTCTGTTAATAATATCAAAATATATATGCCCCTCGCACATCTCGCGCAGAGCCGGATGATATGCGCCGGCAACGAAAGAGCCCTCGACGTCGCCGCCGGAATGAAGTCCGAGGCGGATGACTTTTATCCCCGCTCGCTCGAACATCGGAAGTATCTTCGCGCAGAGCACCGCCGCCTCTTCGGGAGTCTGCGGGCGGTATTCGCCATTGCGGTATAGCTCGGCGAGCTCGGTGTTTTCTATAACAACCGTCGGATATATCCGCGCGGTGTCCGGTGAAAGTGAGATTATATCCCGCGCCGTCCCGATGCTGTCCTCATCATTCGAACCGTAGAGCCCGGTCATCATCTGGAGCCCCAATTCGAAGCCGCGTTCTTTTAAAAGCCGCGCCGAGCGGAAGATATCCTCGCGTGTGTGCCCTCTGCGGTTCATCGCGAGCACTTTATCATTTGTGCTCTGTGCGCCGAGTTCGACCGCCGTGACATGATACTTTTCAAGGATATCGCATATCTCGCCGTCAACAGCGTCCGGGCGGGTGGATATTCTGATGCCCTTGAAGCCGTTTTCGCCGATGAACTCCTGTGCAGAAGAGAGCAGCTCGATCATATAATCGCGGTCGATAGCCGTGAAGCTGCCGCCGAAAAATGCTATCTCCCCGTCCTTTATTCCCTCGGGGGACGAGCGCATGGCGACGAGCGCCGCGTCGCGCACATACTGCGCCGTCGGCTGGCTCTTTGCGCCCGAAATGCTCCTCTGGTTGCAGAAGCTGCACTGGTGCGGGCAGCCCGCGTGGGGAACGAATACGGAGACATTTATATGTTTCATGCCTTGAGCCCCATGAGCTCCAGAGCCTCTTTTGCCGCCGCCTGCTCGGCTATCTTCTTGCTTCTGCCCGAGCCGTGGCCGATAACATTGCTGTTGAGATGGACTTCGACGCTGAAGGTCTTATTGTGGTCGGGTCCGCTCTCGCCGACGAGGACATATTCGACCGCCTCCTCGGGATTGCGCTGGACTATCTCCTGCAAGGTGGTCTTGTAGTCCGTGACGACCGGCTTCTCCTCGTCCGCCTTGTCTATAAAACGGAAGACGAACTTCTTCGCCGGCTCTATGCCGCCGTCGAGATAGATAGCGGCGAGCACAGCCTCAAACGCATCGGCGAGGATAGACGGGCGATCCTTGCCGCCGGTGAGCACTTCGCCCTTGCCGAAGAGCAGATAGTCGCCGATACCGAGAGTGCGCGCAAATTCGCTGAGCGACTTCTCGCAGACGAAATAAGCGCGTCTCTTCGTCAGCTCGCCCTCGGGCAGGTGCTTGAAGTGATGGAAGAAATGCTCGGCGGAGATAAAGCCGAGCACCGAGTCGCCCAGAAACTCCAGGCGCTCGTTGCAGCGCGTGCCGTCCTGCCGCTCGTTGGCGTATGACGAGTGGGTCAGCGCCTCGGTGAGCAGCTTTTTATTCTTGAAATTGTAGCCTATTTTCTTTTCGAGTTCTCTGTTGTCCATTTTCTTACTCCGCGTCGGCAGCTTCCTTGACGTTCTGTGCAATGGTGCCGACTATATTTTTTTCTGCGCAGGTCTTTGCCTGCCTTATAGCGTTGCGGATAGCCTTTGCGTCGGACGAGCCGTGCGCCTTGATAACAACGCCGTTGACTCCGAGCAGCGGCGCGCCGCCGAACTCGGAATAATCCATTCTCATTTTAAGGCCAAGCAGACCGCCCTTGACCATCATGGCGGCGAGCATGGTTATCGAGCTCTTCTTGAAGATGTTCTTGATATTCGCCATCATCGCGCCCGCGACACCCTCGTAGAGCTTTAAGATAATATTGCCCGTGAAGCCGTCCGCGACGAGCACGTCGCAGCAGCCGTAGGGCACGTCGCGAGTCTCGACGTTGCCGATGAAGTTGATGCTCTTCGTCTCTTTGAGCAGATCGAACGCCTCATGGCGCAGGCGGTCGCCCTTGCTGTCCTCGGTGCCGATATTCGCAAGAGCCACGCGCGGAGACTGAACTTTTACGAACTTCGCCGAATATATCGCGCCCATCTGGGCGAACTGCTTTAAGTGCTCCGCGGTGCAGTCCGCGTTCGCGCCGCAGTCGAGCAGGAGGAACGGCTTATCGTTCGAGGGCAGGACGCTGCCTATCGCGGGACGCTTAACGCCCCTTATGCGCTTGACGATAAATGTTGCGCCCATGACCAAAGCGCCTGTCGAGCCCGCGCTGACGAACGCGTCGCCCTTGCCGTCCGCAAGAGCCTGAAGTCCGACTGCCATGGAGCTTTCTTTCTTGCTCTTGAGTATCTCGCCCGGCTGGTCGGTCATGGCGATAACATCCGGGGCGTCTATAATATCAATGCCCGTGAGCGATATCTTGTTCTGCGCGGCGCAGGAGAATATCTTTTCCTTATCGCCGACGAGCGCTATATCCACGCCGAGATCGTCCTTTGCGTTGCGGCTGCCCTTGATAACCTCAAGAGGTGCATTGTCGCCGCCGAAAGCATCAACTATAATCTTCATTTTTCATTCTCTCCTTCGATATATTTTCCCGCAGACTCGAGTCCCCGCTGCGAGATCTTCTCATAACGCTCCTGCTTCGAGCGGATGCGCTCGTCGAGGGGCGGAAGTATTCCGAAGTTTGCGCCCATGGGCTGAAAATCCGTCACGCTCTCGTCGCTGATATAGCGTGCGAGCGCACCCATGACAGTGTCCCCGGGCATGACGAACGGGTCTTTTCCGTTTATATACCGCGCGGCGTTGATGCCGGCGAGGATTCCCGAGGCGGCGGACTCCATATAGCCCTCCACGCCGGTTATCTGACCCGCGAAGAATATTCGTCTGTCGCTCCTGAGCGAGAAATCCGCGCCGAGGAGCCTGGGTGAATTTATAAAAGTGTTGCGGTGCATGACGCCGTAGCGCACGAACTCCGCATTTTTGAGCGCGGGTATCATAGAGAAAACGCGCTTCTGCTCGCCGAATTTCAGATTCGTCTGGAAGCCGACGAGATTGTACATAGTACCCGCCGAGTTCTCTTTTCTGAGCTGGAGCACCGCCCACGGTCTGTGCCCCGTACGCGGATCGCGCAGACCGACGGGTTTCATCGGACCGAAGCGGATAGTATCCTGCCCGCGCAGAGCCATGACTTCTATCGGCATACAGCCCTCGTAGACTCCCTTGCGCTTGTCGAACGAGTGGGTTTCGGCGCTCTCCGCGCCGACAAGGGCTTCATAAAACGCCTCATATTCCTCTTTGTTCATCGGGCAGTTTATATAGTCATCCTCGCCGCCCCTGTCGTAGCGCGACTGCTTGAACGCGCAGGACATATCGAGGCTCTGAGCCGAAACTATCGGCGCGGCGGCATCGTAAAAGCTCAGATGTCCGGGGCAGATTTTCTCTATCTCATTGGAGAGCGCGTCGGACGCGAGCGGACCTGCGGCGATAATCACAACGCCGTCTGCGGGTATCTCCGTCACCTCGCCGCGGACTATATCTATAAGCGGATCTTCTTCGACTGTCTTTGTGACAAGGGCGGAGAAATCGTCCCTGTCAACGGCTAAAGCACCGCCCGCGGGGACGGCAGTCGCCTTGGCGCAGCTCACGCAGAGCGAGCCGAGCATCTCCATCTCGGCTTTGAGTTCGCCCGCGGCACTCGCGGTGCGCAGAGCCTTGAAGGAGTTCGAGCAGACGAGCTCGGCGAAATTCGGGCTCGAATGGGCGGGCGAGAATTTTTGCGGCTTCATCTCGCACAGGGTAACTCTTATCCCCGCGCGCGACAGCTGTCTCGCGGCTTCAACGCCCGCGAAGCCCGCTCCTATAACGGTAACTTTATTCATCAGTTTTTTTACCTTTTCTTGCGCTCTTTTTCGTATATCCGCAGCCCTCGTTGAGGCATTCGACAACGCCGCCCTTCTTCTTGAACAGGGACTTGCCGCACTGCGGGCATATCTCATCCGTCGGCTTATCCCAGGTCATGAAGTCGCAGCCCGGCCAGTTCGAGCAGCCGTAGAAAGTATAGCCCCTCTTCGTCTTTCTCTCGATGACCTTTGCGCCGCACTTGGGGCACTTTGCGTTCGTTTCGAGCACGAGCGGCTTCGCGTTCTTGCACTCGGGATAGCCGGGGCAGGCAAGGAATCTGCCGTAGCGTCCGGTCTTTATGACCATCATTCTGCCGCACTTCTCGCAGGGGATATCCGTTATATCCTCTTCGAGCTGAATTTTGACGTCCTTCATCTCGGCTTTCGCCTTGTCGAGCGACTTTTCGAACTCGCCGTAGAAATCGTCGAGGACGGAGACATAGTCGATATCGCCGGAGTCGACGCGGTCGAGCATATCCTCCATCTGCGCGGTGAACTTGACGTTGACTATGCGCGGGAATTTCTCCTTGAGCAGCTTCGTTGTCGCCTCGCCGAGCTCGGTGGGCACGAACTGCTTCGACTCGCGCTTGACATAGTTTCTCTTGACTATTGTAGTGATTATTGTTGAATAGGTACTCGGTCTGCCGATACCCTTTTCCTCGAACTCCTTGACGAGCGACGCTTCGGTGAAGCGCGGCGGAGGCGAGGTGAAGTGCTGCGAGGGGATGAGCTCCTTGAGCTTCGCAGTGTCTCCGACCTTTATCTCGGGCAGGAGCGAACCCTTGCTCTCGTCGTCGCTTATTTCATATACTTTTGTAAAGCCGTCGAAGCGCACGGAATAACCGGCGGCGGTGAACAGGCAATATTTGCCCTCGGCGGCGTCCTTTTCGTTTGCTCCGGCTATTTCAAGCTTCACCGTATCCTGGACGCAGCTCGCCATGAGGCTCGCCATGAAGCGCTTCCAGATAAGATTATAGAGCTTATACTGATCCGAAGTCAGCGAATCCTTGACGCGCTCGGGGGTTATCGACGGGGTCGCGGGGCGGATAGCCTCGTGGCCGTCCTGCGCGTTGGCTCCGGTCTTGTAATAGCGCGGCTTGTCGGGCAGATACTCCTTGCCGAAGATATCTTCTATAGCGGCGGCAGCCTGGGCGCGCGCCTCCTCGGAGATTCTCAGCGAGTCGGTTCTCATGTAGGTTATAAGACCGGTCGTGCCGATGCCCTGAACATCGACGCCCTCATAGAGCTCCTGCGCGGTGCGCATGGTCTTCTGAGTCTGGAAACCGAGCTTCCTCGAAGCCTCCTGCTGGAGGGTGGAGGTGGTAAAGGGCGGCGCGGGGTTCTTCTTCCTCGTGCCCTTTTTGAGGGTTTTGACGGAATACGAAGCGCCGTCGAGACGGCTGAGAATAGCGTCCGACTGCTCTTTGTTCTCTATTTTTATCTTGCCGTTTTCGTCACCGTAGAGCGATGCGGAAAACACCTTGCGGGACGGGGCGGTGAACTTTGCGTCTATCGTCCAATATTCCTCGGGCTTGAACGCACGGATCTCCTCCTCGCGGTCAACTATCATGCGCACCGCGACGCTCTGAACGCGGCCGGCGGAAAGTCCGCGGCGTATCTTCTGCGAAATAAACGGGCTCAGGCGATAGCCGACGAGTCTGTCGAGTATTCTTCTCGCCTGCTGTGCGTTGACGAGATTCATGTCGACGGCGCGCGGATGATCCATGCCGTTCTTGATTCCGGTTTTGGTTATCTCGTTGAAGGTGACTCTGTTCTTGTCCTCAAGATTGAGGTCGAGCAGGGTCGAAAGGTGCCACGATATCGCTTCTCCCTCGCGATCAGGGTCGGTTGCGAGGATAACTTTATCGCTTTTTTCAACATCTTTTTTCAGCTCGCTGACGAGCTTCTCTTTTCCTTTTATAACGGCGTATTTCGGCGCGAAGTCATGCTTGACATCGACGCTCAGCTTCGCCGCGGGCAGGTCGCGGACATGACCCATCGAGGCGACTACCTCATAGCCGGGTCCGAGATATTTTTTAATTGTCTTCGCCTTTGCGGGCGACTCGACTATAACTAAAGTGGACATTTCGTTTGCTCCCCTGTTCAAATTTTTTTGTATCGTTTCCCTGCGCACAGACACACGAGATCTTCAAGCTCCAGCTCGGTCATCGAGCTGACAACCTCCCACGGCGCAAATCCGGTCTTTGCCGCTATCTCGTCTGCAAACAGAGGTTCTTCTCCCATTGATTCGTATATTTTCTTTGCCTTTTCAGAGAGTCCGACGGGTATCGACACGAGCTTTTTGACCCTGAACTCCTCAGGCTTCGGCTCGGGCTCGAGCTTTTTGACCGATTCGTGCGGAAGTTCAACGGTCTTCGGCTTTTCCTTTGCCTGCTCCTGCGTCAGCTCGCGCTTGCCGCTCAGATATTCGAGCGCCTTCGCCATATCCTCCGGTTTTATCTTGTCGGGATAGCGCACGGAGTATTCCGTTATCAGATCGTAAATTGACAAAAGCGGTCTTGCGCCGTCTCTTATCAGCCGATTTGCCCCGGCGTAAGATGAGTTGAACACATCGCCGGGCGGCGCGAACACATCTCGTCCCTGTTCTATGGCGCAGTTTGCGGTGATGAGCGAGCCGCTCTTAACTCCCGCCTCGATGACTATTGTAGCGTCGCAGAGTCCCGAGATTATTCTGTTTCTTATCGGGAATGTTCTCGCCGAGGACGGGAATCCCGGCGGAAACTCCGTTATCAGCGCACCGCTCTGAGCTACGCAGTCGCGCAGATACTCGTTTTCCATAAGATATTTGTATCCGAAGCCGCAGCCGAGCACCGCCGCCGTGACTCCGCCGGAGTCGAGCGCGCCGTTGTGCGCGCAGCTGTCGATACCCATCGCCGCGCCGGAGACGACGCAGATGCCGGAATATGCAAGCGCCGCGGCATAGCGGTGCGCGAGGTAGCTGCCCTGGAACGAGGCTTTTCTCGTACCGACAACGGCAATGCACACGCGCTGTGTCACGCGTTTTATGTCGCCCCTGACGAAGAGCGCCAGCGGCATGTTGCGCAGACTTCTGAGCTTCGGCGGATAGTCCTCGTCGTCCGGAGTGAGGACGGTCCAGCCGTTATTATAACAAACATCAACAATGCCCTGCGCCTTTTCGGGAGAGCATTGTTTGAGTTTTTCTATCTGTCTGTTGGTGAGTACACCGCTCAATCGCCATTCTATCTCGCCCCTTGAGTACATCTCCTCGGGGGATGGAAACACAGCGGTAATCTCATCTGTGACAGCTCCTGCGCCAAGAGCTTCCTGGAGCCAGAGCCAATAGGCTTTCTTGTCCATTGAAGCCTCCGTGTGTTATTTTGTCAGCTCCCACATAAGCACTGCGGCGGCCGCTGCGGCATTCAGCGACTCGGCGCGCCCGCGCATCGGAATAGTCACGGGCAGAGTGCAGGCGGACATGACCTCTGGCGATATTCCGCTGCCCTCGTTGCCGACAACGCAGATAACGGAGCCCGAAAAACTCATATCGGTTATCTTCTTTGCCCCGTCGGACGGCGTGGAAGCTAAGGTAAGCATACCCTTTTTGGCGGCAAAAATCAAGAGAGAGGGCAAATTTCCTGTTGTCAAAACAGAAATTCGCATCGAAGAGCCCATCGCGGCGCGAAGCGCTTTCGGGTTATATATATCGCATCCGCCGCCGACTATGACGCCGCTCATGCCGAACGCCTCCGCGGTTCTGAGCACCGCGCCGAGATTCGACGGATCCTGCATATTGTCGAGCGCTATATATGTCCCCTTGGGGTCAATCGTCTCCAGTTCCGCCTCTTTTCGCTTGACACAGATGCAGAAAACGCCCTGCGCCTCGCGGGTATCGGAGAGAGTTCCGGCGAGCTCATGCGGTATCTCGAAGGCCTGCTCCGCTTTTTCAGCAACGGCAGAGATATAGTCCGGATACTTTTCGAGCGCTTCTTTTGTAAAGAACGCGGTCTTTATTTCTATCCCGGTCTTTGCGACATCCAAGCACAGGCGTGCGCCCTCAAGCGCAAACAGCCCCGTTTCCCTGCGGAACGAGGCACTCTGCGACAAATGCCGGAAAAGCTTCACTTTTTCGTTGGAACGCGACGAGATCTTTTCAAAATCCATCTTTTTTCCTCCGATATGAAATAAGGGACTGCATCAGCAGCCCCTTAACTTTCAGATTGAGTCTCTACCCGAAAATCTCCGATCACTTACTTGAGGGCAGCCTTGGCCTGCTCGGTCAGAGCGGTGAAAGCGGCGGGATCGCTGATGGCGATCTCGGAGAGCATCTTGCGGTTGAGATCGATGCCGGCCTTCTTCAGACCGTTGATGAACGTGGAATAGTTCATGCCGTTGAGCTTCGCGGCAGCGGAGATTCTGGTGATCCACAGGCTGCGGAAGTCACGCTTCTTCTGCTTGCGGCCGATGTAAGCATACTGGCCGCTCTTCATGACAGCCTGCTTGGCGGTCTTGAAAAGGCTGTGCTTTGAGCCATAGTAGCCCTTGGCAAGCTTCAGAACTTTATTTCTTCTCTTGCGAGTCATTGTTGCACCTTTGATACGTGCCATGGTTTTCTACCTCCGAATAATTAATGAGTGGTTGGCTGTCTCTTATTTGTAAGGGATAAGCTTCTTGATCTGCTTGACGTTGGTGGTGTCTGCAACAGAGGTCTTGCGAAGATTTCTCTTACGCTTTGTGCTCTTCTTGGTAAGGATGTGAGACTTGTTTGCGTGTGCACGTATCGGCTTACCGTTTTTTGACAGCTTGAAGCGCTTTTTAGCACCGCTGTGAGTTTTGATCTTGGGCATGAGTTCTTTTCCTCCTTCAACTTTTTGACCGGTATTTTACCGGGATAATCACTTTGCGCTCTTGGGAGCGAGGAACATGAGCATCTGGCGTCCCTCAAGCTTCGCCGGCTTCTCGACCGAGGCGATATCCGCGCACTTCTCCGCAAACTGAGCCATTATGGTCAGTCCGAGATCGGTGTGGGTCATCTCGCGTCCACGGAAGCGGATCGAGACCTTGGTCTTGTTGCCTGCCGACAGGAACTTTCTGGCGTGACCGACTTTCGTATCAAAATCATGTACGTCAATGTTGGGCGAAAGGCGGATCTCCTTTATCTCGATCACACGCTGATTCTTCTTCGCTTCCTTCTCCCTCTTGGACTGCTCAAAACGATATTTGCCGTAGTCCATGATCTTACAGACGGGCGGCTTTGCCTGCGGAGCTATCTTGACAAGGTCGAGATTTTTCTCTGCGGCAAGCTTCTGAGCCTGAGCGGCGGAAACGATACCTAACTGTTCACCGTCATTGCTTATGAGCCTGACCTCTTTGTCCGTGATCTCTTCATTGATCTGCATTTCTTTGATACCTATAACCAGCACCTCCATATGCTCTGACCGGTTCTACCGGAAAAATCAAAGCGAGGGCACAGAGATGCCCTCGCTCAATAATCAACAGAAATAAAAATCCGTTCTTATTGACCCGCGCGGACAAAACCCCGGAGGTGAGAGCTGCGGCACAATGCGTCACTCTGCTTTGTTGTACGCACTATTTTAACAGCCCGAAAGGATTTTGTCAAGCGGTTTTTCGGATTATTTTATAAAAAGTACCGACGACGCTATTACAAACTGCGCCGCATAGTAGGAAACATGGTTTATGATTATATTCGCCTTCGTGTTTCCGCCATCTTTGAAATACATGGTCGAGAGCACGGCGTCGGAGAACGCGAACAGAAGCCCGCCCGCCGACATGAGTATCCACTGCTTTGCAAAGGAATTGTTGAGCATCGCGACCGCGCTGACGGCAAAGGTCATGAACAGGAAAAAGGTATAGACGCCGACTATCGTTCTGAACTTGCCGAACTTGAGCTTGAGCAGCTTTTCGCTGACGATAACATTTCCTATGGCGACAACGACCGAGATTATTATCGGCAGGACAGCCGTGAGCACACTCCAGTTGCCGGCGAATTTATAAATAGCGCCTATGTAGAACACATGGCCTATCATGAACGCTATGAATCCGGCGTTGAGGAACTTCTCCATATCCTTTTCATATATCCATTTCAAATCGAGCCATATATCGCCCGAGAGACCGAGCGCAAGGCCAAACACGATAAGCACCGCATAGACCCCGTGACCCGGATTTGCCGCCGCCGCGCAGAGCGCCGTGAGCAGAAAGAAGAAGCTCGCTATCGCCTTTGAATAGAGCCCCTTGAGTTCGCCGTATTTCACGCGCAGGACAAGGAAAACGACGACCGCCGCGATGCCTGCCGCGAGCGCGGCATAAAAATATGCTGTTGGCAAAATGATATCCTCCTCGTTGTACCCGCTCCTCAGACGCGGGAAAAATTCATCCGAAATGAGTATACAACATCCGACACGATTCAACAATAAGTTGAAATGTAACATTATTGCAACAGTTTTGCTTATTTTGTTTCTTTAAAATATTGGGCTTGTTTTGAGTCGGAAATAAGAAAATCCGCCGCATCCGATTAAAGACGCGGCGGAAAAATCTGCTTTTATTTCTTGCTGACGCCGAGAGTCATCTTCTCGCCGTTGATGTTCCACTCCTTGGAGCTGTCGCCGCCGAGGGAATAGACTATCTCATCTGCGAGGACGTCATGCTTTATGGACTCGGCGTTCTTCTTAATAATACCGTTGAGCTTTTCATTCTCGCCGGTGTAGAGAACAATCTTGTCCATAACATCGAAGTCTGCCTCTTTACGCATGGTCTGGATCTTCGAGATTATCTCTCTGACGAAGCCCTCTTCGATAAGCTCGGGGGTGAGGTTCGTGTCGATTGCGACGGTGATGCCGTAATCGGAGACTGCGAAGCTGCCCTCTTTCTGGACGGAGTCTATGAGCAGGTCGTCAACGCCGAGCTCTATCTCGTTGCCGTCGACGCTGAACTTCAGCGCGCCATTTTCGTCAAGCTCCTTCTTTGCGGCGGAGCCGTCGAGGGAGGCGAGATGCTCTTTTATCTTGCCGAGGAATCTGCCGTACTTCGGGCCGACGGTCTTGAGCTGCGGCTTGAAGCTGTAGCTGACGAAATCCGCCTCGCCATCAACGAATTCGAGTTCCTTGACATTGAGCTCGTCTTTGACTATCTCCGCATATTCGCCGCCGAGAGCCTCGTCCGCGCGGACAAACATCTTGCCGAGCGGCTGACGGTTCTTGATGTTCGCGCCGTTTCTTGCGGCACGGCCGAGCACGACTATATTGAGCGCCTCGTTCATTCTCTCCTCAAGAGCCTTGTCAACATATGCGGCATCCGCAACGGGATAATCGCACAGGTGGACGCTCTCGGGAGCGGACTTGTCAACGCTGCAAACGAGGTTGCGGTAGATATCCTCCGTCATGAACGGAATCATCGGAGCGGCAAGCTTCGAGACGGTGACGAGCGCGGTGTAAAGAGTCATATAGGCATCTATCTTGTCCTGGCTCATGCCCTGCGCCCAGAAGCGCTCGCGGCAGCGGCGGACATACCAGTTGCTCATCTCGTCGACGAAGTTCTGCAGCGCACGCGCCGCCTCGGGGATGCAGTAATCCGCAAGGTAATTGTCAACGGTGGTGATAAGGGTGTTGAGTCTCGAGAGCAGCCATCTGTCCATGGTGGGCAGCTCCTCAGCCTTGCGAAGCTTATGCTTCGTGGCGTCGAACTCGTCTATATTTGCATAGAGCACGAAGAAAGCGTAGATGTTCCAGAGCGTGCCCATAAACTTGCGCTGACCCTCGATAACCGCCTTGCCGTGGAAGCGGTTGGGCAGCCAGGGAGCGGAGTTGGTGTAGAAATACCAGCGGACTGCGTCTGCGCCGTAGGCGTTGAGCGCGTCGAACGGGTCGACGGCGTTGCCCTTGGACTTTGACATCTTCTGACCGTTCTCATCCTGAACGTGACCGAGAACGAGGACGTTTTCATAGGGCGCTCTGTTGAACAGCAGGGTCGAAATGGCGAGCAGCGAATAGAACCAGCCTCTTGTCTGATCGACGGCCTCGGAGATGAACTGAGCCGGGAACTGCTGCTTGAACAGGTCGTGATTTTCAAACGGATAGTGGTGCTGCGCGAAGGGCATAGAGCCGGAGTCGAACCAGCAGTCGATAACCTCAGGCACGCGGTGCATCTCGCCGCCGCACTTCGGGCACTTTATTGTGACAGCGTCGATATAGGGGCGGTGCAGCTCAATATCGTCCGGGCAGTTCGAGGACATACTCTTAAGCTCTTCGATAGAGCCTATCGAATGTCTGTGACCGCACTCGCATTCCCAGACGTTGAGCGGAGTTCCCCAGTAGCGGTTACGGCTGATGCTCCAATCCTGGACGTTCTCTATCCAGTCGCCGAAGCGTCCCTTGCCGATGCTCTCGGGGATCCAGTTGACGGTATTGTTGTTTCGCACAAGGTCGTCTCTGACCGCGGTCATCTTAATGAACCACGAGTCCCTTGCGTAGTAGATGAGGGGCGTGTCGCAGCGCCAGCAGTGGGGGTAGCTGTGCTCAAACACGGGGGCGGAGAAGAGAAGTCCGCGCTTGTCGAGGTCAACGAGCACATCCTTGTCCGCGTCCTTGCAGAACTTGCCAGCCCACGGGGTGCTCTTGTCCATGCAGCCGGCGGCGTCGACGAGCTGAACGAACGGAAGATCGTAGTTCTTGCCGACGTTTGCGTCGTCCTCACCGAATGCCGGTGCGATATGGACTATACCGGTGCCGTCCGTCAGAGTGACATAACCGTCGCAGGTGACGTACCAGCCCTTTTTGCCGTCATTCGACTTTGTGCACTCGAACAGCGGCTCATACTCTCTGTATTCAAGCTCCTTGCCCTTAAAGGTAGCGAGAGTCTCGACTCCCTCGGGGAAGAACTTCTCAACGAGGGCCTGCGCCATATAGTATACGGTGCCGTCCTCAACCTTGATTTTAACATAGTCCTCTGCGGGGTTGACGCAGAGCGCGACGTTCGAGGGCAGAGTCCACGGAGTTGTCGTCCATGCGAGGAAATATGCGTCCTCGCCCTTAGCCTTGAACTTGACTACCGCCGAGCGCTCCTTCACATCCTTATAGCCCTGAGCGACCTCCTGAGATGAGAGCGGGGTGCCGCAGCGCGGGCAGTAGGGCACTATCTTGAAGCCCTTGTAGAGCAGGCCCTTGTCCCAAATCTGCTTGAGCGCCCACCACTCGGACTCGATAAAGGTGTTGTCATAGGTGACGTAGGGGTGCTTCATATCGGCCCAGAAGCCGACCTTGCCGGAGAAATCCTCCCACATACCCTTATATTTCCATACGCTCTCCTTGCACTTCTTGATAAAGGGCTCAAGACCGTATTCCTCTATCCCCTGCTTGCCCTCGATGCCGAGCAGCTTCTCGACCTCGATCTCAACGGGCAGACCGTGGGTATCCCAGCCCGCCTTTCGGGGCACCATATAGCCCTTCATGGTCTTGTAGCGCGGGATCATATCCTTTATAACTCTCGTCAGCACGTGGCCGATATGCGGCTTGCCGTTTGCCGTCGGCGGGCCGTCATAGAAAGTGAAAGTCTCCGCATTTTTGCGCGAGTCGATGCTCTTCTCGAAGATGTGGTTCTCGTTCCAGAAATCGAGCACCTTCTTCTCGCGGTTGACGAACTCAAAATTCGTCGATACCTTGTCGTACATAATAGCTATCCATCCTTTCAGGGAATCGCGGCTGATAACAAAAAAGGTCCCTGTCCATAACAGGACAAAGACCCGGCTTTGCAACCACCCACTACATTCAATTAAATGCCGCCCGGTAACGGTGGGACGCGCCGTCGGGATCTACTCGGTTTTCGCCTTTCGTCCCGCTGCTCGGGAGTGATATTCGCTCCTGCGCCGAGTACCGACTTTCCACTGCCGCCGGCTCACTTTGTCTCTTTGCGCAAGGCTACTGTCTCCGTCATAGCCTTTCAGATATGCTCATTTAGTGTTGCACCCGATAGGTACAACATTAAGGTGATTATAATACTTTTGGATTTATTCGTCAATAGGTTTGAGCCGACTATTTTCAGTCGGTATCGGTATTCATAATCAACTCATAAGCCCTCATGCATTCGTCGGCGGGCAATCCCGTCTCGTTTTGCATAAACGCCACGGCCTCCTCCGATTTCTCGAATTTCTCCAAAACATCCTTTGCCTCGGAAAATCTTTTTACCGCTTTTTCGAATTCATTACCCATAGCTTTTCTCCTCTCAAGGTGCCGCACCGACGGGTGAAGCAGGTTTAGTTTATATAAGCCCCGACAGGCTGACGGCTGTTTCATAGGCGTTCTTCGCGGTCTGATATACTGCAACGCCGTTTTGCTCTGCGCGGATACGCGCATCCTCATCGAGGGGCGCGGACTCCGTCAAAATAATGCAGGCTATGTCCGCGAGCGCCGCCACGCCGATGGAGTTAACATTGCCCATGACGGTCATCCAGGCGTCCCCCGCCTTTGCGCGGGACATGACCCAGCTCAGAAGGTCGCCGCAGTAGCCGCCCGTGACCTCGCGCGAGAGCGAGTCTTCGTTTTCGCAAAGAGCTTTGAGCCCCAGCTTTTCTTTTATATCCCCGACGGTCACTTCGTCTCCTCCTTTTTGCCCGTGCTTCTGAACGGCGCGGGAATATACTCCTGCATATCCGTGCCCGCGAGCTCGTCGCGCATGGCGAAAACGCAGTCGTGGAGCGTCGCGCTGCCCCTGACTATATCCTCCGCGAGGGCGCGGCAGGTGGGCGCGCCGCAGGTGCCGCAGTCGAGCCCCGGCAGGCGTGCGATTATCTCGGTCATCTTCGACATCATCGCCATAGCGTCGGAGACATTGTCGGCGAGCTTGAGAACCGACGAGCCCTCGAGCGGCCGCTGCCAGCTCATAGTCTCGGGCACTTCGTCGCCCGCCAGATGATTCGCCGCAACGGGCAGATATCTTCTGAGCTGCTGGATCCTCGCCTTTGCGACATACGGGTTTTCCGCAGTCAGCGAGCCGCCGACGCAGCCGCCCGAGCAGGCGTTGAGCTCGACAAAATCGAGCCTGTCAAGCTTTTCATCCTCTATCTCTTCGAGCACTTTTATGACATTTTCAATGCCGTCTGCGGCGAGATATTTATCCTTGAGCAAGGCCGCCGACTCGCCGCCGCTCGACGCCCAGCTGACTCCCATGAGCCCCGACTTGCAGGCGTCCTCGGGCGCGCCGAGGTGGTTCATCTGCTTCAGGAGCACGGGATATATATCCTTCATCGCTATCACGGCGTCGACATTCGACTCCGGCAGGCAGATGGGCTGCTTGACGGCGGTTATCTTCGCGGGGCACGGCGTGATAAAAAATATTCCGATATCCGAAGAGTCGAGTCCCGTTTTTGCCTGCGCCTCGCTGCGCGCTATCAGAGCCGCAGTCTCCATGGGAGAATTGAGCGGCAAGACATGCGGGACAAGGTGCGGGAAGCAGACCCTTATCAGCCGGCAGACCGCAGGGCACGCCGAGGATATTACCGGCCGGGGTATATCGTGCTCGGCGATGTATTTTCGCGTCGCATCGCTGACGAGCTCGGCGCCTCTCGCGACCTCGAACACCTCGTCAAAGCCGAGCATTTTGAGCGCAGTTATGACATATCCGATATCATCAAGATTGTTGAACTGCCCGTAGAGCGACGGCGCGGGCAGGGCGACTCTGTATTTGAACTCGATTATCCTGTTCATCGAGTCGCGGTGGGAATATTTTGCATGGTGCGGGCAGACGCGGATGCACTCGCCGCAGTCGATGCAGCGTTCCGAGATAATATGCGCCTTGCCGCTGCGCACGCGTATAGCCTGCGTGGGACATCGCTTTATGCAGTTGGTGCAGCCCATGCACTTCTCTTCATCGAGCCGCACCGAATGGAAATACGTGTTCATGTAAAAAGTCCTCCCAGCTCCCGCAGACGCGGGCGCTCAGTCAGTGAGCGGTATATACTTTGAGGCTTATCGTTGTTCCGACATCCTTTTCGGTGTCTATCTTCATCTCGTCCGTATACTTCTTTATATTGGGCAGACCCATGCCCGCGCCGAAGCCGAGGGCGCGCACCTTATCGGGCGCGGTCGAATATCCCTCCTGCATGGCGAGCTCGACATTTTCTATGCCGGGTCCGTGATCGGCGAGCACCATGGATATGCACTCGGGCGATATCTCGACATCTATCTCGCCGCCGCCCGCATGGATGACCATATTTATTTCGCCCTCGTACATGGCTATCGAGACGTTTCTTATCACGTTGGCGTCAAAGCCGAGACCCTTGAGCACGCGCTTTGTCTCGCCCGACGCCTCGCCCGCGCGGGTAAAATCCTCCCCGTCAACGTCAAAATGGAGCTTCATGTTATCCATTGACAGCCCTGCCCCCTCTCAGGCCTGCCTGATAGAGCTTTCCGCAGGAGGTGAACATCTCGAGCTCGGTTTTGAGCACGACGATATCCAGCTCGCGCGCAAGGTCGAGTATCGCATCGCCCGGCACTTTGCCGCGCACGAACACGATGACCTTCATATCCATCATCTCGGCAGTCCGCACGACCTGGGGATTGACGAGCCCCGTGAGCAAAACTGCCTGTTCTTTGACAAATGCGAGCACGTCGCTCATCATGTCGCTGCCGCAGGCGGTATGCACCTCTCTGTCCAGATGATCGCCGCCGCAGAGCAGCTCCGCCGAAAGAATGTCTTTAAGCTGTAAAACGGTCATTGTATTCCACCCTCTTAGCAAAGTTCTCAACTTTTCTGAGATTCTGCTTTTATTTATGTTGATTATAACATGATAGTTGAATCATTTCAACCTTATTACATTTTACTTTTCACTTTGAGCGAAGCGAAAAACAGCCCCGCTAAAAGCGGAGCTGTCAAATACCGGGGTTATTTTATTTCTTTGCTTTTGCGGCTTTCTTAGCTTTTCTCTCGTCCTTGCTGTCGAGCCAGCCGAACTTATACATTGCAAACGCGCCGAGGAGCGATGCTATAATGGTGACGAAGATAAGCGTTCCGACGCCCATGGTCGAGGCGAAGATAAGAGTGATAACGCCGACCATTATCGGGAATATCGAAATTCTCCAGTGCTTTGCGAAGTAGGTCGCGGCGAGCGCGCCGAAGAGCGCGGGCAGAACCTGCTTGAAAGCGGGAGCGATGTTGGGGTTGGTGGTCAGCGCGGGGAGCACCGGACGGAACGCGAGCACGCCGACTGCGAGGATTATAGTAGTCGTGATAGCCGAGGAGGCGATAGCGATAGTCGAGATGACTTCACCCTCCTCGGAGTTTGCGCGCACGCCCGCATTCTCCATGGCGTTGAGTCCGCAGGGCAGCTTGAGGTTCGTGATGTTGCCGGTGACGAAGCTCAGATATGTTCCGCCTGCGCCGAGCATGGGAGCATAGGTGAACACTTCGGCGATGCCGGAGATCCAGTAGACCGGGATAACGACCTTCATTGCATTGAAGAGCTTGCCCGCCTCGGGCCACGCATTGTAGTGCGCGCTTATCGCGATGGGCACGAGCATGAGGGCTGCAATGGCGGTTATCGAAGAAATTCTGCCCCAGATATGTATTTTTTCGCTGTAGGGCTTAGCGTTCTTTTTACTCATTTGCATTTCCCTCCTTATCAGCCTCTCCACTCAAGATAAGCGAGTCCCTCGGGGCAGAGCTTCGCTATAGCAATAGCGACGCCCATCGCGGCAAACATGCTTATCGGCAGAGCGAATGCTTCAAGCCACTTTATCTTGAACTTCTTGCACAGGAACGTGAGCAGACTCATGAATATCATCGCCGAGACGAGCACGCACACAGACATGAATCCTGCGCCGTCGCCGAACTCCGCGCCGTAGAGGGCGTTGTCGCCCGCCTTGCCTGCGCCGGCAATTGCACGCGCGACGAACGCGGCGATGATACCGATAAACGCAGCTGCGGAAAGAGTATCAGCAAGCTTCGAGTTCTTGTCGGCGACCTTGCCCATGGTCTTCTGCACCTTCTTCATAACGAAGATGATGAGAATGAGCGGCAGGATGCAGCCGATGGTCATGACGAACGCTATGGTCGCAAAGACCTTGGGATCAGTCACGGGGCTCGAAAGAGTCAGACCGAAGGTATCGAGCGCTGCCTCAGCGGCGACGCTCTCGTAGGCAAGGTTGCCTATGACCGAGAGTCTGATCCACGGCAGGACGATGCCCAGCGAGTTCGCGAGCACGATGACCGTTGCGAGAATCGAGATGGCGGGCGCGATAGTGAACAGCGCGCTCGACACAACGGTGTTCTTCAGTGTATCAGTTGTTATTCCGAGTTTTTTGCCTTGTTTCCATGCCTTGACGAGAAAGAAAAGCGACTGCGCTATGACGAAGACGACGATGAAAAGACCGAGTCCTATCATAAAGCCGTTTTCCTTAAAATTTTCAGGGACCACAAAAACACCTCCTATAAAATTTCAGCGTATTAACTCACTGAGAATGATATCATATCGGAACGCTGTTCGTCAAGAAAAGACCGCATATATTGCAAAAATTTATGCAAAACAGCCATTCGGCGCAAAATCACTGTCCGATAAATTACCTTGTGTTCGCGGCGGAATATGTTAATATATAACTTGTATTATATAATTGAAAGGTTGGCGAAGGTGATTGAAAAGCCATAATGCAGCTGACACAGCCCGTATCTGAGCCATGTTTTCAGCTTGCAACCGCCGAAATGACTTGTATCACCGCACATCAATCTAAATAAAATCAAATCAAAGAAAGGGTCGAAAAACAATGAAAGATGCCATGGAATTAAAAAGAAGTTGGGAAAATTATGTCGAACACAGAAATTCATTTGTATACGGGTATAGTGAAATAGACTTAAATGATTTTGCAGACCTTGTACAGGACACATTTGATTTTTTCAAATATGTTAAAGACAACTATCTCTTCCCGGGAAAAGCTCCGAAAAGCCCCGTTGATACTTTTTCTTTTTTAAAAGTGCTTTTTTATGTTTCACAATACAGGAACTATGACAATGCTCAAGATGAAAGCGAGAATTTCATTTTTACCGTTACAGGCTTAATATCGGAGGGGCTTGCCGATTTTTTAATCAATCCAAGCTGTTTTTCATATAACGCGGACGGAACGAGAATCTGCGAAGACAGTGAGGATGCCGCCAAGGGGAATTTTTATTTTTGCAGGGACAATTATCCATATTCCGACGAAGTAACGGATGAAGAACTGAGAAAAACATACAGATACAACGTCTATGAAAAAGACTTCACGGAGATTCTTGAACTTGCCGCATCATATCAAAGATGACATTTTGAATCCGCAGATTAAAAAATCTCATCGTCCAATACAAACCGAAAGTGCCGCAATAAATCTCCAAGGCTTTTCCTGCAATATACCGAGTCAGTCCAAGCGCATATTCATATTCATTGCATTCTGCTTAACTTTTCATTTATCCGCATAATCTCCCTCAAGCGGCAAACAATACAGGTACGCAACAAAAGCAAGGGAGTTAATATAATGAAAGCAACAGGAATAGTCAGAAGAATCGACGATTAGGTTATAATAGGAGCAAGGTCAGAAAGCCTTGAAAACACTGGTGTTTCGCTGATTTTGTCCAACTTTCACGAGCAAAAAGTGAGCAAAGCTCTTTGACTGCGGTAAGCTGCAACCGCAACCGTGAAAGGAGGCAGCAGCATAAAACTGAATATCATCGGGAAGCCCCGGTATTGCACTGCGCATAGCAGAACAATACCGGGGCTTTTCTTGTTTCAATCTGAAAATGGAGGTCGTACAAAATGAATGCACCCGATAAAGCCGTGGCGTTTGAAGCTCTGATGAAAGACGCTCCCGGCTTTGATCACTATGACAGCGGCTACGATGGAATCCTTCCTGAATGCCGGAATTGCCGTTTCCATCGTCCCCTATGGAAATATCAGTCCTGCGTATTCGAGGAATGCCCATATTGCATTACCAAGCAGTCCACAAAGAAGGTGATGTCCAATGAGAGGTAAAACCGGCGCAGATCGTGAGATCAGCGTCAACACCTATACCGGTGGCTTCACCACCATGCTTAACCACCACCTGAGAAACAGGAATCTTTCTCTCAAGGCAGTAGGTCTTCTCTCAAAGATGCTCAGTCTTCCTCCCGATTGGGACTATTCCATCCGTGGACTTGCAATGCTGAATACAGACGGCATTGACGGTATCAGAACGGCTATGAAAGAGCTGGAAGACGAAGGATATGTTGTTCGTGTTCAATCCAGAGACGAGCGCGGGAGAATGTCCCGCAACAAATACACGGTTTACGCACTGCCGCAGAAGGAAAAGCCGTCACCGGATTTACCGTCATCGGAAGGCCCGACAACGGTTAAGCCGCCACCGGATGAACCGATGACGGAAAAACCCACGCAAATAAATACTAATCAAGTAATCCCTAAAAAAAGAAATGACTCACTTAGTAAATATCAATCTATCAATCCTGGTGGGATGGATGCGATGGATGAAAGAGAGCGTTATGAAGAAATTATTCGTGAAAACTTGGAGGTAGATATTTTATCTCAGGACAGCCGGTATGACATTGACCGCGTGAATGAAATTATCGAAGTCATGCTGGATGCCATCTGTTCTACAAGTCCAACGCTCCGTGTCAACAATGCAGATATGCCGAAGGAGGTAGTCAAATCTCGTCTCTTGAAGCTGAACAGCAGCCATATTGATTATGTCTTCGACGCAATGCGGAAAAGTCCATCGGATATTCGGAACATCAGAGCCTATATGCTGACGGCACTCTATAACGCACCGGCTACGATAGACAATTACTATTCCGCCCTCGTCAACCATGATTTCAACGGGCAGGACAGATTGGCAGGGTCAAAGAAGCCGAAGACCTACGATTATAGCCTTTGTGAAGACACTCTT
>ERZ780060.48-NODE-48-length-40431-cov-3.205469_pt1 | contig 40431 bp, 38 predicted proteins | sample MGYA00511176_ERZ780060 | MGnify/ENA primary metagenome ERZ780060 (study PRJEB29588, sample SAMEA2148374) | human gut metagenome | biome: human gut; feature: human-associated habitat; material: faeces | place: Denmark | collected 2008/2010 ... | reverse complement strand
GAGCGTGGCTCAATTACATTACCGCAGGCGCATTTAATAGTAGTCTGCTGATAATTGGGATGGATTCCTTCCTTCATTGCTCTGGTTCACCTCTTTCTGGTACAAAAGTCCTTTTCACAAAGGCAGCTGTAATTTTACCACTTTTCCCGGACAATTGCAAGTATTTTTTGAAAAAAATTCCGAAACCGGGATTTTTGGCGTCTGACGGACAAAAAGTCAAGGATTGGGCCGTATTTCCCCTGCGATTTGTGAGAAAATGCAGGAATTTCTGATTGACTTTTTTCCGGAACAAAATATAATTAATGAGTGTATTTTGGATTTAGCTGTTTAGTTATCTAAATTTGGGAGGAAGAAAGCATGTCGTTGGATAAGACCTATTTCGAGCAGATGGAGGCCAAAATCCCCCACGGGCGGGTCCGGACCCGGTTTGCCCCGTCCCCCACGGGCTATATGCACGTGGGCAACCTGCGGACGGCGCTGTATACCTGGCTGATCGCCCGGTCCCATGGCGGGGATTTCATCCTGCGCATTGAGGACACGGACCAGGGCCGCTATGTGGACGGCGCGGTGGACGTGATCTACCGCACCATGGCCGAGTGCGGCCTGACCCATGACGAGGGCCCCGATGTGGGCGGCCCTGTGGCCCCGTATATCCAGTCCCAGCGGCGGGATACCTACGGAAAGTATGCCCGTCTGCTGGTGGAAAAAGGCGGCGCGTACTACTGCTTCTGCGAAAAGACCGAGTCCGAGGAGGACTCCGGCGACTTTGACCGGGTGGCGGACCCCTGCCGTGACCTGCCTCTGGAGGAGGCGGAGCGCCGGGCAGCCGCCGGGGAGCCCTATGTCATCCGTCAGCGCATTCCGGCGGAGGGCGTCACCACCTTCCATGATGCCATTTTCGGCGACATCACCGTGGAAAATAGCACCCTGGACGACCAGGTGCTGATGAAGCGGGACGGCCTGCCCACCTATAACTTCGCCAACGTCATCGACGACCATCTCATGGGCATCACCCATGTGGTCCGGGGCAGTGAGTACCTGTCCTCGGCCCCCAAGTATGACCTGCTGTATCACGCCTTCGGCTGGGAGGTGCCCACCTATGTGCACTGCTCCCCGGTGATGCGGGACGCCCAGAACAAGATGTCCAAGCGCCATGGGGACCCCTCCTATGAGGACCTGAAGGCCCAGGGCTATCTGACGGAGGCCATCCTCAATTATGTAGCCCTGCTGGGCTGGAGCCCCAAGGGCGACCTGGCGGAGCAGGAGATTTTCGACCTGGAGGGCCTGACCCGGGCCTTCGACATCACCGGCATTTCCAAGTCCCCGGCCATTTTCGACCGGGCCAAGCTGGACCACTTCAACGCCGTGTATCTGCGGAGCATGGAGCCTGCGGCCTTTGCCAGGGCGGCGGAGCCCTACATCCGCCAGAGCGTCCAGAATCCTGCCTATGACCCGGCGGCCATCGCCGCCCTGCTGCAGGCCCGGTGCGAGCGGCTGATGGAGATTCCCGAGAAGGTGGACTTCTTCGACGCCCTGCCGGAGTACCCGGTGGATTTCTATACCAACAAAAAGTCCAAGACCAACCCCGAGGTGTGCGCCCGGATGCTGGAGGCCGCCATTCCCATGCTGGAGGCCCTGCCGGACTGGACCGACGAGAGCATCCATGACGGCCTGGTGAATCTGGCCGCGTCCCTGGAGGTGAAGAACGCCACCCTCATGTGGCCCGTGCGCATTGCGGCGGCGGGCAAGCTGGTGACCCCCGGCGGCGCGGTGGAGATCTGCCGCATTCTGGGCCGGGAGGAGACCCTGCGCAGGCTTCGCCAGGGGCTCTCCATGCTGACGGCATGCTGAAATGGCTGGCGCGGCAGCGGCAGCAGCTGCACGGGTTTTACCGGGACGGCTTCGGCCGTGCCTTCGGCATGACGGCCCTGGCCTTTGCCGTGGTCATGGTGGTCAGCTTGGCGGGGGAACTGTTCCGCATGAGCCGCCTGCCCAAGGATATCAAGGCCCACCTGACGGATTCCGGACGGAGGAAGCGGTGACGGAGATGAAGATCATCGCCCGGATCCGGACGGAGCTGCCGGAGAAATTCGGCGTGCCCCGGCAGAGCGGCCTGGTGCCCCAGCTGCGGGGCCGGGTGATCTTTGAGCCGGAGTACCGGAACCCGGACGCCGTCCGGGGCCTGGAGGACTTCTCCCATATCTGGCTGATCTGGCAGTTTTCCCGGGCGGTGCGGGAGGGCTGGTCCCCAACGGTGCGGCCCCCCAGGCTGGGTGGCACCCGCCGCATGGGGGTGTTTGCCACCCGGTCGCCCTTCCGGCCCAACGCCCTGGGGCTGTCCTCCGTGCGGCTGGACCGGGTGGAGCTGGACCCGGCCCTGGGGCCGGTGCTCCATGTGTCCGGGGCGGACCTGATGGACGGGACGCCGATCTTCGACATCAAGCCCTATCTCCCCTATACCGACAGCCATCCCCAGGCCGCCGGCGGCTTCACCGACGGCCTGGCCCATGCGCCGCTGACGGTAGAGTGCTCCCCTGCCCTGCTGGAGCATATCCCGGCGGACAGCCGGGAGGGACTTCTGGGAGTGCTGGCCGGGGATCCCCGGCCCCGGTATCAGGAGGACCCCCAGCGGATATACGGCCTGTCCTTCGCCGGGCACAACGTGAAATTCACCGTGGACGGAGACCGTCTCACCGTGATCGCGGTGGAATAACAGGATGATTCTATGAAAACAGTTACGATCTATACCGACGGCGCGTGCTCCGGCAACCCCGGCCCCGGGGGCTGGGGGGCCATCCTGGAGTGGAACGGCGTGGAAAAGGAGCTGTCCGGCGGCGCGGCGGACACCACCAACAACCGCATGGAGCTCACCGGCGTCATCCGGGCCCTGTCCTGCCTGAGGGAGCCCTGCGTGGTGGAGCTGTACTCCGACTCCAAATACGTCATCGACGCCCTGTCCAAGGGCTGGGTGTACGGCTGGCAGAAGCGAGGATGGGTGAAAAGCGACAAAAAGCCCGCCCTGAACGTGGACCTGTGGCAGGAGCTGCTGCCCCTGGTCGCCCGGCATAAGGTGCACTATCACTGGGTCAAGGGCCACGCCTCCAACGAGAAAAACAACCGCTGCGACCAGCTGGCGGTGGCGGAGAGCAAGAAATTCTGAAAAAATCTGCGATGTTCACAAAAAGTTCACGTGGATTTCATGATTTCGCCATGTTTACAAGGTATTCTTTTACCTGTACAAAGGAACCATTCCTTATGTGATTTTCTCTCTCTCCTAACAAACACACAGAAAACTCCCTCTGCCGCTGGCGGAGGGAGTTTTCTGTTGGAAAAAAAATTCCGGTGCCGAAGCACCGGAATTTTTTGCGGTCAGATTTACCGGGTCAGGAAGAACATCAGGGCGAACAGGATGCTGATGATCCAGGTGCCCACGTTGATATCCTTGATCTTGCCGGTGAAGATCTTCACGAAAACGTAGGAGATCAGGCCGAAGGCAATACCGTAGGAAATGTTGTAGGTCAGGGGCATGAAGGCCACGGTGACAAAGCCGGTGACGGCGGCGGCGGGATCGTCCCAGTTGATGTTGCGGACGTTGGACATCATCAGAACGCCCACATAGATCAGGGCCGCAGCGCAGGCATAGGTGGGGATCAGCTGAGCCACCGGGGACAGGAACATGGCGATGAAGAACATCACGGCCGTGGCCATGGAGGCCAGACCCGTGCGGCCGCCCTCGGCCACGCCGGCAGAGGACTCCACGAAGGTGGTGACGGTGGAGGTGCCGCAGACGGCGCCGGCGCAGGTAGCGCAGGCATCAGCCAGCATGGCCCGGTCCATATTGGGAACGTTGCCGTCCTTATCCAGCATGTTGCCGGCAGAGCAGGCGCCGTACAGGGTGCCCAGGGTGTCGAACATATCCACCATGCAGAAGGCCAGCATCGTGGTCAGCAGCATCACCACGAAAGCGCCGGTGCCGTTGGCGGCAATGAAGGCGGAGAAGTCGAAGCCGGACTTGAACACCGCACCGAAGGCCTGGGTGCCGAAATCACGGAAAGCGCCGAAGAAGTCGGAGGTCAGGTTGGGAGCCACGGCGGAGGCATAGAAGCCGGGAACGGTGATCAGGCCGATGGCATAGTACAGCACGGCAGCGCCCAGAATACCCCACAGCACAGCGCCGCGGACCTTCTTCTTGCTCATGGCGCCGATGGCGAACACGGCGATCAGGGTGATGAGCAGGGGGAAGATGGTGGCCCAGGTCTGCTCGCCGGTGAACACGTTGAAGGAGTGCAGATTCACGCAGGTAGAGGCGTCGTTGACCACGATGCCGGCGTTCTGCAGGCCGATGAAGGCGATGAACAGGCCGATACCGGCGGAGATGGCCACCTTGACCTCGTGGGGAATGGAGTCGAAGATGATCTTGCGCAGACCGGTGACGGTCAGCAGCACGAAGATGATGCCGTCGAACAGCACCAGCACCAGGGCGTTGGCATAGCTCAGGCCCAGGCCCACACACACGGTGTAGACGAAATAGGCGTTGAGGCCCATGCCGGAGGCCTGCGCCAGCGGCAGGTTAGACAGCAGGCCGATGAGCAGGGTGCCCACCACGGCGGAAATGGCGGTGGCCACATAGATGGCGCCGTAGCTGACGCCCAGCACGTCTGTGCCGTCGCCAAAGGGGTTCGAGAACATACCGGCGTTGACCATCAGAATGTAAGCCATAGCCATGAAGGTGGTGATACCGGCCATGATCTCCGTCCGGATGGTGGAGCCTTTTTCGGTTACATGGAAGAAGCGATCCATAAACTCTCTCCTTTTCTGAATTGTTTTCCGCTGCGCCTTCTGGGCGTAACACCTTAATTCTACCATTTTGTACCTTTTCCCGCAACCCTTGTTTCGACAAAAGCTCCCCGCTTCTGCAAAATTTGTGACTCTTGCCGGGAAATGAGCCGGTTTTTTTGTGGAAACAGCGAGATAAAGCATCGCCTTGAACGCACCGCAGAATTCTGCTGTTCGATGAATCGAATTTTCTTGCTTTTTGGGGAATTTCTGTTATACTGAGCTTGTAACGAGTGTATATTGTTACAGAGAGAATAAGAGAAAAAGGAGAACAAATTATGCTTTTGGAAATTATCGGAGCGATTTTGTCCATGGTGGGTTCCTAGATGATCTTTAAGAAGATGGGCCGCCAGGGCTGGGAGGGCATCGTCCCCATCTACAGCACCTATGTTCTGTGCAAGGTGCTGTACGGCAACGGCTGGAAGTTCCTGCTGCTGCTGATCCCCTTCTACAACATCTATTTCGCCATCAAGATGATGGTGGACCTGGCCAAGGCCTTCAACCAGGGCGTGGGCTTTGCCATCGGTCTGCTGCTGCTGCCCTTCGTGTTCAACCTGATCCTGGCCTTTGGCGGGGCTCAGTATATGGACGGCAGCTTTGCCAATACCCAGCCCGACATGGTGGAAGACGTGGTCAACAAGGCCAGGGATGCCGTGTCCGGCGACCAGAACGACCGGTAAATATCAAAAAGCTCCGGCCGGGCCGGAGCTTTTTGACGCTTGATCGCATAAAAAGGGGAGAGGCTTAGCCAAAGCCCCATAAGGATGTTTTTGGCAGGGATACGGTGTAACCCCACAATCGGGGTTGCACCGTTTTCTCTTTTTCAGGCGGTAAGCCTGTATTCCTGCGGGTTTGCTTTGATTTTAGCCATAAGGCTTTTGATTTCGTCCTCTGTGGGAATGTCAATCAGTCCGATAGCCGTGAAGTAGATGTCCACCTTCACATAGCAATGACCGCTTGATTTGTCGTTGTTATGAACCTCAATCCTGCGGATCAGAGAGTTCACAAGGGTTGGTGTCAATTCTTCAAAGGATGTACTGCTTCGCAGAACCTTCAATAAGGTTTTCAAGTCAAGGCTCGTCTGTTCAATGCAAGCGAGTTTCTTTTCGTCCTCTGCCACCTTATTGATAAGGGTGCGTTGTTCGTTCTCGTAATTGACCGACATTCTTGCATAGCGTTCGGCGGAGATGTTACCGAGGACTTGATCTTCATAGATACGCTCTATCAGTTTGTCAAGGTCTTGAATGCGCCGCTTTTCGCTTTCAATGGCAGTTTTAAGTTTAGAGGTTTCTGCCCGTTTAGATACAATGTCCTTTTGTGCCATTAGATATAGGAATACCGGCTCATAGCATCTTACAAAGTCCGCTAAGCTATTGATTGCTTCAAGTACGATTTTTTCAAGCACAACATTACGGATAAAATGTATCTGGCAGCTTCCTCTGCCGCTTTTGTAGTTGGAGCAACGATAATGCTCCTGATTGGCGTTCAAACTCTTGGCAGCGCAGAAGTGGAGCTTTGAGCCGCAATCAGCGCAGAACACTTTGCCGGAGAACAGACTTGTCCTGCCCGTTGCTGTCGGGCGGATACGATGCTCTCGAAGTTCCTGCACCCTTTTCCAAGTATCCTCGTCAATGATAGCAGGCTGGGTGTTTGGGATAATCTGCCACTCGTCCTTTGGCTTATACACGGTCTTGTGTACCTTGTAGCTGACCGTGGTGGTCATAAAGTTTACCGTACAGCCTGTATACTGCTGATTGACAAGAATGCCGGCGACTGTTTTCTGATCCCAAGCGTATGGGTTTGTGTACTGTTTCCGTGTCTTTCTGCCGAGCGAAGCGTAATAGGCAGTGGGAATAAGCACCTTTTCCTGTTCAAGCTGCCGTGAAATTTGCGACGGTCCCCGACCGTCAAGGCACAGAGCATAGATTTTTCGTACAACTTCCGCCGCCGGTTCATCTACCAGCCAGTCCTCTTTGTCCTGTGGGTTTCTGACATATCCAAATGGGACGGAGGAGCTGACACGCTTGCCGTTTGTTGCCTTGTTTTTCCACACCGCACGGATTTTTTTGCTTGTCTGAGCTGCATACCACTCATTAAAAATGTTGTTGAACGGCATCATCTCCGTGCCTGTTTCTTTCAGGGTATCGACATTTTCCTGAATGGCGATGAACCTTACTCCCAGCGTTGGGTATTTGATTTCAAGGTAGTTACCCACATCGAGATAGTTTCTACCGAAGCGGCTCAAATCCTTTACAATAATGGTGTCTACCACGCCCTGCTCCACCAAGTTCTCCATTTGAATAAAACTCGGTCGGTCGAAGGTCGTACCTGAAAATCCATCATCGGCTGCTGTACAAAAAGGACTAATAAATTCACGCCGTACAGGACTCCCGGCGCAAGGTTTCCATCAAAGCTTCAATCTCATCGGCAAGGTTCAGCCGAATGTCCATGCGCCCGTCCGGGTAGATGGTGACGGATTGCAGCAGCTCGATTGAGATTTCCCTGGTCAGCGCCGTAATCCCGGCATAGCTTTTGAAATGCTCGATTACAGCATTGCTGCCGTCGTCGCTGCCGCTTATTTTTCGCTCCAACTCCAAGACCGTGCGGGAGATTTCCTCTGCCTGCGCCGTCAGAGCTTTCTTCTGCGCCGCGAAGCTCTCGCGGGATATCTCGCCCTCTACCAGTCCTTCATAGAGGTCTTGCAGCCGCTTGTCAAGCCGGGCTTTCCGGCTCTGGAGGGTCTGCAACTGTCGCTGCGCCTGTTTGCGGTCAAGCTGCCGCTGCTCCTGCCTTGTTTGCAGGAGCCTGTCTATACTGACGGCGTATTGGGCGTAGACCTGTATGGTGTCGATGACAGCTTCCAGAATATCGGCCTCCGGGACTTTTTCCTCCGAGCAGTCAAAGCCGGTATTCAGCCTTTTCATGACGCAGCGGTAGGAGCCGTTCTTTCTGCTGTCCCGCTGCATGGCGTGGCCGCATACGCCGCAGATCACCTTGCGCTTCAGCGGATTGCCGCTGCCGGATGCCGCTTCGTATTCCCGGTATTCCCGCATACAAGTCTGCGCTTTCTCGAACAGCGCCTCCGGCACGATGGCTTCATGCCTGTCGGGAACAACGATCCAGTCATTGCGGGAGATTTTGACCGTGTGGGTGCTGCCTACAATATCCCGGCTCCGTTTGCCGTACACCGTCTTTCCAATATACCGCTCGTCCCGCAGGAACTTTGCGACCAGATTGGCCGTCCAGAAGTTTTCCTCTTGGATGCTGCGCCACGGCGTTCTTGTGCAGCCTGTCTCGACTTTGTAGTTCTTTGGAGAGCTTACGCCCTCACCGTTCAGCGCCGCCGCAATCTCCCATGTTTTTGCACCATCCGCTGCCATTTGAAAGATGCGCCGTATCACCTCGGCGGCTTCCGTATCTACCAGAAGATGATTCTTGTCCTCCGGGTCTTTGACATATCCGTAAGGCGCGTAGGGACTGAGAAACGCCCCGCGTTCGGCTCTGGCCTTCTTTGCGCTTTTGACCCTGCGGGAGAGGTCACGGCTGTACAGGTCGTAGATCAGTGTCCGAAACGAAGTATCGAGGCTGTCGATGTCCAGCGGGTTGCTGCTGTCAAAACCGTCATTGACGGAAATGAAGCGTACACCGAGGAATGGGAACACGCGGGAAATATAGTCTCCCACGGTGAGGTAATCACGGCCAAACCGAGAAAGGTCTTTGACCAGGATGCAGTTGATCTGCCCGCGCCTGACCTGCTCCAGAAGCTCCTTTACCGCTGGCCGCTCAAAGTTCGTACCGCTCCAGCCGTCGTCGCAAAATTCCAGCATTTCGGAACCGGACAGGTCTGCGTGGCTGGACACATATTCCCGAAGGAGGCTGCGCTGGTTGGATATGCTCTCGGATTCGTCCTTTTCGCCGGTTCTCAAATCCGCGTCCTCGCTGGATATGCGAAGATAAATTGCCGTTCTCATGCGTCAGCGTCCCTCCCTTCCAAATATGTACAGAGTTCTTTGTATTCGTCCCGGTAGCGGAACACGATCTCAATATTGCTGTCACCGTCCACATATATGCGCTGGATCAGTGCCTGCGCCATTTCTCTGGTCAAGGTGTCCGCATCCCGAAAGCTGCCGAAAGCCGTAAAGATTGGGTTCTCCGGTGTGTGCGCCGCTTCCGCTGTCTGCTGTCGAGTCAGGGTTTCAATCAGCCGCTCCGCATCTTTTGCTTCGGCCTTATAGCGGTGTTTCAGTGTCATATATTCCTGCTCGGTCATGAGCTTATCCACATAGTTCTGATACAGGCTGTCGTACAGGCCGTTATAGCGCATAAGTGCCTTTTTCGCCGCATCCAGCTTACCTTGCAGCGTTGCCGTCTGCTTTCTGTATTTGGGGGAGCTGTTCACCCTGCGGATGAGCGCTTCCATATCAGCGGCAAGGGCGATCTGCGTCTGGATGGCTTGCAGGAGCATGGGGATCAGCACATCTTCCCGGATATTCTTCTTGGGGCAGCTTGTGATGTCGTTGGTATGCGTCTGGCAGATGAACGTGTACCAGAGCTTTTTCTCGTGACTCACATTCTTGTAGCGCACCAGCGGACGCTTGCAGTCGGCGCAGTAGACCAGTCCCTTGAGAATGTTTTCGGTGGTTTCCAGATGCGGGAACCTGCCGAGATTTTCAAAGTATTCTGCATTTTTGCGCCGGGCAAGCGCCTGCACCTTATCAAAGGTCTCGCGGTCAATCAGCGGCTTGTGGGTGTTTTCCACGATAATCCATTCCTCTTTGGGCTTCATGTATTGGCCACGATTCTCATAAAAGGACTGCCGCTTTGTGCCCTGCACCATATGCCCAATGTAGACCTGCCGGGACAGAATGTTTTTGACCGTCTGAACGTACCAGATCACGCCATTGTACTTTTCTGTTTTGCACGCGCGGGTATTGTACAGATAGGCAGAGGGCGAAGGCACGCCGCCATCATTGAGCCGCCTTGCAATCTGTGTGATGCCAATGCCCTCGGCACGCCAACGGAATATCTGCCGGACAATGGGAGCCGTTGCCTCGTCCGGCTCCAGCTTATGCGGGTCGTCCGGGCATTTGTGGTAGCCGTAGGGTGCCCACGCGCCGATGAAATCGCCGTTTTTTTGCTTCGCGGCTAGCGCGGAGCCGGACTTCTTGGAAATATCCTTGCTGTAAACCTCATTGATGAGATTTTTCAGCGGCACCAGATAGCCGTCCGCGCCCCGCTGGGCAGTGAGCGTGTCGAAGCCATCGTTGACGGCGATGAAGCGCACACCCAGAAACGGGAAAATGCGCTCCAGATAGTTGCCGGTTTCCTTGTAGTTTCTGCCAAAACGGGATAGGTCTTTGACCACGATGCAGTCAACCTCTCCGCACTTGACCGCCTCCATGAGTTTTTCAAATTCAGGCCGTTGAAAGTCTGTGCCGGTCTGCCCGTTATCGCAGAACAGCCCGTACAGAGTGAGGGTCGGGTCCTTTTCAATAAACCGGAGCAGGAGACTTTTCTGCCCCTCGATGGTATCCGCGCCGGGTTTGCCGCTGTCCTCCACGGAAAGGCGGGCATAGGCGGCAGCACGGTACTGCTTCTGTGCCTGCACGGGAGCTTCCGCTGCCGGAATGACCGGGTTTGTCTTTCGTTTGGTTCTTGCCACTTATACCACCTCTCTGATTTGTGACTGGCGCAGGATATCCGTCTGCCATGCAAATTCATCCGCGAAGCGGAATCGGACTTCCACACGATTATCTTTGTAAATAAGGATGCGGTCGATCAGCGCTACGACAATGCTGCGCTCCAATTCCGTAATGTTCAGATGTTCACGGAACTGCGCCATCCACTCCCGATGCTCTCCGCCGTGTTCTTTGAACTGCGTGATGGTCTCCTGCAAGGATTCCATCTGCTTTTCGCACTCGGCGCAGCGCCCTGCGTAGTTCTGCTTGAGCCTTGCGTATTCCTCCCGGTCGATGATGCCGTCTGCAAGGTTTTCGTACAGGGACACGAGCAGCTTCTGAAGCCGCTCATATTCGGAGCACTTCTTGTCAAGCTGCCGCTGTACCTTCTGGGCTTCTGCGGTTCTCAGGGGGGCGGTATCCGTCATGGCAAGAATATCGTCCAGGTCTACTACGTCCCGGATATACTGCCGGAGCGTTTCCAGCACGATATCTGCAAGCGCCTCGTCACGCATCCGGTGGGGAGAGCAGGATCTATCCTGCTTGTGGGCGGCGCAGACGTAGTAGACATACTTTTTATTGCCGGATGGGACGGTTTTGCGTACCATGCTTGCGCCGCACTCTCCGCAGAACACCATGCCGCTGAAAAGCTGCACGGCGCTGTCGCCGGGGCTGCGGCGGGTATCCAATGAGAGCGCCTTCTGTACGCTGTCAAAGTCCCGGCGCTCAATGATGGCTTCGTGGGCATCCGAAACGACCGCCCATTCGCTTTCCGGCTTCGTGATGCGCTTTCGCACCTTGTAGCTGGGGGTGGTCTCCTTGCCCTGAATGAGCACACCGGTATAGACCGGATTCTTCAGGACACGGAGCACGGCGTTGGCCGACCATGCCGCCTGCGGGTTCGCCTTGAAGGAAGTGGCGAACTTCATACCGAGAGATTTCTTGTACTCCATAGGCGAGAGTACCCCGTTGTGGTTCAGACGGGTGGCAATGTCCTGCGGACTCACGCCCTCCAGCTTCCACGAAAAGATGTCCCGCACGATATCTGCGGCATATTCATCTACGATCAGGTGATTTTTGTTCGCTTCATCTTTCAGATAGCCGTATACGGCAAATGCGCCGATGTACTGGCCGCTCTTGCGCTTGACCTCAAGCTGGGTGCGGACTTTCACGGAAATATCCCGGCAGTAGGCTTCATTTATGAGATTCTTGAACGGAATGACAAGCTCGTCCGAGGCGTTTTTCCCGCCAAAGCTGTCGTAGTTGTCATTGACGGCGATGAACCGCACGCCCAAAAAGGGAAATATCTTCTCGATGTATTCGCCGGCGTCCAGATAATTTCGGCCAAAGCGGGAAAGATCTTTTACGATGATGCAGTTGGTGCGCCCCGCCTTTACATCCTCCAGCATCTTTTTGAAGCTCGGACGCTCAAAATTGGAGCCTGTGAAGCCGTCGTCGATCCTGACGGCGTATTCCCGAAGCTCCGGGCGGGTTCGGAGGAAATTCCGCAGCAGTTCCCGCTGCCCGGTGATGCTGTTGGATTCCTCTTTATCCCCGTCGTCCCTCGACAGTCGGAGGTAAAGCGTGGCGTTCCAGATTTTTGTTTCCTTGCTGTTTTGCATATTGCCAGCCCCTTTCCTCCAAAATTGTACCTGCAATGCGGATGACTGTCGAGGATGTCGCGGAGGTTTATCCTTTTGTACGGATATACGCTTCCAGTCTGTCCTCCAGCGAAATATCCGTATCGGCAAAGCTGACCCTGACCACATATTTTCCGTGCCGGTAGCAGTAGGGATTCTCAATTTGGCGGATGAAATCCAGAATACGCTCCCGCTTGGGGAGCGCCGTGTTGACCTTCACATCGCGGATATCCACCAGCGCCGCAGGGTCAACGGCGCGAATATCCATGTCGGGTGCCGTATATGCGTCCATGCCATACCTCCTTGTTCGGGTTATTTCATGGTTATGACTGGATAACGGAATGTATGAATCCGGGATAACCGGCAGCGTGGACTTCATTACGGAGCCTCCATTTCTTCGGGGATATAGAGGCCGAGGCTGATTTGGAGGGCTTCGTTGACGCCATCCATCTGTTCGTGGCTGACGCGCCCGATATAACGCACCACCCTGCGCTTATCGATGGTCTTGATCTGCTCCAGCAGAATGACGGAAGCGCCGTCCATGCCCTTCACGGAGGAAAGCAGATAGTGTGTGGGCTGATGCGGTTTCTTGCCTCTGCGGGCTGTCAGAGGGGCCACAATGAGAGTCGGGCAATAAAAGTTGCCGGTGTTGTTTTGCAGCAAAAGAACAGGGCGTGTGCCGCCCTGTTCCGAGCCGATATAGGGATTTAAGTTTGCCAGATAGATATCGCCGCGGCGATATGTCCAGTTCTCCTTCAAGGGCAAGGACTCCTTTCTGTTTTGGTATGTACAGCCCTAATTTGTCCTCGACACCCCAGAGCCGTGGGAAATCATCAGGCGGCGGCCGGTTGTGCCGCTCCATGGGACTTGAACCCCTCCGAGGATCGCTCCGAGCTGCCCCCATTGCGTGAAGAAGCTGTGGCTGGACAGAAGTATCGTTAGCCCTGCATACGGTCATGGCCGGATCGGGAACCGCCCGATTTTTCCAGTCGGCTTTATCGCTCGTTCACGGAAACTGCGCTGATTGAATGTTGTCCGCGCTCGTGAAGGTCGTGGCGCACCGCTGTGCTGGCTTGTGCTCTCGCACATATGCAGGAATGTACCTGATGAATGACTATGGAATTTTCAAGGAACAGTCAGCTTTCGCTGTGATTTTATTTTAGAAGACCGCGCACCGGTTTGGAATATAACGTTAGTAACATTCGCTTTACCATTAGTAACATCGGTTATAGCCGCCCCCTGAATTTCTCCAGATGTCCGATCAATTCCTGAATATCTGCTTTCAGCGCAGCAGAATCCGGCGCGGTGAATGTGGCCGCGCCAAGGACAATGTAGTCGATGGATACGCCGAACAGGTTTGAGAGCGCGATCAGCACATCGACCGAGCAGCCTTTCTTTCCGGACTCGATGAGGCTGATAAAGCCGTGGGAAACATTCATATGTTCTGCCAGTTCATCCTGCGTGAAGTTCTTTGCGATGCGAAGCTCACGAATCCGCGCTCCGCTGGCCTTCGTGTTGTAATACATAAAAAACCTCCGTGAATTTGAAATGTGGGAATTTCAAACGCACGGAGGCGGAGAACGGCAATGAAGCCCTAAAAACGCAGAAAAGCCCGCAGCATGATTGCTGCGGGCAGAATGGGGCGATATGAAGTTGTGGTGGGGCGGCGCATCCAGCAGAGGCCGCAGCGCCTACGGGGCGCTTACAACCGCGCTCCGTAAAAATGAAAATAAGAGTCCCGGCAGGAGCCGCGCCCCTGCCGGCATACAGCCGCCCATAAAGATCACCCGTCCGGTTCCATTCCGGCTTGTTCAGCCGGTAACAGAATCATATCAGACAGGTAATCTCAGCCGGAGCCTCATTTCAGCCTTATTTTTGCAGCAGTTTTGCCGCAAAAAAGCCGCACGGACACCCTCATTTTTGCCGCACGAACACCCTCACCAGCGCCACACGGAAGCCACACGGACGCTTTATGTTCTCTCCCAGAATTGCTGCACAGATTCGATCTGTTCTTCGCTCATGTAGGCTTTCGCAGTTTGCAGGAAGCTTTTTGCCAGCTCAGCGCCGCCTCTATGGTGCATGATAAGAATCATGTCGGTGTTCAACTCGCTGTCATAAGGATCAAGGCTCATCGCATCAGCTACCGCACGGTGCGCCGCACAATAATCGCCCTGCTCCATCTTACGCTCAATGTAGCACTTGATAATGCGAAGAAAGATGTTGTGATAATATGCCGTTTTAGGCATTAGCCAATGCTGATAGGAGATTTTAGAAAACAAATCACCGCGGTATAATTCGACCGCTCCCTGATAAAGCTCGGACTGTGCCTTTGGATTTATCTCCGTTTCCATACGACGGCAGTTATCCTCAAAACGGTCAAAATCTGTATAGACGTTATACTCCGGATTGATGACAAACGTTCCATGACGGCCGACGATCAAATCTTCTAAATCAATAATGCTCAGAATACGTCGGAGCCGGTAAGCAATATTGCTGACGGAGCGATACGGATTGTCCATCACATCACCTGGCCAGAGCGCGTCCGCCAACCGCTCGATCTTTAATGCCCGTTTCATATTCGTGATGATAAGGGCAAAGAGGTTCAGACAGAGGTCGGACGAGATATCTTCTTCCGTAAGCGTGCCCTTCGCGTTCCTGATCTCCAAATCCCCAAGGCAGTTCACATAGACATCGTGGTCGCTGTATTTCGACGCCCGCTGTGCTGCTGCAATGGACTGGCTCAGCTTGATCTCATTCAGCTCTACAACGACCGCGTAGGAGATGATGAACAGGAACGTCGGATCGTCCTGAAAGCGCGTCGGGTCGTCAACCGCGATATAGCCTTGATTGATGCGCTTGGAAAACGGCGCTGCCAATATGGATTTCACACCGTAGCGCTGGAAGAATTGATATTCATCCGGATATGTATCCCTGATTGCCTCCATATCCGGTATGACAACAGGCCGGTTCAGCGACAGAAATTTGCACCAACGAGGAAAGCTCTCTACAGCAAGATACTGGAGCATGTCCTTTTGGTGCTCCACGCCCTCCGCGCACCATTCGTATGTAAGCAGGCCAATCTTCAAATCCCAGTCTGCTTCCACAACAGAAGCTCTGGCCGCACCGTAAAACTCTGCCGCACCTTGCAGCAAGCCGTTGATGATATCCTCCGATTCCTCCAAATTGCGCAGCCGTTCTTCCAGGAGCCGAAGTGCCGTCTGAAAATCGTGGGATGCTGCGCGATTGCTGTTCTCTATACTGTTGTTCATGGCTGCGCTCCTTTCTACAAATCAAAAAACTGCCTGATTGTCCAATCAAGCAGCCTTTTCCACAGCATCTACCGCCGGTAGTGCTGCGCTATTATTTGCCCGTAGGTGTACGCCTCCATGCGAGGGTTCTGTTCCGCTCTGCGATAACACTTGTCCAATTTCATGCACTGGCCTGATCTTGCACAGCGAATCGCCGGAAGCGCAGAGGCGCGCCGTCCAAGCAAATAATAAGGCTGACATGGCTGTGCGGATTTCGTGATTCTTTGGCTGTATCGGTGACAGAATGGCGAGTGCCTATCGGAGCAACCCCTTTACGATGGCATGAATATTCTGCATCTGTTCAGGACTTAATTTCTGCATATCCTGAAAGACAGCACGGAGCTGTTCGGGATATTCATTCCCATCGTCAAAGAAGTCCCTTGCGGTTATATCAAGGTAATCGCAGATGTAGAAGAAGCCGCTTAACGAAGGCATAGACTTCCCGGTCTCAATATTGTTGATATAACCCGGATTCTGACCCATTGAAAGGCTCATGTCACGAGCCGAAACGCCTTTTTGCGTTCTCAACTTGGCCAGTCTCAGGGAGAACTCCTTGTCTGTCATCACTTCACCTCCACACGTTATATTTTAGCCCATACAGCCGCCATTCTCATTTGAACACAGCCCTTGTTTGCACAAATGTGTGGGCTTATGGATGTTATCATATGTGAAAATATTGGGTTTATGATGCAATATGAAAAAAGAACTCTCGATTGGGTCATGCTGACCGCAATCGAGAGTCCTTTTTTGAAAATATCGACGATATCAGTTATTGTAGCCGGAGAATATGCGGCAAGCAAATCGGCACACTAAGACCCGCATATTGGGAGGGGTGCTTAGTTTTGCCCGCACACACGGGACAGCCGCATTTTTTCTTGCCGGTTCGGGAATAGATGGCTGTTTTCCAAATATGACCTTCGTCGCATCGCCACCATACTCGCTTATGGCTCCCCGGTGTTACCATTTCAGGTGTCAGACCGACATTCAACGTATCGTCCCATTGAGCAGCGATAGTTGGATAAAGCGTTGTAAGATCGTTGAAGCCAGCCAGAACGCGCCGTCCCGCGCAGTATGGGCAGCCAGAGTTCTCTACAACTCTTGCAGCAATGACGGCCTGCCATTCGTGCCCAAGTGTGCATCGCCACCAAACCCTCCTGTTGCTGAAGGAAGTAACCTGGTCTGGTCTCAGACTTCCGTTGCGCTCCGTGTCCCACTGTGCGGCGATGTCTGGAAAGGCCGTCGTCAGATCATTCTCGCCGGGCATCACGGCCTTCCCAGTGCAAACCGGGCATCCCGCACCTCTGCTTCGGCTGAGTATGCGAGCTCGCCATGAGTGTCCGTTCTGGCATTTCCACCAAACATATTTATGACTTCCTTCCAGCACATCCGAGGGTTTTAGTTCACCATTTTTCTCGTTGTCCCATTCAGAAGCCAGCGCGGGATTCAATGTGAGCAGATCATTGCTTTCAACCCAGAGCATCCGCCTGGTACAATAAGGACACATCGAACCATTTGCACGAACCCGGATTTCTGAATACCATGTATGACCGTTTTCACAATGCCACCAGACTTTTTGATGGCTTCCTTTATGTACGCTATCGGGGGTCAGCGGAGCATTTTTCTCCTGATCCCACTCCTGTAGAAGATGCATTCTGTCCTGACGCTCACAGAAGGATTGTAGAGAGTTTTCTTTTTTCATTCAGGCACTCCATATTGCGGAAGCAGATTCACGACCGCGTTTTTGAATCACGGTTACAAGTCCGGCTGTAACTGCACGCGCAGTTCCGCACCGGCGCTCTTGCTGACGCTGATCTTTATGGGGTTGTCCTTCGCCCAAACAGGATCAGCCGCCGCTTTTTCTGACCACTTTTCATAAAAGCCGATAACTTCACCATGTATGGCTTCTTCCGCTTTTTTACGGGCTTCAGCCGCTTCTTCAACCGAAGCATATGTTCCAAGAAAATACTGCCGATGCTGGAATACGATTTTCGCAAGGTAACGGCCTTTGACCAGATACACGCCCTTTACGCCGGTCGTATTATTTGAGGGAATCTTCCTGCTTTTGAGTGCGTCGATGCTGGTGCCATCCACATGTGTCAGGAATCCGCCAAGGGCTTTATCATGCTCCTTTTTCTTGCAGCCGCAGCTTATTTGATTGCAGTAAACAAGGCTGTTGTAAGATACATCAACCTCATTTCCGCAGTCGCACAAGCAATGCCAAATGACAGACCCCTTATCATCACGCCTATCCGTGGGTGTTTGGGCAATCAGGCGTCCAAAACGCTGACCGGTAATGTCTGACGTGGCATAGTTTTTTACACTCTTGCAGCCACAGTGCGTCTTGTGGCCGGACACAAGCTCGGAGGCCGTTGCTTCGCAGGTATAACCGCAGCTACACAGGCAAGTCCAATATGATCCCATTTTCGTGCGCTTCCGGCTCTTTCCGACGACGCAGAGGTCGCCAAAGGTCTGCCCCAGCAGGTTGTAGGCATTGGCCTGATACGCCATTTCTTTCCGCAAACAGCCGCAGCTCTGAGATCCGCCAGATAGCAATGACCGTTCCAGCACATACCGCTCCGTGCCGCAATCGCAGCGGCACAGATACTTCCGCTCGCCCCGTGGGGTCATCATGCACCCGCCCAGCACAGTCCAGCGGCCAAAACGCTGACCGCAGGTAAGCCTCTGATCTGTTTTCTGTTCTTTCATTGCTATGAGTTCACATTGTCCTCGCCAAAGAACGCACCCTGCTTGCACAGCTCGTAGTAGCATTTCGCGCAAAGCTATCCCTGCCCTTGGACATAGTATTTTCGCTGGGAGATCGGCGTGTTTTGGGGAACATTGGTCAGATGCCAGCACAGAACGCAGCGATCCATCTTCTCCCATTTGGCGCTGTTGGCACGAGAGCGGCGGTTTCTTTTTCTGTCCAAATTGATAATATTACTTGCCATGTTCAACCTCATTTTTCCATTGGCATCGGAGCTGGAGAGGGCGCAGCTATCTCCTCGCGGTTGCAGAACACCGTCACGCGCGTCTTGCCGCCTTTGGTGCAGGTATAGAGGACGAGATCATACCCACTGTTCTGCACCGCATCCACCTCGTTCGGATTCAGCGTTTCAATCTTCTCAACGCAGTAGGTGTTGACGATACCCTCCATATCCGTAAACGTGACGGTATCTCCCACTGACAAGTCTTTCAGATGCCCAAAATGGCTTTCGTAATTGTGCGCGGCGATCACGAGATCGTCCGTGCGTGAAGACCCAAATTGACGGCATGGTGCAAGCTTCAGTCGGTTATAATCCCATTCAGACATAACAGGCAGCTTCAGCCCCAGCACGGGAATTTCGACATAGCCGACATATTCATAGCCATCCAACATCACGACCGGCATTTGTGGGTCAAGCGGCATCGCAGACGGAGCTGCGTCCGGCTGCGTACTGATAACCGGTACTTTTATTTTTTTCGTTTCAATAACCGCCTCAACGTTTTCCAGCAGGCTCTCGGCTTCCTGACCGGCTTGTACGTCTTCCTGACGGTTATGGAAGAAAAGGAGCAGTGCCGAGAGGATCAGCACTGCTCCTACTGTTACGATGGCAATGCCCGTTTTTTTAGGCATTATTTTCTCTCTTTTTCTTCACCAGAATTGCCCCGCCGAGAGAAACAAGGACAAGTCCCGCGCCGCCGAGCACCCAGATAGGCCAGTTGAGCTGACCGGTCTGAATCAGACTGCGGGTATTGGTGATGGTAACGACATTACCGGAGACACTGTAAGACGGAACATAGCCCTTGGGAATGTTGGACTCGATAACCTGCCAGTTTCCGTAGGCACTCAGGTCTTTCCATGTGTAAGTCCAGTTGTTCCATGCACCGAGACGTACCGTCTCATAGGGAACATCACCGTTATAAAGCGTGACGGTCACGGAATCCGGGCGATCCTTCCCATCATCGCTGCTCCACACCTTGCGGACAACGACATCCAGAGGATAGGAGGGATCAGGATCGGGGTCAGGCTTAGGCGGCGTTTTCTTTGTGTTGGTGATGGTCGTCAGCGTGCCCACTGTGTTATAGCTGACGGTGTACCCAGCGGGAACCTCCGCTTCCTCGACAGTCCAGGCATGGCCTTCCAGAAGCCGGTCAAAGGTGTATGCCCAGCCGTTTGCTGCGTTCAGCTCCTGAGAGCTTTCGACCTTACCGTCTTTCAGCAGATTGACCTTGATGCTGTCATTAGCGTGGTTCGCATTGCCGTCAGACCAGACCTTACGGACGGAAAGCTGGCTTTCGTTGTAAGCTTCCACATGGAAAATCCAGTCTACTTCGCCCACGCGGTTGGCGTACTTGTTGTCCAGCTCGATGGGGACGCTCAACTCCACTTTCAGCGTGGCCGTCTCGCCGGTGCGGAAGGTGCCGAGGAGCTTATTGCTTTTCAGGCCGTCCAGTTGGTCGGGAGATGCGTCATAGATCAGCTCTGTACCGTTCCAGACCTTCATGGAGAGCTTGGAAAGGAACTCCGTCATGGTGGCGACGGTCTCCTTCTCCGCGACCTTGGGGCTGAGCGGATTGGCCGTCTCATCATGCGCCTCGGCTCTCATGTAGAGATTCACGAAGTCACAGTCGGTCGCAGAATTGGTGAAGGTGATTGTCTCCGTCACGGTATCGCCGGGCATGACGTTTTTGAAGCTGCCGAACAGGTCGGTCTCCGTGTACTCGCTGCCGGGCTGGAAATCAAAACCTTTCGAGAACCCTTCAAACGTAATGGAGGGAGACGCTGCAAAAGCCGTTACCGACATACTCATCACTACGAGCAGCATCAGCACAAGGGATGTGATTGCTTTGAATGATTTTTTCATGATTTCCACCCCCTTAGACATTCGGTACATTCAGACTGCCGTCTGCGTTGATCGAGAATCCTGCGCCCCAGGCTGCTTTCACGGCATCTTCCGGAACGCTCTGGATGGCCTCGGCCATCACGTCAACAGCCTGCTTGCCGCCGTCCGTATCCAGGTAGGAGCCGATCAGCGTCATGCTGTCTGTCAGATTGGTTTCCGGCTTCTGATTCGGTGCGACGGGTTTTGTGTAGTAGTAATAATCGCCATACTTAACCCAGTTCGCCCCCAGCGTAAATGCGGGGAGGGATGCGGTGCCGCCAATGTGCTGCCCATGGTCGTTTGTGCGGTAAGTCACCAGCTTGACGCGGATAAAAGCATCGATTGTGCCGGTATTCTTCACGTTGACATTGGATTTCACGCCTGTGCTGCCGTCAAACTTCTCCGTCACTTCGCAAGTCACCTTGGTGGGAAGGAATTTGTTCTGAATTGGCGCGTCTTTTGTGCTCAGCCATGCAAGCGTGCCGCCGATGGCCAGCGCAAGAAGGAGTACGGTCGCAATTACCATGGTCGTTAGGCGGCCAGTCCGGATCGCTTTTCCATGTACCGGAGCCGCTGCCTTGCGGTGCTTGCCTTCATATCTGCCTTTATACATCTTCATTCCCTCCTTCCTTAGTGACTCGTGCCGAAGATGTTCCGAACAACCTCACTAAAACCATTCAGCCACTGATTGTTGTTCTTCGTGTTGACGCAGGTAATGCTGCCGGTTGGATTCTGCGTTGTCAGCGCAGCGCTACCGCCGTTATTGGCAGAGTAGCGCCAGCTCCAGCCGGTGTTTTCGCTGATGGTGTAAGTACCGATGGGCAGCTCAACGAGGGTTTCGGTGCCGTTGCCCCAGACGGTCACTTCGGAATACTTCACGTCGTCCTTGAAAACATCGAACACATAGGACTCATCGTCTGCGCCGCCCTGCTTGGTAATGTTCAGCGTGCAGGTCTGGATGTGAATCCAGAAGTGATAGCCTTCCGGCAGTGCACAGGTCTTGCCGGTGCAATCCTGATGCACGAACGTGGTATGCTCATTCACATTTTCTGTGCCGATTTTGACCGTAGCCGCAACCGGAACATCCTGCTTGGTGTACTTGCCGCTTTCGAGCTTGCTTTCATCCGGCGTGTAGCTGATATCCAGCGTCGGCTTTGTGCCGAGCATAGTTACGTCCGTCGATACAGTATCACCGTGCTTCCACGTTTCCGAACCGACCTTGTTGCCGCTGTAATTGTTATTTGCTGGGACGCTCTCGCCGTAGTAAGCGGTGGAATCTTTGAACGTCAGCTCCGGTTTGAAGACGTAGATGTTAGCGGCAGGATCGTTGACGCCAGTCTTCGCAGTTGCTGCGTCACCCTTTGCGGGGGTAGAAGTACCCACGGTCTTGGGCGCTACGGTAACTTCGACGGTATAGGTCGTGTCGTCGGTCAGATTATCAAGCTTGTCGGAAATGACGTTGCCGTCCTTGTTCTTGACCGTAATGGTGATATCGACATACTCAGTCTGCCAGTATTCAAGGCCGTAGTTATCCTTGGTAAGATCAAGTTTTACGTCGCCAACGCTGATTTCAGCGCCGTCTTTGAGCTGTTCGGCGGTGACTTCGCCCTTGAGATAGACGTTCTTGTCAGTGGCCGTGACGGTCACATCCTGAATGGGAACATTGACTTTGGGCTGCTCGAAGGTCATAACAGGGGTCTGCGCGGAGCCGTTCTCGTAGATACCCGCGCTTGCATTGGTGATAACCTCGTTGCCGCCCAGGAAACCGCTCTTGGGTGATACCTCAAAAGAAATAACCAGTTTATTGCCGCGAACGGTGGAATTGCCCTGCGCATCCGTTTCGGTGCCGCACCAGTTTTCGGAGAAGTCAAAGCCGGTTACGCTGACCTGGTCGCCGTCGACCGTGGCAGTCGCGCCGCTGGGGCCGCCGCTGGTGCCGCTCCATGTGTAGGTATTTCCGTCCTTCCCGGTGCAGGCATAGGTGTCGATCCGAATGCCGCTTGCCGTCGTTCCGGCAGGCAGCGTGAAGTACGGAGAAATAATGTCCTTCACAACTGTCTCACTGCCCAGCGTGGTCTCAGCACCGCCCGTCTCGATCTGGTTGGAAATTTGCTGGAAGATGCTGTTCAGTGTTCCAGCATCCGCAGCGGAAAGATAATAACTGGGAGACTGCGGATACTGCGTGTTGGAAGACACACGTTGCATGAACCAGTTGGCCTTCTCTGTTTCGTTTCCGTTCTGATTGCCTGCGCTGGTCGCGTCCGCGCCGGGGAATATGCCAATGGTGTATACTGTTGCTCCATAGGTGTTTTTTGCAGTCCCAGCCTGAGCAATCGCACTATTCGCCGTATCGGAATCATAACCGCTCCAACCAGGAACACCATCTGAAAATACGATTACGACACGATTCCGTTTTTCTCCCTCCGCTATGGGGTTTGCACCGAAAATCCCGTTACCCATCTCCAGTCCAAGATTTGTAAGCGTTCCGCCATCCGCAGAAAGAGCTTCGATGGAAGCACTAACATTGCCAACTCCCGTGGAGGTGTTCATATCCTGAAAGGCGTTCCCATATTGCCCTTGTGCAGCAGTTCCGTATCTATATTGATTGCTACCTACAAAAACTTCTGTGTTGTTGTAATTATAATTGGTGCCGTTATAGCGTTGTCCACTCGCAAAGCCTACCACCGCAATGCGGTGATTGACATTATCGGCAGGGGCATTGATGTCGCCATCCTCACCTGCTGCCTTCGCAGCAACGGCATTGGCGAATGTAGTTGCTGCATTCTTTAGAGCATTCAGCCTCGTATCGCCAGCACTACTACTATAATCCCTGCGATAAAACTGCGTGTCAGGACTGCTCCCATCCCCAAACGACTCTTCTATAACCGTTGTGGCTCCATTCAGAGTATATGAATAGATGTACTTCTTTACGGACTGATAGAGAGGAGCATATTGCCCAAAGTTTGGAATGCTATCGTCTCCGGTCGTATAGAGGATTTGCTGACCATCCACCGTGTACCAGTATTCATCAGCGGAAAAAAGATGTCCTTCTCTCTTCACTGTGACGGACTTATACTCTCCTAAAACCAGACAGTACAGGCTGTTTTGATTATCATGGTATTTCCTGTTGCTCCAGCCGGAAATAGCGGTATATACCATCTTCTGTTCTACGGAAACGGCAATATACTCGTTATTATTCAGCTTGTGCCACAGGTTCTCGCTGCCGCCATTGTGCCTAAGCGGATAATACTCCTCATTATGATAGTTGCGACTGTTCCATCCACTACCTTTCCGGTATGCCGTATATGTATAGCCACCTATCGGGTCTTTCATCGAGCCGGACTGGTCGATAACAAGAACAATATCAGTGGGGATATCCGTTTTCTGCTCCGTAATGACCTTAGAGCCGGTGGCGAAGGCTTCCAGCGTGATGGTGTAGGAACCGTCATTGTTGGCAGTAGCCGTCTTGCTGATCTTCATGCCACTGTCGGGCTCATTGTCCGCATAGGCTCTCGTGCCGGGCACGATCAGCGCACAGAAAAGGGACAGGCACAAAAGCAGCGATAGAATCTTCGTCTTTTTCATTCTCTGCCTCCTTAATTGCCGCCGGTGACGGGTTCGCCAAAGGGCGCAACATTGGTATAGTTCACCGTAGGACGGTAAATCTCACTCTCCACGGGAGGTTCGGATTCTTCAATAATGATGGCGGGCAAGGGCGCGGGCATCAGCTTATCCATGTACGCCTCCACCTGTGCGACCTGCTCCTCCGACAAAGACCTCAGTACATCCTCCGGGGTTGCCTTGATAATAGCCTCGATCTCCTCCAGCGTTTGGCAGGCCATAAGCCGGTCAAACAGGTGGCAGGGACATTTGCAATCCTCGCCGGTGCAGCCCTCTGTGCAGGTATCGATATGCTTGGAAGCATCGGATACGGGCTTCACATACAGCGGGCAGCCCTCCTTATGCGCCTCGCCCTCGGCTGCGCCGCAGGTGCATTCCTTGGGAGCCTCAGTCTCGGCAGGCTTCTCCGTTTCCGCAGGCTTTTCCGTCTCGGAAGGCTTCTCGGTTTCGGAGGGCACGGGGCTCTCCGTCGGCTTGGGCTCCTCCGTGGGTGTTGGCGTTTCCGTTACCTCCGGCGTGGGAGTCGGGGTTTCTTCCGCGACCGTAAGCTCGCCGTTTGTAGCGGCCTGATCGGTAGAAAGCGCCAGCGTGCCGGGAAGCACGACAGCGATCACCAGCGCAAGGCTGATAATCAGTGCGAATCCTTTTTTGTTCTTCATAGCGCTGCCTCCTTACGAATTTGGCCAACCCTTGGCGTCCATAACGGTATCGCCGTTGTTGGCGGTCTGCACGGCCTGGGCGGAAACATCCACCGTTGCCGTGGCGTTCTGGTACTCGTTGCCCATTTCGGGCTTGAATGTTACAGCGGTGAAGATGGGCGCGGTGACTTCTCCGGGCTTTAAGGCTTCCTTATAGTAATAGTAGCCGTCTTTTTCCGTCCAGTCGGTGGTGTTGAGCGTCAGCTCCACCAGACCGGTATCCGGCGTACCCTCGCCCTGAAGCTGGATGTTCTTTTCGACCTTTACCCGTATCCATGCGTCAGATGCACCGGTGTTTTTCACCTCCGCGATCTTGGTGACGGTGGTGTTGGGCATCACTCCGCTCAGGTTTTCAAAGGGCTTGGTTTTTTCGTCATCCGCCCATTCCTGCACTGCGATCTCTACGCCGCCGGTGGTGATGACATTGTGCGCCTTACCTTCTGCGGTAAAGAACGCAATGGTTCCGGCGGCGAGCGTGGCAATGCAGATGGCCAGCACCGACAGAATCAAAATTTTTCGCTTCATAGTCCTTACTCCTCTCAAGCTGTATTTGCAAACCTCCGCTCCGGGATTTGATAACGAAGTTGCATGGTCTTGTCAGACCATATGAGAACATCCGGTCTTGCCGGGTGCTCTCATATGGCCTGTACCCCGAAGGGTACAGACCACATAGGTGGAGGGGAATAGCACAGCCAATTGCAAAGCTGTGCTAAATTAGATTACTGCCAGTTGGAAGCGGGAGTACCCCAGGGATTGTAGTTGGCACCGAAAGCGGCCTCCATAGCGGCGGCAGCATTGTCAAAGCCCTCGGCCTGGCAGGCAATGGCGAACACGGGGCAGGAAACGCTGTTCCAATCCCAACCATCGTCCAGAGTAACTTCCTTGCCAAAGGCGTAGCACTTGCCGTCCTTGATGTCGAAGGTCTTATCAAGGTAAACGCCCTGCACGAACTGCTCGGTAGTGGCATTGGCGTCAACAGGCTGATAGTAATCCGCGAAGTAGACATTGTACTTGATGTCGTCGATGGTAGTCTCGAAGTAATTCCACTTGTTACCATGCTTCCAGTTCCATTCAACGTCATAAGTAGAGATAACATTGCCGTCAACGACCTTGTTGCCAAAATTGAAGTGCAGAACGTTCATGCCGGCATTGAAGGTTTCATAGCCATCGTCAAGCGCGGAGGGGATGGCAAAGTAGGCACGGATATAAGCCTTCTCAGAACCGGTGTTCTTGATGGTGACCATCTTGTCCACATAGTTCTTGGCAATAGGCATACCATACTCGTCCTTATCGCCTTGGGCAGAGCCGACGATTGGGTACAGCTTCTTGTTCTGCTCAAAAGGCACAAGGCCGTTCTCGCCGCGCTGCTGCTCGATCAACTCGATTTTTACATTTCCGACTGCAAACGTGTTGGTGGCTTGATCGGTGTCGGTGAAGTAAGCCAGAGATGCGCCCACGATGGCAATCGCTACGAGAGCAACACACAGGAAGATGGCGGTAAGTTTCTTTTTCATGTACTTTTACTCCTTAGTAAGTATTTGGTATCGTTTCTGCGCCCATGCGCAGAGGGTTGCTTAGGGGTTGGTGGGGTTCACGTTTGCCCATGCTTCAGCAGCGGTAAATTCCGTTGTGGCGTTCTTGTGAAGCTGAGAAGCGTAAGCGGTAACGGTCAGCTTCGGCAGCGTTTCCGTTGTAAGGCCATCCATCATCGCCTTGGTGACTTCGCCCTTGACAGTGACCTGATCGCCCTTCAGTACGCTGTAGGCTGTGCCGATATCGGCGGTCTGAACCTTACGGTAGTAGACATTGGTTTCACCGGGAACCAACGTCCAGCCTTCAGCCATCTCATAAGTCAGGAAGGTATCGAAGTTCTGGGACTTCTCAAGCTTCACAAACAGGAAGCACTCTTCGGAGCCAGCCAGGACAGTCGCCTTGGGGTTCTTGCTGATGGTGTAGCCCGGAATCATTTTGTACTCCGTGCCGGTGGTCTCTTTCAGCTCGACCTTGATGTCGCTGGTGGTAAAGGTATTCGTTACCACATCAGACTTCGCGGTCAGCCATGCCAACGTACCTGCTACAACGCCAACGACCAGTAGAGTCAGCGCCAGAACCAGCGCCAAACCTTTCTTCTTCATGTTGTTTTCCTCCTTTCTTCGGGTATTTGCGATTGGGTTTTTATTTCAACAGACAGCAGAATCCGTACGCTCCCCCTCGTCTGTTGGAATCGTGCGTGATGTTTTTACTTAAAGGCAGCCCAGGCAGCTTCTGCGTTGGCGAAGCCGTCAGCCTGAATGGCGTAAGCATTGACGGTGATGGTCATGCCCTCGATGGTTGCAAGCTGCTCATTCGTGATGGTGCCGGGAACGGTGATGGAATCAAACAGAGCGTCCAGAGCGACATCAGCAGTGGGAGCACCAACAGTCTCTTTGTACCAGAACTCATAGGTACGGGTGTCTGCGGTCGCATCTTTGGTGTTGTCCTTGTAAATCCAGTTGGCAGAATCATAACCGTTGAAGATGCTGGTCAGATCTGCGCCGGTGGGAGCAAAGATAGCATCCAGAGCACTGGCCTTGGAGAAGGTGACAGTCATCTTGATGTAGCTGGCTTCACTGCCGTTCAGCACAGTGACCATGGGGTCTTTGTTGTAGGTGTGACCCGGCAGCAGCTTGTAGCTGTTGGCCTTGACACGCGCAGCGCCCTCAACCAGAGAGCCGTCAGTATTCGCCTTGGCTTCGTCCAGTTTGATTGCTACGGAGCCGACGCTGAATGTGTTGACGACTTCATCGTTGGAAGTCAGAAACGCCATGGTTCCCAGCACAGAGGCGGTAACAAGCAATACCGCACAGAGGGTCAGGAGCAGAGCCTTGCTTTTCGTTTTCATCACGAAAACCTCCTAAAAATTTGTTATATAGGGAGCCTTGCGGCATTGCCCTTGAATAAATGTGAAGCGCTTACTGCGCGTCCCGTTCTGCTTCCCGCTTTATCAGCTCCTGCCGGAGTGCTTCCGCGGCGGCTTTGTCAAAGCGACCTGCTTCAACGACCCGACGAATGGCTTCCACCTCGTCGTCTGTGAGCAGATTGTCAGTTTTCCGGCGGATCTCGTCGGTCAGGCTTTCATCGGCGGGTTCTTCCGGGGTGACATCGACCGCAGCAGCTTTGTGTGCCGCAGCATGAGCGCCTTTCTTGCGCCGGGAAGACTTTTTCTTTTTGCTCTCGTCCTCGTCTTTGTCGTCCGCAAAAATGTCGGGGATGAACACAAGCAAAAGCAGGACAGCACCGGCAGAGATGGCAATGTACATTCCGGGCGGGTGCTGGATATAATCCGCAATATAGCCGAGATACGGGATGGAGAAGATCGGCGTGCCGATTACATTTTTATAATGTACGAGAGAACCATCCTCGGCTTCGTTGGCGTCGCCCTTGGTGCGGAAGCGGATCACGGTGGGGTCTTCCTCGTCCGGGACGATGCCCACGACGCGGTGCGTGGCCACCGTGTTCTCGTCCAGCATGAACGTGATGGGTTGTCCTTCTTTTATGGTGTAGGGGTCTACCTTCTTTACATAGATCAGCGAACCGGTGTGATAGGTCGGCTCCATAGAGCCGGACAGCACGGTGAATACCTGCAATCCAACGACTCTCGCGCCAACCAGCAGGAGCGCCAGAAGCACCACCAGCGCGACCAGGATGCTGCTGATCACATTCCAGATTTTCTTGAGCGAGTTATTCATAAAGCTTCTTTCTTATCCTCTTCTTCTAAAACTTCAGCTCTGACGTTCGGCACGACAAAGCTATAAATCTGTTCAAAAGCCCATGTGATCGTTTCCTCACTGTTTTCCATCTCGCCGTTCATAACTCTGGAGGCAAAGAACAGCATCGTGGAGAAGACCTGATGAATGAGCATGTCCATGTATGTGCCGGGCTTGAAGGACTTGCTCGCCTTCTCGATCAGCGGCTTAAAACATGCAAGATGCGTTTCGTATGCATGAGAACGGCAGCTTGCGGAATAATAGTACCGAATGTAGAAGATACAATCGGCTGGCTCATTCAGGATGAAGTCCCAGCTTCTCTTCCAGAGGATATAGGCCCGCTCTTTCCACGAGAGTCCCGGCATGTGCATAACAGGAAGCGTCTTTTGCAGAAGGTTGGCAAAGTTCACATCTTCCATGTGAAGTGCCGCGCTGAGCAGGTCATCTTTGCCGGAGAAACACTTATAAATATATGCCTCGTTCAGCTTCGCTTCGGATGCAATGGCTTTGGTGGTGGTTTTCTCCATGCCATCCCGCGCTACGACGCGAACTGCGCTGTCGATGAAGACCTGCCGCATCTCTTGTACTTCCAACTGCACACCTCTTTCTGGAAAATAAGCGGGTACTTATCCTGCCTGGGAAAAGAAAGCAGAGCATCGGCACGCGCCGATTGATCTGCTGGTTTTGGCGAAAAATCATCGTGGAGTTCATCACTCGACGGACAGACGGGAATTCAATCCACGATTAGAAACTTCACGTCAAACCTCCTTCATATCAAAAAAGCCTTGGGATTCGGTGCTTCGTGGAGTTCATCACTCCATCCAATCACCCCATCCAAGGCGGCAAAACACTGGAATACCTATGTTTTTTCGTGCGCATGACACAAAAGTTTGACTGCGTATTTCAGAACCCTACGGCGTTCAATTTTTTCATATTGTCCCGCTTCAAAATCAGAGAAGAGTGGACATACCGATCCAGCGTGATGGTCGTGGTCGCGTGTCCCAGCACCTCCGAAAGCGACTTGATCTCAAACCCAACCTCGACGGCTCGCGTCGCAAACGTGTGACGAAGTGTGTGAAAATGAACGCCCTCCAGGCCACATTCGCGGGTATATTTCTCCATCCTGTATTGCAGCGCACGCGGCTCCATATAATTTTCTGTGCCGGTCAAAACATAAGCGGCTGAACTGTGAGGATTCATCTTCCCGCAAAGCTCAGCCGTGTAGTCTGTTATGGGAATCGTCCTGATGGAAGTATCGCTTTTGGGTGTACCGATCACAATTCTCGTCCGTGAACCGGGATTGTCAGCGGTACTGGTATCGCGCAGCCGTTGAAGCGTGGCGTCGATGCGGATCGTCTGTTCTTTTAAGGATATATTGCCCCATTGCAGCGCACAGAGCTCTCCAATACGAACACCCGTGAACAGCGTCAGCAGCACGCCAAACTTGCAGGTATCCATATCATCCAACAGGTAGGAAACGAAGCGCGTCTGCTCTTCGCGGGACAGCACCCGCATTTCCTTTTTTCCGGGCTTTGGATAATTGATCTCGATTGCCGGGAATCCTCCGGTGAAAAATGTCGCTGTGTATTTCAGGATACCGTGCAGAACGACTAGCACATCATGCACAGTCTTCGGAGCCAGCTCATCCTCAAAAAGCAGCTCCTCGGTGAAGTCGTCGATCAGGCCGGTCGTCATGCCCATGGGGAAGCAGCCACCGAGCTTCGGCTTGATGTGCTTCCGCAAAGCGGTATCATATTTAATATAGGTAGACTCCTTCACTTTGGGCTTTCGCATACGCAGCCATTCGTCGCAGTAGAACGCAAAACGGTGCCGGGAGTTTGTGCTTGGAATCGGCTTCCCGTTGACCAGTGCCGCTTTGCACTTGGTCACTTTTTCCTTGGCCTCCCGATAAGTCTTGCCGTAGCAGAAGCCGTACTTGATTTTGCCGGAAAGCTCATAGCCTTTGATATAGCGTGCTTCCCATCTGCCGTCCTTGCGTTTGAAAATATTTTCGCCTTTTGCCATCTTGAGAACCTCCTAATTTTTTGAAAACGTTGTGGCAACTCACATTCTACCAACAGCACCAAGCTGTTCCAGACTGCGCATTTGACTGCGATAAACCGTCAGCCAAACGTGTCAGCAGCAGAAATCGGGCACATAATTTCAAGTTCACGCCTGCACCCTAATTTCTTTTTTCAAAAACTGCCGCAAATTCACCTCTTCCTATTGATTTTTACCGAGCTAAGTGCTATAATCTGTTATGAATATTATAGGGCGTAAGGGTCATGGAGTGATGAACTCCACGAAATAAGAAGCCGCATCTGAGACGTTACACTTGGCAAGCAATGCCTGCGTTTATACAAACTTGACGAACAGGGAGATTTCCGGTGACGGAAATCTCCCTGCTGCTTGTTGGGGAAACTCTCCCCAACCCCCTGATTGATCGAACGGTTCCCGTTCGGCTGCGCCCTGCGTTGCAGTGCTATTTTTCCTGTTGATGCTCTCTTGTCTGCCGCTGGTCGTCGGCATCCGTGCGCAGGAGCATCTCGGCGTTAGCCTTATAAATCTGGAGCCGCTTCGCTTCGTCACGAGCCTTGGAAAGCTCTGCATAATCGAGCTTCTTCTGCACGAGCAGATCGGAATATTCCGCTTGCAGACTCTTGACGGTGGGCAGCTTTTTCAGCGCCAGATCGTCAAACGCCTTCTTCGCTGCCTTGTGGATGGTGATGTCGCTCTCGTGCGCATCGTAATATTTTCTGGAATACCCGGCCTTGCGATAAGCGGTGTAGATATCTCTGGTTTTGGCATAGTTGATGATGTGCGTTTTCAAAACGGCGATCTCTGCCATGCGGCTCTCTGCCGCCTTTATTTTCGCCGTCAGCTCCTTCGTTTTAGCGCTTGCGGCATCCGCGTAATCGGCCAGCGCATCGAAATCCGCGAAATCATGCTTCTGGATGAACAGCAGCGTTTCAGCCATGGTTTTCAGCTTCACGACTTTCAGCTTCTGGTCGTAGGCAGCGCCTTTGCCGTTGCCGATTTTGGCCTCAATCTGTGAAATCAGCGTCGGTCTCGACACCTTGGAAGGATACCTCTTTTTCCTGCGCGGCGTATGCACCCGTGTACCGAGAATCACAGCACGCAGTTCTTCTTCCGAGTAGCCTTCGCCCAGCGACCGGAGCCGAATATTCTGCGGCTGACCGTCCCGCATGAAGGTGACATGCATGCCGCGTTTTACGGTGTAACCGGCGGCTTCCACCAGCTTCAGAAATTCCTCAAAATCTTTCGGTTTCTTCGCAAGCGCTGCGTCAATGGCCGCACGCAGCAGATCGCGCTGACAGGGCTTTGCTTTGCCGCCCAGCCAATTGTTGTAGCTTTTGCTGTACGGCTTCGGATTCTCAATCACAGACAGCCGGTGCTCCATACAGACAAGATCGCTGAGCTTCCGGACAGCTTCGGTGCTGCCCCAGAAGTTGCGAAATTTCCGCGTGCAGTCCAGCGTAGTGGAGTTCCAAATGATATGGTTGTGGATGTGCTGCTTGTCGGTGTGGGTACAGACGATAAAGGCATGGTCGCCCTTCGTGAAGCGCCTGGCAAATTCATAGCCGAGTTGGTTGGCTTCCTCCGGTGTGACCTCGCCCGGTTTGAAGGATTGCCGGATCTGATACGCGATCACATCGCTGGCCTGTTCCCGGCCGGTGAGCTGGCGGTACTGACGCTTGGATAGAAGGAACTCGCTGTCCGCTGTCTTTGCATCACAGGCATAGGCCGAAATATATTCACCGTCTTCCGTCTTATCCGGATTCTTAGCGTAGTCTGTCCGCTCCGTCAGACATTGGGCAATGGTCTTGCCCTTGTTGACGTGCATGGGAATGATTCGCGTGGTCGCCACAGGCAAGCCCCCTTTGCAAAAAGATAGCGCGGAAGCTTTTACACTTCCGCGCTTGCTCTATCAATATACTTTTTCTTTCATCCAGTCCCGCAGCAGATGAAGCTGTGCAACAAGCCACGCACCGAGCATCGGCAGACCGTAGGGCGAAAGCAGAAACGCCGCTACAAGCTCGATCACACCGTTTTTTACATTGTGGTCGATGAAACTGAAAACGCTCACAAGGACGAGAAGCACAGACAGGATATTCAGCAGCACGGAGGAAATATGCAGGGTCAACGTGCAGAGCCAGATCAGGAACGCAAGTACAAGCATGACCGGGGCAAGCAAAATTTTCAGGATCAATCTCATTGCCGTCAGCTCCTTTCTTTTCTGATTCTATTCTACACGAGTTGCTGTAAAGCGCAAGGATGTCAAAAGCTTTTTGAGAACAACGGTTGGAATCGGAATCCCATTATTTTATTGCAGCAAGTCGCGTTAGTATCCCATTCGCCATGTCCCAAAGCTGCTCCTGATTTTGGACGACCTGCTCCAAATCTGTATCATAGACGCGCCCGGATTCATTCATCCGCCGCGCGATCTGATTGATGTTGTTGCTGGCATAGCGAAGAAGTGATACCATTTCTTTCAGCTCCGGCAGCTCCAACCGGACGATCATGCCGTCAATGGCGATGCGGCGCAGATAGGCGCTGAGATTGGTCATGCCCGCCTGCGTCATTTTTTCTTCGATCATGCGCTTTTCCGCTTCGGATACCCAGAAGATAATCTGCACATTTCTGTTTCTGGCCATGGTCATCGCTCCTGTCCCGGCAGCTTTTTCTCTGCGGCCTTTGCCTGAATCGCCGTCTTATTTTTCTGAATTTTCTCAAGCACAGATGGGCGCTTTTCCGGCGCAGCTTTTTCTTTTGCCAGCTCCTCGCGCACACGAGAGACAAGCAGATTGACAAGGCCGGGATTGACCTGCGATACGAGAAAATAATATGTTTCCGCGTGAAGCTTGCTGCTATAAGCACAAAATTTCAAGTGCAGCGACTGCCACTCGTCAATCAAGCTGACAGAAGAACGCCCGCCTGTTGTGACAAGCGGGCATTGTGCCATAGGTGTTACATTTTTCCGTTTTGTCCGTCGGCCTCCGCTTTCCCCAGCAGATACAGAAACGCAATGGCGGGCACACGCAGAATCGGCACCTGGGTTTCGTGCTTTGCAATGCCGAAGTCGTCCAGTTGCTTCGTGATGAGAAATGCGCTTGTGACCTTTGCACTTTCATCCTTGCAGAGTTCGACGATGGCGTCCGTAGCAGGTATATGGGAGTTGTTGCGGTATTTTACCTCACAGAGAATCTTTTCACGGGGCAGCTCAATGACCACATCGACCTCTTTCTGATTATCCTTTGCCTTTCTGAAGTAGCCGAGCTGCGCCGTGCTGCCCTGATAGAAGGATACGATATGCTTATATACCGTCGTTTCCACCATCGCCCCAAGCTCTCGCTCATCCGAAAGAACGTCGTCTATCATCAGAACGGCGTTGCGTATGGCGGCGTCGGCAATGTATATCTTCGGTTTGCCCTTCAAAGCACCCTTGCTGCCCACATCCATCGGCTTCGACAGATAAATCAGGTTAGACATTTCAAGCGCCTCGATATAGCTGTCTATTGTAGCGGCAGAGGTATTTTCCAATTCCTTTGCCGCCGTGGTAACGCTGAAAATTTCCGTTGAGTTCATACAGAGATACAAAAACAGTTTTTCCATCAGAAGCGGGCTTCGGATATTAAAAAGTGTCAGAACATCACGCTTGATAACCTTATCCACCACATCTTCCCGCAGCATCCGCTGTGCATACATATCATCGTCGGATAATACAAGCTCAGGAAAGCCACCGATCATAAGGTAACGGTTGAAATGCACTTCCAGCGGCGCAAACCGATCCATCAGATCGCCCAACTCCGCTTTGCTCATTTTTACGAGCTTTGTGAGCCGCAAATTGTCCGGGAGAATCGGCTCTTCAATTTGCAGCAGACGACAATACTCATAAAACGACATGGTGGGTATCTTCAGGATGCTCCATCGCCCCGTCCCGCTGTCGGTCGAGCCTTTTTCCAATATCGGGCTGGCCGAGCCGGTCGCTGTAAGCCGTATGTCCTTCCGGCTGTCGTAGATGACCTTCATCCAGAGTTCCCAATGCTCCGTATATTGAATTTCATCGAGGAAGATATACCTTGTTCCCTCTATGGGATAAAGGGATTCGTAGATAGAAAGGACTGTCTCCACATTGACGAGCTTTACAATCGGATTGTCGAAGGATACATACAGGATATTTTTGGGGTTTACGCCCTCGTCGATCAGGCTGTTCATCATCTGATACATGATCGTCGTCTTGCCGACACGCCTTGCGCCGGATAAAACGGCAAACCGCCGAATCGTTTTGTGCGAAATCATTCTCAATGCTTCGTAATAGGCAAGCCTTTTCTGCGGCTTGTTTTCCTCTTTGATTGCCAGCGGATTGCGCCACCAGGGGTTATACTGCCGCAGCACCTTGATGACCTGCTCATCGCTTACGATTGCCATACAAACACCTCCGTACAGGTAGCATTTCCACGGAGTTGTATCTTCATACCAGCGAAACTCCGTGGGAGTTATGCAAGTATATTATAGCAACGGTCAAGTACGAACGCAAGGGGATTTTGAAAGATGCGAAAAAACGTCCAATATTTTGCTGCCTGAATCCTTGCACTTTCCTTTAGGTTCGCTGCAACACCGATAGTGCCAGCAGAGAGACGGCTCCGAGTGGAACCGTCTCTCTGCATTTGCTGTTCAGTCAAAGTCCGGCACTATCTCCAGCTCTGCAAACTGCTCATCGGTGATGCCGCCCAGCTTGCGCAGGGTACTGTCGGTCAGCTCCCGCAGTTCGGTTTCGTCAGGCTCCAGATGTCCGCGCATGTCGGTCAGCGCCTGCATCAGACCGGCGCGGGTGCCGGTATTGTAGATGCACATCAGGTTGATCTCGTCAAATGTAAAGTTGCTCATGTCACAGCTCCCTTTCCGCGCTCCGTTTCGGCGCACTCTTCACAGATTTGGTGTCGGCTACGGACGGCGTTTTCAGCTTCGCAAGGATGGAGGGCTTTTCGCCGGATTTTTCTCTGCGCACCGGCTGCTGGGCACGGCGCTTTTCCGCATCTTCGCGCTGGACGGCCTGTGCCAGCTCCAGAAGAGAAATGGGCGTGCCGGTCTTAGACTGTTCCTCCAGCTCCGCGACTGTTTTGCGCGGGCCATTGTTGATGATACCGTCGATCATACCGTAATCATCCTCCATGGCCATCTCCGCGTTTTTTAGATAGTTTTCCGGCTTGAGAAAGCCCGGCAGCTCCTTGAAGCCCCAGGAATCGACGTAATGACAGGATACCACGCCATTCTGCTTCAGCGCTACGATGTCGCTGACGGATAGGCTGTGGCCGCGAAAATCCTCCGGACGGCGGATATTGAAGGTCTCATACAGCCCGTTCAATTTATCCTGCGTATCACCCCTGCGGTCGAGGTCTCCTGCATAGACGGCGGCGTAGTTCTCCTTTTGGATGGATAGTCCTTTCTTCTCCAGATACTCGGAGTTCATATAGTGGAGCTGCACCGTGTCGTCATTATCCCGAAGCTGATAGATGGCAAAGCTGTCGGCAGGGTTATCAAGGAACGCTTTCTCATAGTCCTGCGGCACGAAGCGGTCTTTGACCGTCCCCCATTCGGAAGCTTCCACGCCGAAAATACCGTCAAAGCTGCGGATTTCGTCGGCATCAAACGCCATGGCCTCGGTGTTGTCGGTGTGAAGCATATACACAGTCACGTCGCGCTCCATGAGTTCCAGCGCACGCTCCTTTGTCAGCGGCAGCATATTGGAATTTGTGTAGCCGTATGCGTTCATGCTCTCCACAGAAATCGCCGGGTCAGGGACGGAGCCATTATCCGGTGCGCTGACCGGCTCCGGCTCCTGCACCGTGATCTCCTGCACAGGTTCGGCAGCAAGGCTTTCCGGCTCCTTATCCAGCCCACGCTCCTTCATCAGCGCCTTATAGTTCCGGTCGATGTCCGTAATCAGACCGGATGCCGTGTGGTTGATGGTTTCCAGCGATGCTTTTAGCTCCGGCAATTCCTTGCCCTTAGACCATGTAGCGATATAGCCGAAGCTGTTCTCGCCGGTCTCAATGCCGAAATAGGCGCAGACGGCATAGGAAATGCTCTCGGCCTGCACTTCCTCGGTGTTGCGGGAGATCTTCGCCTTTTCTGGAAACTGCTCGTGCAGAAAACCCTTTACGGTCTGCTCTCCGCCTACAAAGTTCAGCCCGTCCTCGCCCAGCGGAAGATACCCTGCATCCGTCAGATCAATGGGCGTCGCTGTAATGACGGTCGCCGCATGATTTACGACAACGTGTTCCTGAATGGTCACGGGCAGCCCCGGATCATCGTCTGAACCGCGCAGGTCGTAGGCATACAGACCTTCAGGCAGCTTTTCTCTGTCAACGCGGCCATTGGAATGCAGGGCAGGCTCTTCAAACAGCTCGATGACCTGATATTTCTCGCCAACGTCGTCCCTCCCATGCAGAAGGGAATGCGCGATCTCGTGGATCGCCGCGCATACCGTCTGCACCTCACTCATGCCGGTGCGGACGGCAATGCGTCGGTTCTCATCATCGTAATAGCCATCCATGCCGGTCATATTCTCCAGGAAGACCGGCACCGGCGCGCTGCGCTTCACAGCCTCCATGAAGACCTCATAATTCTGCACATTGCCGGTAAGATCGGCGGCAAGCTGCGGCAGGGGCTTGCCCTCTGTCTGGCTCACATCAAAAACCGTGACCGGTTTGTACATCGGAATCTTAATTTCCTTTTCTTCCATGATGGCCTTGCCGTTAGCATCCAGCATGGGGAGCTTGGTGTCCGGGTCGAGTTTTGCTTCCTCGATTTTCTTTTTGTACGGCGTCGGGGCAATGATCTTGATGCCTTTTTCGCCTTTCAGCACATTGCGGCCAAACTGATCGCGCCACTTGTTGAAACCGGCAACAACGGTGGCGTCCGGCTTCTGCATATAAATGAGCATCGTGTTGTTGACGCTGTACTTGTGGAAGCGGCTCATGGTGCGGAGATACTGCCGGTATTTCTCACTCTGGAACAGCTCCTGAATCCCTTTTTCGATACTATCGGTGATCTCCTTGAGCCTGTCCCTGTTGGACTGCTTTTCTGCCATATACGCTCCTTTCCGGGATTCAAATCCCTACATGTGTTTAGCCCCTGCGAGAACATGGGAATCCTCGCAGGGGCATGAAGCTTATTCGGATTTTGGGGCGATGCCCCTGACCGGAGGCTTGTACCCGGCCTGCTTGGCTCGCTCACTGGCGGCGCGGCGGCGTTCTTCGCTGTACGGCTCCCGGATAGAGATGCAGTTTTTCGGTACGATGAAGCAGGCAGAGCCGGAGCGTCCCTTGTTATCCGGGTAGATTTTGTCCGGCTGCCGCCGATGCAGCTCCTTGAGCCGCGCCTTGAGTTTTTTATCGAAGGTGTAAACGCTGGCGGTATCATCCGCATCCGAGAACAGGATAATGGTCTCACGTTCCGAAGGTTCCAGTCTCATTTTCTGCTCTCCTTGCTGAACTCCAGCTTGTATGCGCTGCGCTGACCATCGTCCTCCAGAACGATATAAGCGTCGTAGGTCTTGCCGGTTTTCTCGGAGAAGATGTCGCTGGCATAGGTTTTTCCGTCTTTCAGCAGCGCCTCCGCCATCTTCTTTGTCAGGTTGATCTTCTTGGCCGCAAGAAAACGGTTGTCCCGCCAAAGGCCGAAATGGCAGTCGTTCCGCTCACAGAAATAGCCCTTTTTGCTCTCGGTCACATCGCTGCCGCAGCGTGGGCATTTTCCGACGACCGTTCTTCCGGACGGAAACAGCACGTCGGCTCCCAGCACCGTTTTATAGGTCTTGACCAGCTCACAGACCATATCGCGGATACCCTGCATAAAGGTTTCCGGGGATTCTTCGCCGCGCTCGATCTCCTTGAGCCGGTGTTCCCACTCAGCGGTCATCAGGGGCGATTGAAGCTGTTCCGGCAGCACGGTAATCAGGGAGACGCCCGCGTGGGTGGGAATCAGATTGACGGCTTTTTTGCTTTTCTTGCGCTCCACAAAGCCGGTAGCCACCAGCTTTTCCAGAATGGCGGCGCGGGTGGCAGGTGTCCCAAGTCCCTTGCGTTCAGCATCTTCGGGCATTTCCTTTGCACCGGCGACCTCCATCGCAGAAAGCAGCGTATCCTCGGTATAGTGTTTGGGCGGCGTCGTCTTACCCTCTTTGACGGCGGCAGAATGAACCGTAAAGGTCTGTCCTTCGTCCACGGGCGGCAGTGCCTTTGCCGCATCCGAAGTTTCATTCTCACCTTTGCCGGAGTAATGCGCTTCCATCAGCGCCCGCCAGCCGGGATTCATGACCGTGCGGCCTTTTGCGCTGAAGCTGTGTCCGGCACATTCCAGCGTTACCGCCGTTTCCATGTATTCATGGGGCTGCGCGACGGCGCAGAGCAAACGCAGGGCGACCAATTCCAGAACAGCACGCTCACCGGCGGGCAGGCCGGCAAGCGCGGCTTCTTTGAAATTGGTCGTGGGAATGACCGCGTGGTGATCGGAGACCTTTTTATCGTTGATGACCTGCGCAGCGTTCACATGAATCGTGATGCCGCCCACCTTCGGCATAGCCGCAGCCACATTGCTTACGAGTGCAGGCAAGCCGTCTGCCATATCCGAGGTCAGATACCGGCTGTCGGTGCGGGGATAGGTGCAGAGCTTCTTTTCATAAAGACTCTGGAGGTAGTCCAACGTCTGCTGGGCGGTGAAGCCAAGAATCCGGTTGGCATCGCGCTGCAAAGTGGTGAGGTCATAAAGGGCAGGTGGCTTTTCGGATTTGTCCCTGCGCTCGACCGCCTTTACCACTGCCATCTGACTGCCGCAGGCTTTTTGCAAGGATTCGGCCTCCGGCTTATTCTTCATGCGTTCGCTGCCAGCATCAAACCCCGGAAGCCCCAGCGTAACTGTATAGAACGGCTCCGGCTTGAAAGCGTCGATTTCCGCTTCCCGCTGCACGATCAACGCCAGCGTGGGAGACACCACACGCCCAACATTCAGCGTGCGGTGATAAAGAACGGAGAAAAGCCGCGTGGAGTTAATGCCTACCAGCCAGTCGGCCTTGCTGCGGCAGAGCGCCGACGCATAGAGATTGTCGTATGCGCTGCCGTCTTTGAGCGTTTCGAAGCCCTTGCGGATCGCCGTATCTTCCATAGACGAAATCCACAGGCGCTTCATGGGCTTGTCGCATTTGTTGAGCATATAGACCGTGCGGAAGATGGATTCGCCCTCGCGCCCGGCATCGCAGGCATTGACGACCTCGCTCACGTCCTCCCGGTGCATGAGCGTGTTGAGCAGGGCAAGCTGCTTGGCTTTGTCTCTGGCAACGGAATACTGCCAGCTCTCCGGCAGGATGGGCAGATCGTTGTAGCGCCATTTGGCGTACTTTTCATCGTAGGCAGCGGCTTCGGCCAGCTCCGCCAGATGCCCAAAGCACCAGGACACGATGTAACCTCCGCCCATAAAGTAGCCGTCCCTGCGCTCGTTGGCACCAAGGACGGCGGCGATGGATTTTCCAACAGAGGGCTTTTCCGAAATTACCAGTTTATACACGTTCTGCATGGTCAGTCGTCTCCTTTTTCTCTTCTTTGTGCATCCCGAAAACATCGAAATTCACATCAATGGCTACCAGAATCCGCTTTGCGCTCTCCAGAACCTTCGGGCGGTTCTCGCAGGTGGCTTTGTACGTCAGATATTCGCCGTAATAGTCGGGCTTAATTGGCATATGGCGAATGGTGGATCGTATCATCTCTTCCACCGTATCGGCTTCCTCCATGGTTGTGTAAGGGTCAGAACTGTCCAACATTTCCCGAAGCGTGGAAAACGTCTTATCTTCTTCCTGTCCCGTCCGGATCAGGTACTTGATATACGAGGAAAACAGCAGCGTAAGAGATTCCATTTCAAAGCGGGAAAGCTCATCCAGGATGTAGTCTTTCAGCCAGTACATTTCCTCTTTTATAAATCTGCGAACGTCGTATGACCGCAGGGTCTTGAGCGCATCGTGCGAAA